>Ga0180430_10002066_pt1 | contig 18695 bp, 15 predicted proteins | sample SS_ome_9_FD_132999 | JGI IMG/M metagenome (GOLD analysis project Ga0180430, IMG submission 132999) | Hypersaline lake sediment archaeal communities from the Salton Sea, California, USA - SS_1_S_2 metaG | ecosystem: Environmental > Aquatic > Non-marine Saline and Alkaline > Hypersaline >... | reverse complement strand
TTTTTTGTTTTTTTTGTTTTATGTTGTAGACGTCGTAGGCGGCTGTCGTGTTGTTGTTGTGCTGGTGGCTCCGCCTCCTCTCCCCCCCTCCTCCTCCTCCCCCTCCTCCCCCTCCCCCTCCTCCCCCCCCCCCCCCTCCTCCCTCCCCCCCCCCCCCCCCCCCTTCCCCCCCCCCTTCCCCCCCCCCCCCCCCCCCCCCCCTCCCACCCCCCCCCCCCCTCCCCCCCCTCCCCCCCCCCCCCCCCCCCCTCTCCCCCCCCCCCCCCCGGACCGACACGCCATGCGAAGCGACCAGCGTCAAAGCGACCAATTGCGACCGGTCAAGATTCGCCGCCACTTCACCCGCACCGCCCCGGGTAGCGTCCTGATTCAGGCGGGGCGAACGACCATCCTCTGCACGGCCAGTGTCGAGGCCCGTGTCCCGGATTGGATGGCCGGTCGCGGGCGAGGTTGGGTCACCGCCGAGTATGCCATGCTTCCCGGCAGCACCGCGCCGCGAAAACGCCGCGATCGAGGTGGCAAGGTGGACAGCCGGGGCGTGGAGATTCAACGGCTCATTGGGCGGAGCCTCCGTGCCGTGGCCGACTTGGACGCGCTCGGTGAGCACACCGTCGCACTCGATTGCGACGTGCTGGAAGCCGACGGCGGCACGCGGACCCTGAGCATCACCGGGGCCATGGTGGCGTTGGTCGACGCAATTCACACGATCCGGCGCGATCTGCCCGACCCCAGTCGCTATCCGCTGCGCGACAGCGTGGCAGCGGTCAGCGTGGGCCTGGTCGACGGCCGACCGATACTCGATCTCGACCACCGGGAAGACTCGGCCGCGGCGGTGGACATGAATGTGGTGATGACTGGCGGCGGCCGCTTTGTCGAGGTGCAGGGGACGGGCGAGGAGGCCACTTTTAGCCAGTCGGAACTCGACGGCCTGCTGAAGCTGGCCCGAGGGGGGATCGAGGACCTGACCGATCTCCAGCGGACGTCGCTGAAAGCCCGCTGGCCCTTCTCGTGATGCAAGGGCGAAGTCTTTGCGCGGCGGACTTTTTTCGCGCTGGGGAGACAGCAGAGGCGCGGTTTCGCCCAGCGCCGGCAAATTCGGGGAGTATCCGCCGAGAGGGCCTTCCCGCACGCGTGTCCGCTCGGGCTGCCCCGGCTTGCCCATTTTGTTCACGGGCGTTTATCATGGGCCGCATGAGCGATGAATCCACCCACGACCAGTCCCCCGACGGGGCCGCCTCCAATCAGCCTGGCAACGAGCGATTGCCGCGCAGTCCTTCGCTGATGTCGGCTGCCGATTCCGCGTTGCTGATTGTCGACATGCAGGAACGGCTACTGCCGCATGTTGCCGACCACCCGCGTATCGTTTGGAATTGCCGGCGTCTGCTCGACGGCGCCGCCGCGCTGGACGTGCCGGTGGTGGCCACGGAGCAATATCCCAAAGGCCTGGGCCCGACGTTCGACGAGTTGCGCCGCCGCCTGCCCGACGAGCCGTTGCCGGAGAAGCTCTTGTTTAGTTGCGCCGCATGTGGGGGGCTTTTCGAGGAGCTTCAGGCACAAGGCCGGCATCGCCTTCTGCTCGCGGGAATTGAGACGCACGTTTGTGTGCAGCAAACGGCCTTCGACCTGCTGAGTGCCGGATGGCGCGTCTATTTGGCCGTCGACGCGGTCGGTTCTCGCTTCTCGTTGGATCACCAGACCGCTTTGCGGCGCATGGAAGCCGGGGGTGTGGAATTGACCTCAACGGAGTCGGCCCTGTTCGAATGGTGCGAGCAGGCTGGCACTCCCGCGTTCAAGGAGGTCAGTCGACTGGCCCGCGAAACGCCGCCCGAGGCTTGAGTCGCGCGTTGCGACGGCGATTGGGTCCGGTGCCGGGGGCTTTCACTCCGCCGGCGGTTCCACCTCCAGGCCCAGTGCCCGCGCCTGCTCGAAATCGGCGGCTGCGGCGGCGTAATCACCCCGGTTGAAGTAGGCCAGTCCACGTTGGGCGTAGGCGTCGGGGAAGTCGGGGTCGAGGTGGATGGTTTGGGTGAAGTCGTCAATGGCCCGATCGAGCTGTCCGCGCCGGCCTGCAATGTCGCCCCGGTTGTACCAGGCGATGGCCAGGTTCGGGTCGAGTTCAATCGTGCGAGTGAAGTCGGCCATGGCTTGTCGCCACTGGCCTAGCTTCTCATAAACATCTCCCCGGTTGCAATAGACGGCTGCCGACTGCGGATCGAGGCGCAATGCCCGATCGAATTCGTCCAGTGCGCGATGGTAGCAACCATGCTCGCCGGTCAGTTCGCCCAAGATGGTGAGCGCGGTGCCTCGGTTGAAGGCGAAGCGAATTTCTTCCGGCTGTAATCGCGCGGCGTCGGCGAAGGCTCGCTCGGCTTGGCGCGCGTCGTCGCTGCTGTCGTTGGCCTCGGCGCGGTCGAGCAAGGCACAACCAAGACTGTTCAGCGACTCCGGATCGTTCGGCGCGGCGTCGACCACCTGGCGGGCACGCTGGACCGCTTTGTCCAGGCGCTCCGACCGGGCAAAACAATCGAAGACGTGTAAACCGGCCTGCTGGGCCTTCTCGGCCAGCTTCCGCGCGGCGTCATACTGATCCGGGTCGATCTTGGCGGCCAGCCGGAAATCGACCGCCGCGGCGTCGTTGGCCAACGATGCCTGTTCCAGTTGCGCGACAATCGCGCGCGAATCGGCCGCGCGCGAATCGGCTTTAATCTCGGCCATGGGCTTGGCTTTCGCTTCTGCTTCGGCCCCATGCTGGAGTTGCTCCGCCCAGCGGTAGTTGGCCACGGCTCGCAGATAGAGTGCATCGGCCCGCTGGGGGGCATCGGCCACGATCGTGTCGAGTCGGTCGATGGCTTCCTGAAATCTCTCCTGGTCGATCAGCCGTTGCGCTCCGTCCAGTGCCGGCGGGTCGGGTTGCCCACATCCAACGCAGGTGGCCAGCGCCAGGCCAAGCGCCAGGAGCGCAAGCACGGTCCAAGCCCGATCGCGTGGGCAGGACGCGGTTGCTCGAACGGAGTGCGAAGGTGTGATTCTCATGTTGGGCATGATGGGGGTGTGGGATCGACGATCTGACCGGAGGTCGACTTGGGAGGCAGCCAGGCGCCCCGCAGCGCCCGCGCGCGTTGGCCCGGTAGGGCAAATCTAGCTTGCCGGAATGCGGCAAGCCCGGTCCGGGCGGACGGGAGGGTTGCCAAGTCGATTTCCCCGTCATTCCCGAGAAGCATGTGCCCGCGAAAGCGGGTATCGGGAATCCAGTGATCCGTCTCAGTTCCCTGGATTCCCGCATGCGCGGGAATGACGGCCGCCATTCGCTGGATTCCCGCATGCGCGGGAATGACGTGTGAAGGCTCAACGTCAAGCTGCAATCAACTTTGCATTTCTCCTGTCTCCGCGGATCGTAGGCTTGCCATTTGCCCCGCGACGCCCTATGCTGGACGGCCTTGCACGACGCAGGGAGAATTTGCGCGACGCTGGGAGAAGTTGGCGAGCCGGTTCCGCGGTCGACGTGTCGGTGGGCCTTGCTCGCGCGGTGGCCGTGGGCCATTGCCGACTCCCGCGATCTGCCCTCGAACGAATTGCGCGATCATAGGGAGATGGACGATGGTTCTATCCGGCCGGGAAATTGAGCGCCGCCTGGGCGGCGACATCGTGATCGATCCGTTCGACTCCTCGCGACTGAACCCGAATAGCTACAACCTCACGCTGCACGACGAGTTGATGGTCTACGAGGAGGTCGTGCTCGACATGCGTCGCCCGGCACGGGTACGCCGGCTGCCGATTCCCGAGGAGGGGCTGGTGCTTCAGCCGAGTCAGCTTTACCTGGGCCGGACGGTCGAACGCACCGAGACGCATAATCTGGTCCCGATGATTGAGGGTCGCTCGTCGGTCGGACGGCTGGGGTTGTTCGTCCACGTGACGGCCGGCTTCGGCGATGTGGGCTTCCGAGGCTACTGGACCCTGGAAATGTTCGCCGTTCAGCAGGTACGGATTTACCCGGGCGTGCCGATCTGCCAAATCTTCTACCACGAGCTGGCCGGCCCGTTCACCTCCTACGACAGCAACAAGTACCAGAACAACCACGACATCCAGCCCAGCCTGCTGTTCAAGGAACTCGCCCCGCAGGCCCAACACGATCCGCAGATGGCGCTGCCGTTCGGCATCGAACGGCCGCAGGATTGAGGGCACATAGCGGTGGACTTGCCCCGTCCGCATCCAGACATGGGCAACAGTAGATTCCGTAGTCCTCCCGTGGCTCTCTACGCCGCGGCCCCGTGCACTGGCCGAAACGGTGTCGATCCCGTCTCGGTCGTCACGCACGCAGTACACCGCCTACAAGCTGGATTCACGGGGCCAGCAATCCGTTTGGACCTTGACGCGATCGGCCAGTGGTGGTATCATTAAGTGATACTGCCATGCGGGAGACGGACTTCTCGGGGAAACGATGGGCAAGCACGAGAGAACGCTCAAGACGCTTTTCGAGGAGCCAACCCGCGCCAATCTTGCCTGGAGCGATATCGAGTCGCTTCTGCGACACCTGGACGCGGAATTATCGCAAGGGCGGGGTTCTCGCGTGCGAGTCCATCTCAGCGGAGTGCGGGCCGTGTTTCATCGCCCGCATCCGCAGCGCGAGGCGGGCAAGGGCATGGTCGAGGCGGTCCGCCGCTTTCTAACCAACGCTGGGGTTGAACCATGATCAAGAACTACAAAGGCTATTCCGCCAAGGTGTCGATCGACGAAGAGCAGGGCACCTTGCACGGCGAAGTACTCGGGCTGGTCGATGTCGTCACCTTTCAGGGATCGAACGTGGAGGAGTTGGTGCGAGCCTTCCACGACTCGGTGGACGACTATCTGGCTTACTGTCGGGAACGGGGAGAGAAGCCCGAGAAACCCTACTCCGGGCGTCTTGTCCTCCGCATGTCCTCGGAGCTACACCGGGCGGTGGCCGTTGCAGCAGCCGGGAGCGACATCAGTATGAATGAATGGATCGTGGCTGCAATCGAGCGAGCCGTTCATTCGGCTCCCACGGCGGATGCGGTCCCGGCATCGCTGGGGAGAACTCCGGCGTCGGTTGCCGTCGCGACCCATCGCTAGCTTCGGCGGTGAATGGCCGCCGGTCCGGGAGCCGTCAGCTCCCGGCTATTGGAATACCTCACTAATCACCCTTCCTCACATCACGGCGAAGTAGTTCTCGACCGCTTTGTCGAAGTAGTCGGGCGTCATCTGGGGCCGGTCGCCGTAGTAGCGACAGTAGTTGCGGATTTGGAGTAAGAGGTCGCGGGGCTGGCAGAATCGTAGCGGACGATTCACCTGGCGATAGTGGGTCTCGATCAAGTAGTCCACGGCCGCCTCGTCGTGGGCGACGTCCATTTTCTCGGCCATCAGCTTGAGCAAGTCGCGGAACTCCTGCTCAGTGGGATCGATGGCCTCGATCTTGTAGGGGATCCGCCGCAGGAAAGCCTCGTCGACCAGCTCGCGCGGTTCCAGGTTCGTGGAGAAGATCACCAACTGATCGAACGGTACACGAATCTTCTTGCCGTTCGGTAGGTTGAGGAAGTCGTACCGCTTCTCCAACGGCACGATCCAGCGGTTGAGCAATTCGTCGATCTGCATTCGCTGGCGGCCGAAGTCGTCGATCACCAGCGTGCCGCAGTTGCTCTTCAGCTGCAGCGGCGCTTCGCTGGTGCCGGTCGACATGTTGATCGTCACTTCAAGCTGCTGCATGGTCAACTCGCCGCCGGCGATGATCGTCGGTCGGCGGATGCGAACCCAACGCCGGTCCAGCTTCCGCTGGTCGAGCAGCCCTCCGTCGCTCTCGACGGGCACTTCCTCGTGGTTCACCGGATCGTAAAGCCGGATGATCTCGCCATCGATGCCGATTGCTCGGGGGATCCAAGTCAATTCGCCGAACGCCGAGGTGACGCGCTCGGCGATACTTGTCTTGCCGTTGCCCGGAGGGCCGAATAGAAACAGCCCGCGGCCGCTGTTGATCGCCGGGCCGAGGCGGTCGAGCATGCTCTTATTCAGGAGTAGATCCTCGAAGGCGTGGTGCAGATCTTCCGAGGTGGGGTGCTGCTTGGTCAGCGATTGGGCCTCGACACCGGCGATGTAGTCGTCCAAGGAAACCGGAGCGGAACCGAAGTAGGTGCAGTGCTGGGCGTAGCGCCGGCCGCGTTCCTGCCCCAAATCGCTGAGTTGATATTGATAATCGTTCATCGCCGCCGCGCCGCGATGACCGACCAACTGCTCGTTCTTCATCCGGCGGAGCAGCTCGTCCACCAGGACGAAGGGCAGCTTCACCTGATCTGCGATGTCGCGACCGCTGGCGTCGCCCCGAGCAATCAGATACTTCAGAATCAGCGCCTCGACCTCGCTCTCGCTCAGCCCGGCCTTTTGAAGGGAGGTAGGCTCGGGCGGGAAGAAGACGTTGCCGCTCTGTTGTTCGGCCAACGACGCGGCTGGCTCGGCGCCCTGGACCTTGCCACCGTGGCTGCCACCAGCACTTGTCCCCGAGTTGTTCGGCGATGACGCGCGCGGGCGGCTACCACCAGCGCCGAGCGGCCGATCGTCGCCAGCGACCGAGGCTTCCTGCTCGGTCATGGCGTTGATCCGATTCAGCAGGTCGTCGAGTTGCTGGTCCCCGCCCTCCTCGTGGTCTTCCGGGGCCGTGGCGTCGAGCGTATTCCAGGTGGAAGCGTCGCCGCTACCTTGGCCGGCGGCCAACTGGGCCAGTAGGTCTTGTTTCGATGGGTCGGACATGGCACGGGCTGGGGAGCGTAAGGGAGGGCGACGCTCAGGCGGCTCGCCCCGAAAATCCGCCCGCCGATACGGCCTACGGCTAAAAGCCGCCGCCAGGCGGGACGTGCGGCCCCAAGGGCCTCATGGCAAATGTAGCATGCCTCAACCACGGCGGGGGTTCTGCCGCAACCTGTCTCGACTCCGCCTTGCCCGCCTGCGTCACGAGACGCTGCAAACAGCGCAAACTCCCTGACGGGTGGAACTTATGCTCTCTCCGTCGCGGGGGGCGTGAAACCAACCCCAACCGGCCGGTATCCGGTTTCCCGCGAGGGGCGAGCACGATCGGCTTATGTCGAGCGGTGGGAGCGTCGGTTTCGCCAAATCCCGCTGGCCGTTCGCTCACTAATGTCGTTCGTGGCGGAACACGGCGATACGGAAAAGGAACGAGCGGGAGCGGCCGCCATGGCGGCGTTCCTGGCCGACAACTCGGGCGGGGACCACATCTGCCTTAGCGCGCGGCCCGTGGACCACGGCGTGGCCTACCGGGTCCGACTCGAGCCGTTGTCGAGGCGTGGGCGGGTGGGGGCCGCTCGCGTATAATGGGGCACCATGACGCCGCACGAACTCCACAGCCCCACCCAATCGGCCCGCGACGCCTGTTACGATCAGACAATCCGCGTCGGGGCGGTGAGCTACTTGAACTCTCGACCGCTCATCGTCCGTCTCTTCGACCGCTTGCCGGAAGGACGCGTCACGCTGGGCGCGCCCAGTGCCCTGGCCGAATCGCTGCTGGCGGGTGAGTTGGACGTGGCCCTGATTCCTTCGATTGAGTTCGCCCGGCATCCGGAATTGCAGATCGCCTCGAACGCCTGCGTGGCTTGCGCTGGTCCCGTCCGGAGCGTGATGGTTTACGGCCGAGTGCCGCCGGAGCGGGTCAGGACGCTCGGGCTGGACGAGGGTTCGCGTACCAGCGCCGCGCTGTCGCGGATCATTCTAGCCGAGCGCTATGGCGTCTATCCGGATTTGATCGACTTCCCGCTGGATGCCGAGTTGGCCGACTGCCCGGCCGACGCCGTGGTGGTGATCGGCGATCGCGGCCTGATCCCGGCGGCCGAGCTGCTGCGGTTTGTTTGGGACTTGGGGGCGGAGTGGCATCGTTGGCAGAAGCTGCCCTTCGTCTTCGCGTTTTGGGCCGCTCGGGAGGGAGTGGCCAACGGCAAGCTGGCGGCTGTTTTGAATCGGGCGCGCGATGAAGGGGTCGGTCGGCTGCCGGCGATAGCGGTGGGCGCCGCTCGGCGTTTGCCCCTGGCGCAGCGGGAATTGCTCGACTACCTGCGTCGCAGCCTACGGTTCCGCCTTGGCCCCGGCGAGCGCAAGGGCCTGCGCCAATTCTACCGGCTGGCGGCGAAACACGGCTTGGCCCCCGAGGGAAGGGAGACCTGCGTTGACATCGACCATCTCGCCACTGATCGATAAGGCCGTGGCCGCCGAGCGACTCTCTTTCGATGAGGGCGTGAGCTTGCTCCGCTCGCACGACCTGCCCACCCTGGGCCGCGCAGCCGACGCCGTCTCCCGCCGCCTGCATCCCGAGCCGTACCGCACGTACAACATCGATCGCAACATCAACTACACGAACATTTGCGTGGGTGGATGCCGCTTCTGCGCCTTCTCGCGCTCCCCCGAATCCGCTGATGGTTGGGTGATCGAGCGCGACGAACTGTACCGCAAGATCGACGAGACAATCGCCCTGGGCGGCGACCAGATCCTGCTTCAAGGTGGGCTGCATCCGACGCTCCCGCTCGAATGGTACGAAGCGCTGCTGAGTGATCTCAGGCAACGCTTTCCGGCGATCAACATCCATGGGTTTGGTCCCCCGGAGGTGCATCATCTGGCCCGGCTTTCGGGGCTCGACGTCGCCACGGTATTGACGCGGCTCCGCACGGCCGGATTGGGGAGCCTGCCCGGCGGTGGAGCGGAAATCCTCGTGGATCGAGTGAGGCACCGCGTCAGCCGCTGCAAGTGTTCCAGCGATGAGTGGCTCGCCGTTGCCCGTGCCTGGCACCGGCTGGGTGGACGCGGCTCGGCCACGATGATGTTCGGCCATGTGGAGACACTGTCCGAACGGATCGAGCACCTCGATCGGTTGCGGCGATTGCAGGACGAGACATCCGGTTTTACGGCCTTTATCGCTTGGACGTTTCAACCCGGTCGCACCGAGTTGTCCGATTTACGCAAGTCGGGCGCGCACGATTACCTCCGCACTTTGGCCGTCTCGCGCTTGTATCTGGACAACATCGCCAACATTCAGGCAAGCTGGGTGACGCAAGGAATCGACGTGGGCCAACTCGCATTGCGCTTTGGGGCCAACGACTTCGGCAGCCTGATGATCGAAGAAAACGTGGTCGCCGCCGCGGGCACGAGCTTCCGTACCAGCGAGGGCGACATCCGGCGACGGATCCGCCAGCTGGGCTATCAGCCGCGCCGGCGCAACGTCTTCTACCGGCTGCTGGCGGAAGCCGGGTGAGCTACGCTTGTCTTGGGGCCGTTTTGCGCCCACAATGCGGACGTGGCGATCCGCCGACCGGGCTTTTCCGCAGTCCCCCATAGGCGTCCCCGCGCCCACTGTCCCAGACCGGCACATGATCCACGTCCGCCAGCTCACCAAACACTACGACGACTTGAAACGCGGCCGCCTCGTGGCGGTCGATCGGATCAATTTCCACGCGCAACCCGGACAGATTTATGGGCTGCTCGGTCCAAACGGAGCGGGCAAGACCACCACGCTGCGGATGCTGGCCACCGTGCTGCGTCCCACCGGAGGACGGGCATCGGTCAACGGATATGACGTGGTTCGCGAGCCTGATCAGGTGAGGCGCGAGATCGGCTTCGTCTCCAACAACACGGCGGTTTACGACCGGATGACCGGCTGGGAAATGGTGGAATACTTCGGTCGGTTGCACGGCATCCCCGAAGATGAACTGCATGCCCGGATGGATCAACTCTTCGAGCGGCTGAAGATGGACGACACCCGCGATCGGCTGGGTGCGAAGATGTCGACCGGCATGAAACAAAAAGTCTCGATCGCGCGGGCAATGATTCACGATCCGCCGGTGCTCGTTTTCGATGAGCCCACCGCCGGGCTCGATGTCCTGGTGGCCCGGGCGGTGTTGCGGACCGTGGCGGAACTGCGCGATCAGGGGAAATGCGTCCTGTTTTCCACGCACATCATGACCGAGGCGGAGAAGCTCTGCGATCGAGTGGCGATTATTTACCGCGGCAAAATCCTGGCCGACGGCACGCTACCCGAGCTACGCGCCGAGTATGGGGAGGACGATTTGGAAGAACTGTTCTTCCGCCTGATTACGGAATACGATGAGCAGCGGAGCGACCAACTGGTAACAAGCTGAGATCGGCCCCAGCCGACGGCCATCGTCCCCAGAACTCCCGAGCATCAATGACCTGGGCGAACATCAAACTGATCCTCGGCCGCGAGATTCGCGATCAGATGCGCGATCGGCGCACGCTGTTCATGATCTTTGTGCTGCCGCTGTTGCTCTATCCGGTGCTGGGGATCGGATTCTTCCAGGTTTCGCAGTTCATTTCCGAGAAGCCGACGTCCGTGCTGGTCGTTGGTGCCCGCCAGTTGGACGGATTCCCCCGCCTGCTGGAGAACGAGCAATTCGCGCCGGAACTTTTCCTCGATGGCAAGCGTGCCCGCCTGCTGGAAGTCGAGTACGCTCGCACCGAACCGCGGCCGGACGGGACGAAGCCGATCGACTCGCGGGAAGCGGCGGTCGCCGCCGTGGAGGCTGGGCACTACGACGCCGCACTCTACTTCCCGCTGGGTTTCGATGAGAACATGGAGTTGTTCCGCGAGTCGCTCCGCTCGCGCGGGCGCGGCTCTGGCTCTTCGGACGACATGGCCCTGGAGGAACGCGCGGACGAAACCTCGACCGGCGGAGGAAGCGACGCCGCCACCAGCGGTCCGCTAACCGTCCCCAGCCCCGAGATCATCCATAGCACGGCGCGGGAGAAGTCGCGAATCGCTTACCAACGGCTAGCGCCCGTGCTGATGCGTTGGAGCGAGCGTGTGGGGGAGGACAACCTGGCCGTGGGTGGGCTGCCGACCGTCACGACCCGACCCTTTTCGCTGCAATCGGCCGATGTGGCCCGCGAGTCGAAAATGAAGGGGGCCTCGCGCTGGTCGAAGATTCTGCCCATGCTGCTGGTTCTCTGGGCGATGACCGGCGCCTTCTACCCGGCTGTCGATCTTTGCGCGGGTGAGAAGGAGCGCGGCACGCTGGAGACACTGCTTTCCAGCCCGGCCAGCCGTACGGAGATCGTCCTGGGGAAGCTGATGACGGTGATGCTCTTCAGCTCGGCCACGGCCGTATTGAATTTGCTCAGCGTCGGCCTGACTGGCTGGACGGTGTTGCGGCAGTTCGACGGGTTTGGTGTGCCGCCCTGGTCGGCGATTCTTTGGTTGGCCGTGGCCCTGGTTCCCGTGGCCGCGCTGTTCAGTGCGTTGTGTCTGGCCCTGGCGGCCTTCGCTCGCAGCACGAAGGAAGGGCAATACTACCTGATGCCGCTGATGTTGGTGACGATGCCGCTGTGCATCCTGCCGATGGCCCCCGGCGTGGAATTGAACCTGGGGCAGGCGCTGATTCCCGTGACGGGAATCGTCCTTCTGTTGAAAACGATGCTCGAAGGCCATTACTGGACGGCCTTGGAATACCTGGCCCCCGTGGTGGCGGTGACCGGCGTGTGCTGCACGCTTGCCGTGCGTTGGGCGGTCGAGCAGTTCAACTCCGAGAGCGTGCTGTTTGCCGAAAGCGAACAGTTGAACGTCCGGTTGTGGCTGCGGCGGGCGTGGCGCGAGCGGCAGGCCACGCCCGGTGTATCGGCCGCCGTCTGCTGTGCCGCCCTGATCCTGATCATGCGGTTCTTCGTTACCTTCGCCGGGTCAAGCAGCGAACAGTTCTGGACATTTGCTCGTTCGGCCGTGGCGACACAGGTGCTGGTAATCGCGCTGCCGGCGGTGGTGCTGGCGCTATTGCTAACGCGCAGCCCACGCAAAACGCTGATGCTGACCGGCACGCGTTGGTTGGCGGTGCCCAATGCCATGTTGCTGGCCGCGATGCTCTATCCGGCGCTGAACGTGCTCCAGCGCGTGGTGGTGGCCTTGTATCCAGTGAGCGACGACATGGCCGAAGCGCTCCTGCCCGTGCAGCGGATGTTCACCACGGCCCCGGTTTGGGCGCTACTGCTGGTGATTGCGGTGATGCCCGCGGTGTGCGAGGAGCTGGCCTTCCGGGGGTTCATCCTTTCCGGCCTGCGACGCGCGACGGGCAAATGGCGGGCGATCGTCATCACGGCCATCCTCTTCGGCATCGCCCACGGAGTATTGCAGCAATCGCTGATCGCCTCGCTGGTGGGCGTGGTCATCGGCTACGTGGCCGTGCAAAGCGGGAGCCTGCTGCCGGCCATCGCATTCCATGTGGTCAACAACTCGCTGGTCGTTTTGGGCAGCCGCATCACGCCCGAAGTGCTCGACCGCTGGCCCCTGCTGGCCGCGCTGGTCTCGGGTAATCCCGCGGAGGGCTACCTGTTCCACTGGCAGTTGATCGTCGTCGGACTCGTGGCCGCTTGGCTGATTCTCACTTGGTTCTCGCGACTCACCTCTGCGGTGACGCTCGACGCGCAAATCCGCGCGGCCCTGCGACGTCGGCTGCGGGAAGAGGAGCGGGAAGCGGCCAGCTGCCAGTCGTCGGCGGCCGGTGGGCCGTGAGTCATCGAGCACCAACGGGTCGCGGCTTGCTCGCCGCTCGGCGCGTCGGCATCTCCCCAACACCGAGGCTTCCTGATTTCGCGCATCGCCGCATTTGTCGGCGGATCAATGTACCCGAGCCGTAGCACGCTTCTCTCCCCGACGGCCCCATGCAATACTCCCTCAAAGCGGCGGTCGTCTTTCCCATCACGGCCCCACCAATACGCGATGGCGTGGTGACGGTGGAAGATGGACGCATTCTGTCCGTCGGTCCCGCCGATGGCGACGAGAGTAGGGAACCGAACGGGTTGGGGGATGACGAAGGCGGCGTGGGACGCGCGGCCAAGACACGGGTGATCGACCTCGGCAACGTGGCCCTATTGCCCGGGCTGATCAACGCCCACACCCACCTGGAATTGAGCGACTGCTCGGAACCGCTGGGGCGGAGCGGGGAACGGTTGGCGGACTGGATCCCACGAGTGATCGGCTATCGCCGCGCCCGCGCCGACGCCGCCAAAGCTGCCACAGAGGTCGTGGCGGATCTGGCCGTCAGGAGGGGACTTGAAGAGTCGGCCGCGAATGGCGTGGCCGCGGTCGGCGACATCGTGCAGCCCGCCGGTCCTGGTGAGCCGTACGGTGGTTCATCGCTGGGCGGCGTTCGCTTCCTGGAGTTGCTCGCGCCCGCGGCCGAGCGGGTTCAGCACGCAATCGACGCAGCCCGTGAGTTCCTCGATCCGGACGGAGGGCCGTTAGTCGCGGGCCGGGCTAGCTCGGCCGAGGCAGGTCTGCCCGCTTGGCGCCCGGGGCTGAGCCCGCATGCTCCCTACTCCGTGCGGTCGGAGTTGTTGGACACGGTTGTGCGGCTGTCGTTCGAGCGGCGCGTGCCGGTTGCCATGCATCTGGCCGAATCGGCCGAGGAAATCGAACTGCTGCGAACCGGCGGCGGCCCGTTGCGCGCCTTGCTGGAGCAACTCGGAGCCTGGCAGCCCGGGCTGATCCGCACGCCGTCCCGGCCGATGGATTATCTTCGCCGGCTGGCCCACGCGGATCGGGCGTTGATTGTCCACGGCAACTACCTGGACGACGATGAGATCGCCTTCCTGGCCGCTCATCGGGAGCGGATGAGCGTGGTCTTCTGCCCGCGCACCCACGCGCGATTTAACCATCGGCCGTACCCGCTGGGAAAGATGTTGACCGCCGGCGTGAACGTGTGCCTGGGGACCGACAGCCGGGCCACCTCGCCCGACCTGAGCCTTTGGGCCGAAATGGCCGCTGCCGTCGTACGGCTGGCCGAGCAAGATTCCGGCTCGCCGTGCGATCGGCCCGCGGAGGCCAGTTCGGCGGAGGCCCCTTGGCGGAAGGGTGATTGGGGGAAAACCGATTTGGCAGAGGCTGACCGGCATCCCGCGGCCGTCGCCCTGCGGATGGCCACGCTCAACGGGGCGCGGGCCCTCGGCCTGGAAGACGAATTTGGCCGCATCGCGCCGGGGTGTCGCGCGGAACTGATTGCCGTGGAGTTACCCGGGCCGCCCGAGGCAGGGCTTCCCGTCGATCCCCACGACTTAGCCATTTTTCGCTCGGCATCGACCACCATCCGCCGCATCCCCCGCGACGCGATGACATGTTAGCGGAGGATGAGAAACTTCCCCGCGCTGCCCTGATTCGGTAGGATTGTCGTGACCGGCGGGGGCGGATGCCATGGGGTGTCTTGCCCGCCAGTGTCGCTCGACATGGGCGAGCCGCAAGAGGCCCCCGACACATTACCTGCCCCTCAACAAATCAACGGCCGGCTGGCCAGCTCACGGAGACTCAACGCATGTCCGGATTCACCTCGATCTCACGACGACGCTTCCTCGGTGCCGCGGCGGGTGGCTTGTTGCTGCCCGCGGCTGGGTTGTCCCGCGCGGACGATGGCCGGACGAGCGCGGGGCAAGGCGCCGAAACCGCCGGATCGGCCGCAAAGCCACAGTCGTTCCGCTTTGTTCACTTCACGGACTCACATGTTCAGCCCGAGCTGAATGCCGCGAAGGGTTTCGCCAAAGCGCTGGAGGCCGCCCAGGCGCTCGATCCCGCGCCCGACTTCATCCTCACCGGCGGCGACCTGGTGATGGACGTGCTCGAGGAGCGGGAAAAGCGATCGACGATGCTTTTCGAGTTGTACAAGAAGCTACTGCTCGACCATTGCGGCCTGCCCGTGCATCAGTGCATCGGCAACCACGACGTGTTCGGCTGGGGCAAACCGTTTGGGGTGACGCCCAAGCACCCACGCTATGGTAAGGAGATGGTCGTTGAGGAGTTGGAACTGCCGGGCCGCTACTACCGATTCGACCATAAGGGCTGGCGGTTCTACGTGCTCGACTCGATTCAGCCGGCCGAGAAGACGACCTACCAGGGATACATCGACGCGGAGCAACTCGCCTGGCTGAAGCAGGAACTGGCCGCGAAGGATCCGGCCATGCCGGCCGTGGCCGTGACGCACATCCCGCTGCTCTCGGCCAGCGCCATCTCCTGGTGCATGGCCCATGGCGAGGGCAAGCTGGCGCCGAACATCATCTGCCGCGGCGGCGGCGCGGTGGGGCGATTGCTCGGCGATCATGGCGTGCGGCTGGCGCTCTCCGGTCATATCCATCAGTTGGACCGGATCGAGTATCGCGGCCTGACCTACATTTGCGACGGCGCTGTTGCCGCCAAGTGGTGGAAAGGCCCCAACGACGGGCTGCAAGAGGGCTTCGGCGTGATCGATTTGGCCGCCGACGGAACCGTCTCGCACACCTACCACGACTATGGTTGGCAGGCGGGGTGACCTTCTATTATGTCTTTCCCACCCCTGGAAAACTGTTGGTTTCTCACCGGGCCGACCGCCTCGGGCAAGACGTCCCAGGGCCTGGATTTGGCCTCGCGGCTCGGCGCCGAGATCATCTCGATGGACTCCATGGCCCTCTACCGCGGCATGGACATCGGCACGGCCAAACCCTCGCCCGAGGAGCGGGCGGGCATACCCCATCATTTGATCGACACGCTCGAGCCAGACCAGTCGTTCAGCGTGGCCCAGTATGTGGAGACCGCTCACGCCGTGGTGGCCGACATCCGCCAGCGCGGCCGCGTTGCGTTGTTCGTCGGCGGGACGCCGCTGTATTTGAAGGCCCTGCTGCGCGGGCTGTTCGAAGGGCCGCCGGCCGACGAGGAACTGCGCCGGCAACTGAGCGACGAGGCCGAGCGTCGCGAGCCCGGCTGGCTCCGCGAGAAACTCCGCGCGGTCGACCCGGCCGCGGCCGAACGACTGCACGAGAACGACACCCGACGACTAATCCGCGCGCTCGAGGTGTACGAGCAGACCGGTCGGCCGATCAGCGAGTGGCAGCGTCAGTTCGACCAGCCCGGGCCAGGGTCGAATCGAGTCTACGTGCTGGACTGGCCGCGGCATGAACTGCATCGCCGGATCGACGAGCGAGTCGACCGGATGTTTGCCGCGGGGCTGGTCGACGAGGTCCGACGGTTGCTCGAAGGGCCCCGGCCGCTGAGCCACACCGCGCGGCAGGCGGTTGGTTACCGCGAGGTGATCGAGCACCTGGAGCGAGGCCTCCCGCTGGACGAAACCCGCGAGGCGATTAAGGGGCACACGCGGCAGTTGGCCAAGCGGCAGATGACCTGGTTCCGGGGCCTGGAAGAGTGCCGGCTGGTGGCGATGGGCAGTTGGCTGGCCGGCCCCGGACTGATCGAGCAAGCGGGTTTGTGACCGGCCGACTCGGCACGCCTGGTCGCGAGCGATCCAGGGCGGGCTGGGGGAGCGGTGAGGGGCCACGGATACGGCCACCTCACGGACATCCAATCGCCGCGGTCCTGGCCGCTGGCATCATGTTGCCATGTGAAGCTTAACCGCGGAAGGGCTTTAACCCATCCGGCCCTCAATTGGTGATCGCGAGCCAACCCCTACTCCCGGCCGCCGTTCTTGGCTACAATGCCGCGTTTCGGCATTTCACACACCGGCGTTTAATCACTCGCGGGGAACCGTGCCCGTCGGGTACCCGATCGTGCTACCCAGGAGAATCAGCCTTGTTGCGGACCCATACATGCGGAGAGCTTCGAGCGGAACACCAGGACACGCAGGTCACGCTCTGCGGTTGGGTCGACACCTACCGCGACCATAGCGGCGTCCTTTTCGTCGATCTGCGCGATCGCTACGGCAAGACCCAGGTGGTCTTTGCCCCCGAGAGCGGCGACGAAACGCTGCGCCAGTCGAAATCGCTTCGGGGCGAGGACGTGATCGCCGTCACTGGCCGGGTGGCCCCGCGTCCCGAGGGCACGGTGAACCCCAAGTTGCCCACCGGTGAGATCGAAGTCCGCGTGCAGCATCTCGAGGTGCTCAACAAGAGCAAGGTGCCGCCGGTATCGCCGTCCTCCAACGACCTGCCCGGCGAGGATCTGCGGCTGAAACATCGCTACCTCGACTTGCGCCGTCCGCGCATGCAGGAAGCGCTGGTGCTCCGGCACCGGATGGTCAAAACGATGCGCGACTACTTCGACGAGCATGGTTTCATCGACGTCGAGACGCCCATGCTCGGACGCAGCACGCCTGAGGGTGCCCGGGACTACCTGGTTCCCAGCCGGGTGCAGCCGGGTATGTTCTATGCGCTGCCGCAATCGCCGCAGCTCTACAAGCAAATCATGATGATCGCCGGCTACGATCGCTACGTGCAGATCGCCCGCTGCTTCCGCGACGAAGACCTCCGGGCGGATCGCCAGCCGGAGTTCACCCAGCTCGACCTGGAGATGGCCTTCGTCGAGATGGACGACGTGATCGGCGTCACCGATGGTCTGATGGCCCGTCTGGCCCGCGATCTGCTGGGTGTCGAACTGAAGCTGCCGTTGCCGCGGATGACCTACGATGAAGCGATGGAGCGATTCGGTCACGACGCACCCGACCTGCGGTTCGGCATGGAGCTGACCGACCTGACCGATCTGGCCGGCGAGGCGGAATTCAAGGTGTTCCGCTCGGTGGCCGAGTCGGGCGGGCGTGTGCGGGGCATCAACGCCACCGGGGCGGCCGACCGCTACAGCCGCAAGGGCATTGACGAGTTGACCGATTACGTCCGCGAGAACTTCGGCGCGAAGGGGCTCGCCTGGTTCAAGGTCGATGCGGAAGGCAAGCTGGCCTCGCCCATCGCCAAGAACTTTGCCGACTCGCTCCTGGAACGAATCGCCCAGCGGATGCAGGCCAAGCCCGGCGACCTGCTGCTGTTCGTCGCCGATAGCTACGAAGTCACATGCAAAGCACTCAACGGGCTACGTCGCCGGCTGGGCGCGGAACTGAAGCTCTACGATCCCAGCGAGTTGCACTTCTCGTGGGTTGTCGAGTTCCCCATGTTCGAGAAGGACGAAGAAACGGGCAACTGGGTGGCCATGCACCATCCTTTCACGGCCCCGCGGCCGCAAGATCGTGGCCTCCTTGCCGACGAGCCAACCAAGGCCCGGGCGCAGGCCTACGATCTGGTGATCAACGGCATCGAGGCCGGCGGGGGGACTATCCGAATCCATGACCAGCAGCTTCAGAGCGAGGTGTTCGGCCTGCTGGGGATCGACCCCGAGACGGCCCGCGAGCGGTTTGGGTTCTTGCTCGATGCACTGCAATACGGTGCCCCACCGCACGGCGGGATCGCCTTGGGGTTGGACCGCATGGTCATGCTCTTCGGCCGTCGCGAGAGCATCCGCGAGGTGATCGCTTTCCCCAAGACGCAACGCGCCACCGACATGATGACCGGTGCTCCGGGGACGGTCGACCCGAAGCAACTGCGAGAGCTTGGGTTGGCCAGGCAAAGTTGAAGGGCGGGACTGCCGTTTTCAGCCTGGTCGCCCGAGGAGGATTGCAAAGTCGATTTCTTCCGTCATTCCCGAGAAGCTTGTGCCCGCGAAAGCGGGTATCGGGAATCCAGTGGTCCGTCCCAATTCCCTGGATTCCCGCGTGCGCGGGAATGACGATGGTCCGTCCCAATTCCCTGGATTCCCGCGTGCGCGGGAATGACGAGTGGAGCCGCAGCGCAAGCTGCAATCGACTTTGCATTTCTCCTGTGGTTGCCCCCAGGAGAAATGCAAAGTCATTTTTTCGAACCAAATCCGAGTCGTTTCAGTACAGAGTCGGGGTTCCACTGGATTTTCTCGGCACTCGACCTGAGCGGCGGTCCGGGAGGATGGATCAGAC
>Ga0180430_10002065_pt1 | contig 18696 bp, 15 predicted proteins | sample SS_ome_9_FD_132999 | JGI IMG/M metagenome (GOLD analysis project Ga0180430, IMG submission 132999) | Hypersaline lake sediment archaeal communities from the Salton Sea, California, USA - SS_1_S_2 metaG | ecosystem: Environmental > Aquatic > Non-marine Saline and Alkaline > Hypersaline >... | reverse complement strand
GTCCAGTTTGCCGGCATATTCTTCCAGGAAGCCGGGCATGGCGGTGTCCATCGCTTTCGCGCGCGGCGCGTTTTCGGCATACCAAAGGTATCCGCGAAGTCCATTGACGGTAGTCAGGGCAAAAGTTTGGTCTCCGATCGAATAGATTGCGATACCCAACGGCTCGTTTGGATATCGCACCAGTCCCTGGAGGTCCTCCTCCGGGTCCGGTTCCGCCAGGCCTCCGACCATGTCCAAAACGGTACTGACCGAGCGATACTCCTCGATATCTGCGCAGACTACGGCATTGATGGATTCCGTCGTGCCGTTAATCGCCAACTCTGCAAAATCGCCCCATATCCAATACCCTTGCGATTCCGGAAAACGCTTCTGAAGTATGGTCAAGCTGGAGGAGTCTGTCGCTGCCCATGAATCGTCGACTATTCCTGACCATGATGGGGCCGGGGCGAAAGTAATCGCTACTAGAACTGCCAGTACTGAAGATATCCGCATCTACACCTTTCTACTCATCACGACGGTTTCTTGAGGCGCCCGCCATAACCTGCTTGACTTAACGGTCTGAATCTAACTATAGTCAGGCGGATCACATTCGCAACAAACACTATTTGTAGTACACACGGAGAGGAGTGAACAGCCATGAAGATTCATGTTGTTCGTTCGGGCGACACGCTGGGTCGAATCGCCCTTAAGGAGTACGGGGATGCGGGCAAAGCCAAAATGCTGGCGGACTACAACGGTATCACCAACCTCAATCTGATCAAAGTGGGCTGGATTCTTCACATGCCCAAGGTGTCGGAGCTTACCGCTCCGGCCGTGTCCGAGGAAATCGAACCGATCGGTCCGAAAGTGCCCCACGGACACGAGGAAATCGTCAAGACCTTCGGCAACATCTACAGCGCAATCAAGCCGGACATGACTCTTAGCCCGGCGTTTGCCTCAAAACACTTCGGACGAGTCAAACTGCCCTTTGCTATCCCCCTGAGCTGGGCGCCGGACAAGAAGGTTCTCAACATGTACTGCCACAAGAAACTAAAAGATGTCTTCTTCGCCGTCTTCGACGAGATACGGCGCAAGAGGCTGAAAAAGCACGTCCAGACGTTCGGCGGATGCTACAATCTCCGCTACAAGCGAAAAGGTAACCGGCTGTCAACCCACAGTTGGGGGATTGCCATCGACCTCAACGTGGCCACCAACCAAATGGGGTCGCCGGGCGACATGAACGAGAAGGTCGTCGAGATATTCGAGAAGTATGGCTTTAAGTGGGGCGGCGATTGGAAGGGTGCCTATCACGACCCGATGCACTTCCAGTACTGCACCGGATACTAGCCGACCGATTTAAGATCAATAGAAAACGCACGGGATGTCCCGTGCGTTTTCCGTTGCAACTTACCCGCGCTGACTAGCGTGTCAGGACTATGCGATAGCGAGCCTTGCCGCTACGAAGATGCTCAAAGGCATCGTTGACTTTGTCCATGGGGAAGGTCTCGATTACCGGGCGGATATCATGCCGGGCGGCGAAATCCAGCATCTTGGCGATGTTGATCGGACTTCCCACCGGATTGCCGGAGACCGAACGCTGACCGACAATCATCGGGAACACACCCAGATCGAGCGGCTCCAGCGTGGCGCCGACAAAGTGCAGTCTTCCGCGTGGTTTGAGCGTTGCGATGTAGGCATTCCAGTCAAGCTTCACGTTGACCGTCGAGATAACGAAGTCAAAGCTTCCGGCAGCGGCTTCGATCGCCTGGGGATCGCGCGAGTTGATAGTGTTGTGAGCTCCCAACTCAAGCGCCTCCTGGATCTTCGATTCACTCGAAGTGAACGCTGTGACTTCGCAGCCCCAATATTTGAGGAACTTGACCGCCATGTGTCCCAGGCCACCGATTCCGATCACGGCTACCTTGTCGGTAGGCTTGACGCCGAAATCAATGATGGGCGTGAAGACGGTGATTCCACCGCAGAACAACGGTCCTGCACTCAGAGGATCCAGGTTGTCCGGCAAAGCAACCGTACTGGCGGCTTCGGCGCGGACCTTGTCGGCAAACCCGCCGTGACGGCCGACGATGGTCGCCGAATGAGTGGCGCACAGGTTGTGATCGCCGCTCATGCAGCTGTCACAAGTCATACAATAGCCGGAATGCCAACCCAGTCCGACTCGCTGACCGACCTTGAGATGGCTGACTTCTTCGCCGATCTGCGAGATCGTGCCGATAGCTTCGTGCCCGGGCACCAATGGGAACTGCGACATTCCCCAGGCATCTTCGACCATGCTCAAGTCGCTGTGGCAGATACCGCAGCTCTCGACATCGATTTCGACCTCGTTCTTGCCCAACGGTCCCGGATCGTACTCAAACGGCTTGAGTTCTCCGCCCTGTTCCGTGGCGGCGTAGCCTTTGATCATTTCCAGATCTCCTGATTAGATTGTCGTGGATAAGCTTGTTCAATATGAGTAGAACACATGGACGGGCGATTCGATCCCAACAAAATCGGGGTGAGAGGATTTGAACCTCCGACTTCTTGCTCCCAAAGCAAGCGCGCTACCAGGCTGCGCCACACCCCGTTCCGGCGCCAACATAGGTCCCCAACCCGACAATGTCAAGACGGTTTAACCGGACCAATAAGCTCTTTCAATCTGTCAGCCTTTTGAGTACATTCCGGCACCATGAGCAAGAAGAACCTCATAGGAGCCACCAACGAGCAGCTCGAAAAGATGATGGAAAAGCGGGGCGAACAACGCTATCGCGGACGTCAGTTGTTCAAGTATATCTACCGCGACAACGGCATCGACTTCCATGATATAACCGTCCTGTCCAAAGAACTCCGCCAGAAACTGGACGACGAGTTCGCGATCATCCCCATGGAGCCGTCCGAGACTCTCAAGTCCGAAGACGGCACGATCAAGTACCTGTTTACGCTCAGCGATGGCCTGGGAATCGAGACCGTCCGAATCCCCGATCCGGAGTCCGGCCGCGTAACGGTCTGTGTTTCCTCACAGGCCGGATGCGCCGTTGCCTGCAAGTTCTGCGCGACCGGTGCCCAGGGGTTCAAGCGCAATCTGACGGTGGGGGAGATCATCGGCCAAATGATGTACCTCCGGCAGGTCTTTCTCCAGGACGCCTTCTCCAACGTCGTCTTCATGGGCATGGGGGAGCCGATGCTCAACCTTGAGACCGTCCTCAAAGTGGTGGGTATAATGACAGACGGCGCCGGATTCAGCCACGGAGCCAAGAAGATCACCGTGTCTACTTCCGGCATTATTCCCGGCATCAACGGGCTGACCCGAAGCGGCTCCAAAGTACGCCTGGCGGTCTCGTTAAACGCCCCGACTCAGGAGAAGAGAGTCCAGATAATGCCCATTTCGGAGAAGTACCCCCTCGATGAACTCCTGGTTGCAGTCAAGGAGTATGCCGTCGTTACTGGCACTCGGGTGACGTTCGAGTATGCGCTCTTCGAGGGATTTAACGACACCAAACAAGATGTCAAGGACCTGGCGCGCACCGTCCGAGGAATCCCTTGCAAAATAAATATCCTGGCCTATAATCCTGTGGAAGGTCTGCCGTTTGGGCGGCCCACGCCTGAGAGTGTGGACAGTTTTGCCAAGCAGCTTTATCCGCATGTCCCGGCGGTGACGGTTCGCAAGAGCCGCGGTGCCGACATTCAAGCCGCATGCGGACAATTAGCCGGTGCGATAAAACCTAGGAGGTAACGAATGCGTCGTGTGGTGATAATCCTGATCGGACTGTTAGTTGTAGGATCTGTCGGGGCTTTTGAGGACAAGCAAGATATCACCGTCAAACCGATCAACATGCCCGATTTGGGCTGGGGCGATCAGTCGATACCCATCAGCATCACCAACAATACCGACGACCTCAAGTTCGTGACTTCCGAGGCCGAGATTACCTTTACCGACTCATATCTTCCGACCAACCGGCGGCGGATACGTTTCTTCACCGTCTATCCGGCCGAGGAGATGAGCATCAGTGCCGACCTGCTGGTACCGGGTGCCTATGGCACGGCCGAAGTAACGATCCGGCTGTACGACGTCGTCGACACTCTCGATGTGCTGCTCCCCAACCAGAAGTTTTACGAGGAATCCTTCGAAGTAGAGTTTAAACCAACCGCGGTGGTCCAGTCCTACATCGACAAGCAAGTTACACTGCCGCCACGGGTGGGTGAACATCCGTACTTCGACAACGTCTTCGCTCGACTGCTGTTTATCATCCTTGACGAGGGCAAAACCATTCCAGAAGCCGCCGATGTTCTCGGAATCACCAAGGCCGAAGTCGAGACCCTCATTCGGTTCATGCAAACCCAGGGCTACATTTCGCACACCGAGGACAAGGGCAAGCTAATGATGACGGTCATCTCCAACGAGGAGGCCCAGGAGGCCGGAGAGTTGGCAGAGAAAACGGTCGATGCCTTAGTCGAAATGTACACCGACAATCTGTCCGGCTATCGCGCCAATCTGGACAGCATGGTGGCTGCGGGAAGACTCCAGGCCGACTCCAGTTTCTTCCTCAACGAAGGTGCCGTGCTGTTTTACACCTATCCTACGGTTGCGGCGCTTTCTCTGTGGTATGACCTGGGTCAATCGTTCATAACTCGATCGGCTCCGCTAGTCATATTCGACGGTACCGATCTCTGCAACGCGCGAATTCCCCAGTACATGTACATGGTCCACGCCGGCGAGGAACTCAACGGCGACCAGTTCTTTGGCATGTTTTTGGGAAAAAACGGAATCTCCATCATTTACGACAAGAACGCTCCGGAGATAGACTGCGAGTCAGACTTCCTGCGCAAGCAGCAGCACGGGGGAAAGGTGCGTTGGAACTATTCCGAAGGATACGTTCAGGAACCGTTTGTGCTCGATACCTCTTTGGTAAACGAGGCCCTGGTGCCGCTGAGAGAGGGCTCAGAAGAGCTGCTGGTGGAGACTTACGAGAAGCTTCGCGACATCGCCGTCAAGCACGGTCATGAACGTCTGACCTTTGCCGGACGTTACTGGTTCTGGAACCTGGTGGCAGATCGAACCCTCGAGAAGCTGGAGAAGAACGGCCTGCTGATCGAGAGGTCGAACGGACGTTTTCGGTTCTCGACCACCAAGAAGCGAGGTTAACTCAAGTGAGGCTATACCTGGTACTGACATTACTGGCGGCGATTCTGGTCTTTGTAGCCTGTGACGAAAAGCCCCCGGACCGCAACCAGATACCGATCATCAAAGCTCGCCTGCTGAAACTGCAGAACGCCGTAAAAGACCAAGATCGGGCCCGACTCGATTCGTTGCTGTCGGTGGAAATCCTCGACTACCAGTTGTCCGGAGATTCGCTGTTAAGTTATGTCTATGGGCCGAACCGCGATTTCGCATTCGAGCAGTTTGCCCTGGGAGAAATTCGCTACACCGAAGATATCGCCAAGATCGACTGTTACATCATGGATACGCTCCATCTTCGGGATCGTCCTCTTCACATGACTTACACCAAGGACGGCAGGGCATGGCTGCTTAAGAAGTTCGAGCCGGGCGATACCCTCCGGTAGATTCGCGACCACTACACAAACTAGAAAAGGCGTCGGCACTGCCGACGCCTTTGTCATTTCTGGTGAGCCCCAGCCTAATTGATGGAGGCTTCTTCCTTGCCCTTGGTGATCAGGGTAGAGTATTCGTTCGGCTGACTCAGCAGTTCGATTGCCCGGATAACTGCCGGATCGGTCTTGAGAATGAGCTCCTCGTACACGCCGCGTTGGCCGTAGATCGATGACAGGATCTCGCGTTTGATGGCGCGCTGGATGTAATCGCGGGAGGCTTCAAAGTCGTCGGCTTTTTCGGCGGCAATCAAGCCTTTCAGGCTGTCGAGTACCGGCTGGAATAGGTCCAGCTTCTCCTCATCGTTGACGGCATCGGTGAGATCTTCCAAAGCGACCTGGGTGGAGGTCTTGTAGTCGAAATCGCGCGTCTTGATGAACTCCCGGAACTCGTCAACCATCTCATCGGTCACGGTGAAACTGGCTTCTGTATTGGGGTTCTTGCTCACCCAATCGACGGCAAAGTCGAAGAACAAGGACTTGCGTTCCAGGTTGATTTCAATCGGTTCGTAGAAGTCGGCTTCGACTTCGATGTCCGGAACGATACCGCCACCACCGTAGACGATGCGTCCGCCGTTGGTGTAATAGACTTCCTTCTCGACGGTTTCGATCGAGTCAGTCATCACTTCCTCGTCATCCGTATGAGCGTCTTTGCCCTGACGTTCGGGTCGCTGGATACAACGCCCAGAGGGAACAAAGTACCGTGCTGTGGTCAGTTTCAGGGCGAGAGAGTTGTCGGAGGTAATCGGGAATATCTGCTGCACCAGTCCCTTGCCGTAAGTAGTGCGGCCCATAATCACACCGCGATCCCAATCCTGAACGGCGCCGGCAACGATCTCGGAGGCCGATGCGGTACCTTCATTGACCAGAATCACCAACGGCTTCTCAGGGAAGAGGGGCGGACGTTCGGAATAGAGATGGCGCTCGCTGTCTTCGTACTTGCCACGGGTGAACACGATTTCCGAATGCTCTTTGAGGAACAATTCCGCGGTTTCCTTGGCCTGGTCAAGAAGTCCACCGCCGTTGCCGCGAAGGTCAAACACAAGGCCGGAGATGTTCTCGGAACTGAGCTTGTTGATGGCTTCGCGTAACTCGTGGGAGGTCTCCTCGGCAAAGCGAGAGAGGCGCACATAACCGATATCCGTGCCCGGGACAACCCCGGCGTAAGGAACCGACTTGAGCTCGATCACGGCTCGCTCAACCTCAAACTCCATCACATCGGCAATACCTGAGCGCTGAATCTCCAGCAATACCGATGTACCGGCCGTGCCACGCATCAGCTTGGCGCCGTCGGTGGTGGTCATGCCTTTAGTGTCGGTGCCGTCGATCGACATAATGATGTCGCCGGCACGCAGACCCTTCTTGTAGGCTGGAGTACCTTCGATCGGCGAGATAATGACAATTCGATTCTCTCGGGAATCGATCTGCATTCCCAAACCTTCGTACTTGCCGTGAGTTGATTCCATGAGCGCGTCATAGGAGGACTTCTCCATGAGCACCGAGAAGCGGTCAAGGTCTTCCAGCATTCCTCGAATGCCGGCTTTGATGATTTCCTCGGTATCGACCTCTTCCATATAGTTGCTGCGAATGTTGTAGGCCGTGCGCTGGAGACTCCGAACATCCTTGAAGAACGTATCGCGGCCCTTCTCGGTCGGTTTAGCGACTTCGGACGATCCGCCGACGTTGATATGCGAGGTGTCGGCCCACAAGACGGGGTTGTCATCCGTGAGTTGGGCTGCTTCACCTTCTCCCATTTGCCATATGAGGGCGACGCAGAAGACAGTTAAGCCGAAAACCAGTAGTGAATATCGAATCATCGGATCCTCCGTTTGTGCGAGTACGTCACTGTAGCCAATCTATACCAATGCGCTCGAAAGTCAAGCTGTGCGGGTGCTGAACGATTTCCAGTATCCTTTTGAGAATTATACGTTTACAAACAGGAAAACGTTTCCGCAAATGCGTTCCGACTAAAGAAACGCTGGTTAAGCCTATGTAATTCAAAACAGTGTCAGAGCGAACGCCGTTCCCATATCAATTCACATACGTTTCTTTTTTGAACCCCAAACGGTATTGGCTCGTAAGTTACGATATAATATCGGTTTGTGATGTTGGCTCGGAAGCCTGCATCTACAAACTGTATGCATTCTGAACATCCAGGGGAAAAATCGTGTCAACAAAACTGAGCCGGATGAGACCGGTTGCGCACCTGCTTAACCTACTTCTGCCCGGTTTGGGTCATGTATATGTAAGGGAGTACCTATTCGGGCTGTTCATCTTTTTGGTTATGCTGATGGCTGCCGTAGTTGCTTATGTCACTTTTCTTATTCCCATGTCGAAGTGGGCAGTTCTGTTTCTTCTGGGATTACCTCTACTGTTCTATGTTTTCACGTTCGTAGATCTACAGAAGACTTTCAACAAAAAGGCGGAGCGAGTTAATCGGTCGAACCGGTTTATCCTTCTGATAGCGATGCTGGCACTGACATATCAGTTCCTGTCGCCAACCGCACTGGTCTGTTTTGGTCGACACAACGGCCCCGAGATTTTCCGCCAGGACAGTTCGCATCTAGAGCCGCTCTATGGCCAGGGCGAGATGCTTGTCTCGAATCGGCTCAGCTATCAAGTCGATTTGATTCTATTTGATTCGCCGGCCCTTCATCGATTGCCGGAAAGGTTTGATGTTGTCCGCTATCTCGATTCCTCTGGGGAGCGAAAGTGCGGTGTGGTTCTTGGATACGCCGGTGAGGAGATAGAAGTCATTGACGCCACGCTTTTAATCGATAACATTCCCGTGTGGGAGGCAAGTCCGTTGGGAGCACCGCTGGCAGGACAGTGGTTGCCGACAAGCGCCGATGCCGGACAGCTCCTGGTAGCGGATTTTCGCAACGGCCGGATTGTGAAAACAACCGCGGTCAACCTGGACGATCTACACGGGAAAGTGAGTCGGATTCTTTGAACCAAATCGAAAACCTGATCTTTGATCTCGACGGCACCCTCATCGATTCTTCCGATGGTGTCGTTGCGGCGGTAAACTATTCGCTCGAGCAAATGGGCGAACCACTCCAACCACCGGAACGAATCAAACCGTATATCGGCTACCCTCTGTCAACAATGTATCCCGACTTCACCGACAAACCGCTGGACAAACTCTACGCCCTGTTTCAGGTAAAAGCGGCCGAGACGGTCATTTCTTCCACCACTGCACTGCCGGGAGCCGATGAGACTGTGAGGGCCCTGCATGCCCGCGGATTTCGCCTGGCTATCGCCACGACAAAGATAAAGAAGCATCTTGTAGGAATCGTTGAGCAGCAAGGTTGGGCCGACCTGTTCTCGGTCCTGGTAGCCGGCGACGAGGTTCGGACCGTGAAACCGGATCCCGAGGCGATCAATCTGACTCTCAGTCGGCTCAGCTGCCGAAACAGCGATTGCTACATGATCGGCGACACTGAAAACGATATTCTGGCAGCGCAGGCCGCCGGTGTTGCGACCATCGGTGTGAAGTCACCCTATGGAGACGGCAGCCGACTCCGAGCAGCCGGCCCGGATCGATACGTGGAGACTATCTCGGGCGTACCCGCACTGTTGGCGGATCCGGCATAGATTGGACTCAACTCGCGCTCGAGGGAAACCCTTGCCAAGCTTCCCGCGTAGACCTTTATTAGCAAACTAAGTGCAGCAATTAGAACGGATCGCTCAGGAGGATTTCATGGATCCACGAATTACGAAGCTTGCAAAAGTCCTGGTTCACTATTCTCTCAAACTCAAGAAGGGCCAGGTTCTCAAGATTATCGGTGAAGTCCCGGGGTTGCCCCTGGTTACAGCTGCCTATCAGGAAGCTATCGAAGTCGGCGCGTTACCCTACACCATGATCAAGGTGCCTGAGAACGAAGAGTACTTGATGAAGAAGGGCAATCAGAAGCAGGTTGAGTTTATTCCGCCGTTTGCAAAGGTCGAAGTCAACAAGATGGACGCCATGCTGGCCATCTGGGGCACCCAGAATACCCGCCAAATGAGCGGTTCTGATCCCAAGAAGCAAGCCTTACAGCGCAAGGCAATGCAGCCGCTGTTCACCAAGATTTTCAAGCGCCATGCCGCCGGCGAAATGCGTTGGGTAGGAACTCAGTTCCCGACTCTCGCCGATGCTCAGGAAGCCGACATGTCCCTGGCCGACTACGAGGACTTCGTCTACAAGGCCGGGCACATCCATGCCGCCGATCCGGTGAAGCACTGGAAGAAAGTGGCCAAAGAGCAGAATCGCCTGGTCAAGATTCTTAACCGTTTCAAGGAAATCCACGTCCAGGCCCCTGACACCGACGTCAAGTTGAACGTCAAGGGACGCAAGTGGATCAACTGCGCCGGCACCGAAAACTTCCCGGATGGCGAGATTTTCACCAGTCCGATCGAGAACAGTGCCCAGGGCGTGATTCGATACACATTCCCGGCAGTCTACAGCGGTCGCCAGGTCGAGGATGTTCGTCTGGAGTTCAAGAACGGCAAGATCGTCAACGAATCGGCCGGTAAGAACAAGAAGTTCCTCACTGCCATGCTCGATATGGACAAGGGTGCCCGATTCCTGGGAGAGTTCGCAATCGGCACCAACTACGAGATCAAGCAGTTCACCAGCAATACGCTCTTCGATGAGAAGATCGGTGGTACCTGCCACTTGGCCGCCGGCGCTTCGATTCCCGAAGCGGGCGGTGTCAACAAGTCCGGTCTACACTGGGATATGGTCTGTGATCTCAAGAAGGGTGAAATCAAGGCCGACGGAAAAGTGATTTACAGCAAGGGGAAGTTCCGCATCTAGGATCAATACCCGGATTCGATCTAAGAAAAACAGCCGGTGCATCTGATGCATCGGCTGTTTCTGTTTGCTATGTCATTTGAGACTACGGAGTTGGCGGGGGCGGACCTCCGCTGAAGAAGTAGTCTACGAGGTAAACCAGGTCATCGACTCCCAGGCCGAAATTGGCGTTGGCATCGCCTGCCTGCACCGACACCGGTGCCGGTCCGAAATTGAACATGTACTGGGCCAGGGCGACAATGTCGGCAATGTCGTGCTGAAGGTTGCCATCGACATCTCCACGGAGTACATAGCGTGTACTAATCGTACCTGCCACCACCGCCGGATCGTATGTGATTTGGGGAGAGGTCACTTGAATGCTCTTGGGTGACTGGGCCGAATCAACTGTCGAGACGATCTCTCCGAAGGCCAGTGAGTTGGTGCTGATGTGCAGCTTCAGGATTTCGCCTTGTCCCGGTTCAAGCGGGGGAGAACCACCGCCGTCATCAGCCCGCAGAGTATAGGCGTACCTGCGCTGGCTTGGTGCATAGCCGGTCAGTTCTAGATCCTCGAAGTATAAGGTGCGACTACCCAGAGAGGCAGAATCGAATACAAACACGCTGGAAGTATCAAACTGGAATGATACCGTCAGTTCGTTCAACTGCTGCGAGTTGGTCATGTCGACCGCCATCACTATGTCCTGTCCGGCATAGGCCGAATCGGTAGTGAACTTCACCGTGTCGGCCAGCAGAATGACATAAGCCGACTTACTGCGCGTGATGTCGCCGTACTCGGAATCAATCTTGAGACTGACATCGTAAGCGCCCGCCTGAATATAGGTGTGCGATGGGTTCTGCGAAAAGGCCGAGTCATTGTCTCCGAAGGACCAGGTCCAGGTGGAGTGAGTCAGAGTCGACAGATCGGTGAACTGAACGGTAGCGGGAGCATTGCCGAAGGTGATGTCGGCCGAGAAGTCGGCGCCCCAACCCAGAGCGTCGCCGGCGTTGACAATCCCCCAGCCGAAGTTGTTGTTGGGCGTGGCGGCATTGTCTGCGGTCTCCATCAGGGCGGCACGAATCATCTGAGGCGTGAAGTTGGGCCGGGCCTGAATGAGCAAACAGGCAACACCAGCCACCAGGGGAGTCGACAACGAGGTCCCACCTACACCGCCGTACTGTGTGTCGCTACTGGCCAGCGCACATTGGGTCGAGACACCCCGAGCACAGACTTCGGGCTTGATGCGGCCATCGGCCGTCGGTCCCCGGCTGGAGAAACTCGCCAGAGCTCCGGAACTATTGACTGCGCCCACGGCAATAATATCAAAAGCATCGACCGGCGCACTGAGCGACGGGGAAGAAGGACCGGAGTTTCCGGCCGAGTTGCAGATCACAATGCCCATCGAGGCTGCCATCGACGCTGCTATAGTTGTCACGGCAGTTTCGCCGTCGAGGTCGGCCTGGGTGTATCCACCACCGCCATCCCAGGTCAGATAGCTCAGGGAACTGGTGACCACATCGGCACCAATCGAGTCGACCCATTCAAGGGCGGCTACCCAATTGTCCTCTTCTACCGGCGTTTCTGAACGAACGTCCTCGGTCTTGCATAGAATGAAGTTGGCGCGGTAAGCCGGCCCATATAAAGTGCCGTCAAGGAAGCCGCCGGCGGTGGACCATATATAGGTACCGTGATTCCACTGGCTACCCCAATCGACACCCTCATTAGCTGTATTGGTATCGTCAAAAATGAAGTCGTACTCGGCCAAGACTCGACCATCGGTGTAGTGTTGGGCAAAGACTTCGTGGGATTTGCGGTATCCCGTGTCAAAAATGGCCAAGGTAACTCCCGAGCCATCGTAACCCTCGTCATGCATGGCTTGCACGTTTATCTGTGTAAGCTGGGAAAAGGCCAGACCATAGTTCAAAGCATCAGGCGACTGGGCCTTGGGGTCCGGCATTTCTACTCTTACCGGATCTGCGACAGGATCACCAGGCCGACGGAACAGGCCCAAAGGTTTGACCTCGCGTACAAACGGTAGAGCCGCGACAGCGTCCAGCCGGGACGATGGGATCGCAAAACTGGCCCCGTTCAGCCATCGGGAAACCCGTCGCAACTCACCACCGGCGTCGGTGACGGCATCCACATATGCCTGTCGTACCGGTAAATCTGCGAAAACCGGTTGCTGCATATCGACCTTGGCGCGTCGGCGTAACTTGCGCTCGGTGAACCGTTCGGCCGCAGCCATAAGGTCAAACTCGTTTTTGGAGGTGATACCCTTGTCGGTGAACATCACCCAAACCAGGGCGGTGTCGCCATCGCGTTGCTGCAGATACGACTTGACCGAGCTTGAAAGAGGTGTGACAGGCCGGTCCAGTTGAACCGGCTGTTTCGACAAGAGAGCCGGATCGAACTGCTTGGACAAAGACGTAGAGGCTAACGAAAGAAGGAGGCAGGCGGCGAACATTCCAACGAGGATGACTCTTTGCATGATGTGCCCATTTTGCTGGTCGAAGAGCGTTTTGAGGCTCAACGAACGTGACGAGGTTTGTATCTCAATCCCTTTGAACGAAGGATCTGAGCGCTAGGCGCCGTCCCCATTAGTATCGGGGCAATCCTACACTTCTAAAGTGCACAGGATATGTCGTAGTTCCCTGAATGAGGGTGAGTATCTGCATTGACTGCCGTAAGTTATTGCAATTCAGTCGATATGTCAAACGGTTTGATTCTCTGCTCTAGCTTCGAATTAGGGCACGCGGTCTGCTTTACCGGGTGTAGATGTCAGATACACGGATCGGAGCCTAGCCCGCTATCTCTGTCGAATAGCAGCTCCGGCAAGGAAAAGACCTGAATAAGAGATAAGATCATGAAAAGTTTACTTAAGTCCAACCTGGGAATGACTCTTCTGGAGTTGATGTCGGTCGTAGTGATAGTCGGTGTGGTGGCCTCCATGGCCGTACCGCGGATGCAGTTGGCTTTCGAGAAGATGAACTTTCAGTCGGCTAACAGCGATATCCAATCCTCGCTGCGGTTGGCCAGATCACAGGCCATCACAGAGAAAACCCCTTATGGGGTCTACATGAATTACTGGGAAGGCAAGGTTGTCATATTCAAGGACTCAATCGTGGATGTAAGCAACCCGTACGCTTTTGACGAGGGCGACCCGGTCCTTCGGGAAATCGACCTCCCCCAGGAAATCGAGTACATGATGACCGATGTGGCCAACGATGTCATAACCTTCAATCCCAACGGCTCTGCTGGTTTCAACGGATCCGGGAATGTTTCTCTCCACGGCTATTCGATGGAGGGCGGCTGCTACGACGGATATCTCAATATCCTTCCGGCCACGGGCAGGATCCGCTCCTACGATTGCTGGGAAGAGTGGGCCCAGAACCACGATCCGTATTATGGGGACTATAACTAGCTTCTGACCTAATTCTAAGCATCTGTGCAACTTCGGCCCGGCGGTGTACAATCGCCGGGCTTTTTCTGTTTCTCACGATTTCGCTCGATCGGGCGACACAATCTCAGTAAAGAAACCTACCTCGCATTCCGATATCATTTGAGAAAGCGAGAAGCTTTTGAGTATGGGAAAAACACAACAGTGCCGCATTTCGGCGCTGTGCTGGTTAAAAAGTGACCTTTGGTGTCGATAGATAAATAACAAAGAAGTTTGTAATCAGAGCCTCCAACAGAAGAGTCTATAATGGTCTTTTCGCGTCGAAGTAAAAGCACGGTCGGATTGGACATCGGCTCCAATTCTGTCAAGCTGGTCAAGCTTGATCATACCAAGCAAGGTTATTCAGTTTCCGCGATCGGGATTAGAGAACTGCCCAACGAAGCTATCGTCGCAGACGAAATCCGCGATCGCGAAGCGGTAATCTTCAACATACAGTCCCTAATTGATCAGACCGATCCCAAGATCAGAGACGTCGTGGTTTCCATTGCGGGCCACGGTGTGATCACCGACCGGTTTACGATTGACAAGAAAACCGGTGCCGAAGCCGAACAGGCAATTCTGTTCGAGACCGAGCAGCGGGCGCCTTTCGATGTCGATGATGTCTCCTTGAGCTATCACATCATCAACGTCGATGAGGACATCAACAAGATGGATGTTCTACTGGTGGCCGCTCGGAAAGAGCTGCTGGCTGGGTTCCTTGAGTTGATCGAGGATTGCGGATTGCGTCCTGTAATTGTGGACGACGACGCCCTGGCCATTTTCAACGCCTACGACGGCAACTACGATGTCGACCCGACTCGTACCACGGCTCTGGTGAATATCGGGCACGATGTCACGAACGTGACTTACATCTCCGATGGCCTCTACAATTCGACACGCGACGTGTCCAACGGGACTCGCGAGATCTATAATGCTATCCAGAAAGAATTCCGTCTCAACCCCGAGCTGACTTCTAAGGCGATCAAGGGTGAGATGGGTGATTCCATTGACCAGGATATGCTCAAGGCCACGATCATTTCGTCCGCCGATGAAATGCTCTCCGGGTTGGAGCTGGCTTTCTCGTACTTCAAATCGCAATCAAAGATCGACACGATAGACTGGATTGTTCTCTCGGGCGGCGGTGCTTTGGTGCCTTATCTCGCGGAGTTCCTGCAATCACGTTTGGGAACCCCGCTGGAGATCTCCAATCCGCTCCGCAACATCGACTATGATCCCGAACTCTTCCAGTACTTGCAGCCGGAAAAAATCGCGCCGCTCCTGGCAGTTCCGGTCGGGCTGGCCATGCGGAAGGTGAGGTAGTGATTCCATGATAGAAATAAATCTACTCCCTAAAGAATATCAGAAAAAGGCGTTCAAGTTCAGCCTGGGCAAAACCGGACTGTACGCCATGGGAGCCGCCGCCGCGGTTGTCGTGATGCTGATCGCCGTGACCTTCTACCAGCGCAGCGAGATTGCCAACCTCAACGAGAATATCGATAAGGCTCGCAATCGTGCGACTATGCTCCGCAAGGATATCCAGCTGGTTGACGCCCTGACCGATGTCAAGGCCAAGATCACCAACCGCATGGAAGCTGTCGAGAAACTCGATCGCAATCGTTCGGTCTGGGTGCGGATTCTCGAAGAAGTAGCCCGCGACGTTCCGGAATTCGTCTGGTTGGCTCAGTTCAACGAGATCCAAGAGAAATCAAGTTCCTCCAAGTCTAAAAAGGGCAAGAAGAAAAAGAAGAAGGATGAAGAGGAACAAGCCGAAGCTGCCCCAAAGAGGAGCGCTTCGACCAAGAGAATTCAACTGGAAGGCCACGCGTTCACTCTGAACGCCCTGGCAGCCTTCATGATAAACATGATGAGGAGCGATTATTTCGACAACGTCGAGATGCTCTCAACGTCCGAGGTGGAATTCGACAAGCACCGAGCCTACAAATTCGTGCTTAACTCCGATCTCCATTTCCTTTCGGACGAAGAGCTTCGCAAGAAGATCGCTCAAGCGCCGGACGACAAATCCAAGACCGGCCACAAAAGCCTAAACTAGGGATTGCCACATGGACCTGAAAGACTCCAATACTCAAAAGATCCTGTTGGGAGCCCTGGCCTTTTTCATCGTCGTCTACTTCTGGTACTCCCGAGTTTACTCCAAGTACGATCATATGATTGATCAAAAGAGCCAGGAATTCGAACGGATCACCACCGATCTGCGCAATGTTGAAATGAAGGCCAAGTCGCTCGATGCCCTCAAGATTGAGTATACCGATCTGGTCGATCGGTATCATCAAATTGAGGCCCTCCTGCCAGAGGTCAAGCAGATTCCCTCCTTCCTGGTGCAGCTCCATACGGCATCGTCGTTGACGGGAACCAAGATTACCGGCATTCAACCGCTGCCAACAGCATCGGAGCAGTTCTACAACATTGCATCGTTCGAGATTAGCATGACAGGGTCGTATCACGATCTGGGCAAGTTCACATCCTATGTGGCTAACTTCCCCTTCATCACCAACGTCTCGGACATGCAGATCTCGGCCGTCGATGTGGCCATCTCCAGCGCCCCCGATGAGGCCACAATGGGCGAAGTGGTCAAACGCGAAACCGTCGCAGCCGTTTTCACTCTTTCGACCTACTACGTGAAAGAGGAAGAACGTCTGAAGGAAGTCACGATATAGGAGCCCAACGATGAAAAAAACTACTCTGATATTCGTCCTTGGAATCTTCCTGACTTCATCTTTCGCTTTCGCCGATTCCAAAGTCAAAAACATCGACCTATATAATGAGGACGGTTACACCGTTGCTCAAATCGACGTCTCCGGCCCGGTGAAATTCAGTCACCAGACGGAGATTGCTAAGGACGGTCGCCCGTTCCGCATCATCGTCGATTTGCTCACCGCCACTCATAATCTGGGTCTGAAAGAGTTCGCCGAACTCCCGGCCTGTGCGGTTCAGAACTTCCGTTCATCGCAGTACTCGGTCAAACCGGAAAAGGTTGTCCGCGTTGTGCTCGACATGACCAAAGAGACGGTCTACCGCATGGAGTCAAACGACAACTTCGTGAAGATCCTGATCCCCGACAACTCGGTGAAGCCGTTCGCACGCTGGTCCTCTGCCAAGGTAGTCGCCGCCAAGGCCAAATCGGCTAAGGCCACTTTGGCTGCCAAACCGGAAGTACCGAAGTCCGAACCGGCGCCAAATCGGAAAGTCGGGTCCAAGAAGACCTCCAGTGAACTCAATAAGGAGTTCGATAAGGACCGCCTCGCCAGTCTTGAAGGCACGGCCAAAACCAAAGCCACTAAGACCGAGTCCAAACCGGCGGTGAAAAAGTCAAAGTCGAAGACCACCAAGTCAGCCGACACTCCGGCTAAGACGAAACCGGCCAAGGTGGAGAAGTCTTCCAAGAAGAGAGTTGTCGAGCCGCTTCCGAAGCCGAAGGGACAGACAGCCTCCAAACCGGCTAAGGTTGACCCGTGGAAGCCGACACAGTTGACCGGAACGCAACGTCAGTTTACCGATACCGATTGGTTCGCTGATGTCCCCGCTCCGGCACCCAAAAAGAAAGCTAAGCCTGCCGTCAAGAAGCAGCAGCCCAAGGCCCAGCCCAAGAAGGCCAAGCCGGTAGTTGCACAGAAGGACGCTGCGCCGAAGCCGAAGGCCAAGCAGGAACCTGCCGCAAAGAAGCAGGTCGTTGCCAAGCCGGCCCCCAAGAAAGAGAAGCCGTCGAGCTATAAGGTGGCCGCCTCCGAGCGTACGGAGAACTTCGGTCCGGTGATTCCGAAGGGATTCAAGGCCCCCAAGAAGGCCTCGAAGCCTAAGGAACAGCCTAAGAAGAAGGCCGAGTCAAAGTCCAAGCAGCTCGCTGCCAAGACCGAAACTCCCAAGGTCAAGGCTCCGGATAAGAAAGCCGCCAAGCCGGTCACCAAGGCCGCTCCGAAGAAGACCAAGGAGCCGGTGAAGAAAGAGAAGCCGGTGGTCGTTGCCAAGGCTGACAAGCCGGCCGAAGAGAAGAGCTCCACCAGCCGTTTCCGCCGCAATCCCAAGATGTCGAAGAAGATGCGCGGAACCATGGTTGCCGAGTTCCCGAAGCGCCTGGTCATCAAGTACAAGGCGACCGGCTACCGCGATCCGTTCGCGACCCTCATCGACGAGTCACGCGTCCTGTCGAGCCCCATTGCTCAGCGGGTACCGAACGTCGAAGGGCTCAAGCTGGTGGGTGTAATCGAATCGCCTAACGGCAGTCGCGCCCTGTTTGAGGATGTCGATGGTTATGGCTACTTCCTTACGACCGGCGATCGCGTCCAGAAGGGATATGTACTGCGAATCGAAGCTGATCGCGTGTACTTCCAAATATTCGAATACGGTTGGAGCCGCACTGTGGCCCTAAGCATAGATGCAAACTAACGAAAGGCAGGTATTTAGATGTTGAGCAATAAATCGATCAGATTCGGTGCCGGCCTCATCATGGTCATGATGCTGGCTCTACCGTTGATGGCCCAGGATGCCTCTGATCCTACTGCTCCGATTGAGAACCTTCAGTTCCAATCAGCCGACATTCGTTCGGTCCTCAGTTTCCTGGCCGACTACGGCGGTGTCAATGTGGTAGTTGCTCCGGAAGTCACCGGGACCGTTACCATCAAGCTACGCGATGTCAAGTGGCGTTCAGCCATGGATATCATCGCACGTACCTACGACCTGGCGGTCGTGGACGATATGGACGGCTACCTTCGCGTGCTGAAGTCCGAGGACTACCGCAAGGAAGTCACCGAAGCTGAAAAGCACCGTTTCGAGCAGCAAAAACTCGTGAAGCTGGAGACCAAAATCGTCAAGATTTCCAACTCCACTTCGGACGATATCGTCCTGGCGGTCAAATCGCTCATGACTGATCGTGGCAAAGCTACCAGCGATC
>Ga0180430_10002063_pt1 | contig 18709 bp, 19 predicted proteins | sample SS_ome_9_FD_132999 | JGI IMG/M metagenome (GOLD analysis project Ga0180430, IMG submission 132999) | Hypersaline lake sediment archaeal communities from the Salton Sea, California, USA - SS_1_S_2 metaG | ecosystem: Environmental > Aquatic > Non-marine Saline and Alkaline > Hypersaline >... | reverse complement strand
TGTAGTAGGGATGGAACGGGATGCCATCCACCGGGATGCCGTTCTCATCCTTGTTGGCCTTGATTTCAATACCGTCGGGGTTGTTTGAACCGTTTTCACGCAGCGCGACCAGGTGCAGAAGAACCAGGCCCAGCAGAGCCAGCGGCAGCGCGATCACGTGCAACGCGAAGAAACGGTTCAGGGTGGCGTCCGAGATGAAATAGTCGCCGCGAATCCACTCCGTCAGACCTTCACCGATCCAGGGAATCGCGCCAAAGAGGTTGATGATGACCTGGGCGCCCCAGTAGGACATCTGGCCCCAGGGCAGTACGTAACCCATGAAAGCTTCAGCCATCAGGGCGACGTAGAGCAGCATGCCGAACACCCAGACGAGTTCCCGCGGCGCCCTGTGCGAGCCATACAGCAGGGCCCGGAACATGTGCAGGTAGATGACGATGAAGAAGAACGAGGCGCCGGTGGAATGCATGTAGCGAATCAGCCAGCCCCACTCCACGTCGCGCATGATGTATTCGACCGAGGCGAAGGCGAGTTCGGCGTCGGGCTTGTAGTGCATGGTCAGGAAAATGCCCGACAGGATCTGGATCGCGAGCACGACCAGTGACAGCACGCCGAAGTAATACCAGAAATTGAAATTCTTGGGCGCGTAGTAGCCCGTCATCACGTTCTTCCAGAACGGGGTGACCGGCAACCGGGCGTCGAACCAGTCCAGCAGCGCGTTGCCGCTCTTTTCGCGGGTGTTGTCGTTGCCCATCAGACGGCTCCTTCAGGATTGACGCCGATGACCAGTGTCGAGTCATCGATGTAGCTGTAGGGGGGAATGCGCAGGTTGGTCGGCGCCGGCACGCCTTTGTAGACGCGGCCCGCCAGGTCGAACTTGGATTTGTGGCAGGGGCAGTAAAAACCGCCTTTCCAGTTCTCTTCAAACGGCTGCGGCCCAACCTCCGGCACCATCTGGGGAATGCAGCCCAGGTGCGTGCAGTGCATGTTCACCACGAGATACTCTTCATTCAGCGCACGACCTTCATTCTGGGCGTATTCGGGCTGATCGGACTCCTGCGACTGCGGATCGCGCAGATCAGCGTCCACTTCAGGCAGCAGTCCGAGAGTTTCTTCGCTGCGACGCAGGATACCGATCGTCTGTCCGCGCCATTGCACCTTGAGGATCTGACCGGGTTCGAGACCGTCCAGCGGCACCTGGACCGGAGCGCCCACGGCGCGGGCCCGGGCACTGGGTTTCCAGGTCTTGATGAACGGAACAGCTACGAATCCTGCGCCCACGGCGCCTACAGTGGCGGTGGCGGCCACCAGAAACCGGCGCCGGTTTTTGTTTACGCCATCACTTGGCATGCGTTTCTCCAGATGGGTGCGAACCCTGAGAGGTTTTTGTGTTCAGAGTATTCAAGGAGCGAAAGCGTAAAATCCCGAGCGTCGCGTTACGCCGTGAGACTGCCCGAAACGAGCCCCAAACCCTTACATTAAAGGAAAGTATTTTATCCGAAAGAACTCATGTCAAACAACGGATTAAGCGAATAGAATTGAAAACATGACGACATTGAACCAATTGCTGGGCTTTCTCATGCGTGCGATCGTGACCGGCCTGGCGATCGCCTTCGTGATTGTTTACCTCTGGCCCGCCGCCATCAATGGGCGCGGGCAGGACAACGGCAAAAACACGGAAACCCCCGCCGGACCAAGCTCTTACGCGCAGGCTGTGGACCGCGCAGCGCCGGCTGTCGTCAGCATCAACACGCGCTCCGTGCTGCCGGTTCCGGGACCCCAGGTTTCCCGTTCCGGCTCGGCGTTTTACCTCTACCAGTTAAGGCGGTTCGTAAACGAGGGTTCGGGTGTCATTTTCAGCGAGGACGGTTACATCCTCACCAACTACCACGTGATCCGCCAGGCGCAGCAAATCAGTATCGTTTTGTGGGACGGCCGCATCATTCCGGCACAACTGATCGGATCCGACCCGGCAACCGACCTGGCGGTGCTCAAGGTCGAACTCGGTGGGCTGCCCGTGGCGGCCATTAACCCGGAACGGGAAGTCCGCGTCGGGGACGTGGTGCTGGCCATCGGCAACTCGCTCGGCCTGAGCCATACCGTTTCCATGGGAATTGTCAGCGCCATCGGCCGCAACAACCTGAGTTCCGTGCTCTACCAGGATTTCATCCAGACCGACGCGGCGATCAACGTGGGCAACAGCGGCGGCGCACTGATCAACACGCGCGGTGAACTGATCGGCATCAACGCCCGCCGCATCGAAGCGACCGAGAACGCGGAGAACATCGGCTTCGCCATTCCGGTCGGCCTGGCGGCCGACGTGATGCGCCAGATCATCGACTACGGCGAAGTGCGCCGCGGCTGGCTCGGGGCAAACTACAGCAACCTGAGGCCGACCCAGCAGCCGGATGGCAGCCTGCTGCAAAACGGTATCGGCGTGAAGGAAGTGCAGCACGACGGCCCGGCGTGGAACGCGGGCATCCGGCAGGGAGACATTATTCTCTCGCTGAACGGCGAGCCGGTTTCGGACGCAGCGCGCTTCCTGCTGTCGATTTCCCTGTCACCCCCCGGCACGCGGGTCGAACTGGAAGTCCAGCGGGGCGACGTCGTCTCGCAGGTCTACGCGGACCTGATCCAGCAGCCGCCGCTCTGAGGCCCGGCCTCAGCTGTTGTGCACGTTGATCGACGCGACGTTCAGGCTCAGGCTGCGCGGCGTCGCGGCCAGGCGCCCTGCCACGTGGCGCGCCATCTCGCGATAACTCGCGGTAATGGGTGAATCCGGATCGGTCGCCACGGTCGGCATGCCGCGGTCGAGATCCTCGCGGATCTGCATGTTCAGCGGAAGCTGCCCCAGCAGCGGAAGGTCGTACTGTTCCGCCATTTTTTGCCCGCCGCCGGTGCCGAAGATCGCTTCCTCGTGGCCGCAGTTGCTGCAGACATGCGTGCTCATGTTCTCGACGATGCCCAGCACGGACATCTCGACCTTGCGGAACATCTGCACGGCCTTGCGCGCGTCCAGCGTGGCGATGTCCTGGGGCGTGGTCACCACGACGCTGCCGGCAACCGGTATGTTCTGCGACAGCGTCAGCTGAATGTCACCCGTTCCCGGCGGCAGGTCGACGACCATGTAATCCAGGCCTTCCCAGTTGGTTTCGCTGAGCAGTTGCTGCAGGGCGGACGTGACCATCGGGCCGCGCCATATCATGGGCGTGTCCTCGTCCACCATGAAACCGATGGACATGACCTGGAGGCCGTGGGCCCGTACCGGAATGATACGGTTGCCGTCGGTCTCGGGGGGGCCGGAAACACCCAGCATGCGCGGCATGCTCGGTCCGTATATGTCCGCGTCGAGCACGCCGACACGGGCGCCGTCCGCCGCCAGCGCCAGCGCCAGGTTGACCGAGGTCGCGGACTTGCCGACGCCGCCCTTGCCCGACGCAACGGCTATGATGTTCTTGATCTTTTCGTGCGGCTTGAGTTCGCCCTGGACCTTGTGCGGCACGACTTTCCAGTCCAGGTTAACGGTCGCCTTCTCGACGGCTTCGTCGGCCTCCAGCGCAGCCGTGATGTCGTTCGTCAGTTTCTCGCGAATGCCGTCCGTCGGGTAGCCGGCCCGAATATCCACGGAAACCCGGCTGCCGTCGATACCGACACCCCGCAGCCAGCCGAGTGAGACGATATCCCGCTCCGCGTAAGGATCCTTGAATTGAGTAAGCAGTTCATTGACGCGTTGTTCAGTCAGCATTTTCATGTTTTCCCGTTAACAGCCCGCCCGTGGGATGGCGGCGCCCAAAACGCAACATTGTATAGTTTCGGGTGTCGATCGTGAACCACGCTCGTGAGATAATGCGCGATCTTCTGCGCATGGGCCATGCAGGCCCCCGGACCGAACAGCAAGCGATGAGCGAAACAAAAAGACAGATCCTGGTCACCAGCGCCCTGCCCTATGCCAACGGCGCCATCCACCTCGGCCACATGCTGGAGTACATCCAGACCGACATCTGGGCGCGCTTCCAGCGCAGCCGCGGCCACGAATGCTATTTCGCCTGGGCGGACGACGCCCACGGCACGCCCGTCATGCTTTGGGCCCGCAACGAGGGCAAGCCGCCCGAAGAACTCATCGACATGATGAACGAGCAGCACAAGGGCGATTTCAGGGACTTCGGCATCAGTTTCGACAACTACACGTCCACGCACAGCGAATACAACCGCCGGATCGTGGAGCAGATTTACGCGAACCTCGAAGCGGGCGGTCACATCGCGCGCAGGGATATCGAACAGCTGTACGACGAAGAAGAAGGCATGTTCCTGCCCGACCGCTTTATCCGCGGCACCTGCCCCAAGTGCAAGACACCCGACCAGTACGGCGACAGCTGCGAGTCCTGCGGCGGCACCTATGCGCCCACGGAACTGATCGAACCGCGCTCGGCGGTCAGCGGCAGCACGCCGGTGATGCGAAAATCGGAACACTATTTCTTCCGCCTGTCGGAATTCGAGGAACAGCTCAAGCAGTGGATGGGCTCCGGCGCGCTGCAGCCGGAAATCGCCAACAAGCTGCAGGAATGGTTCACGGAAGGTCTGCGCGACTGGGATATTTCCCGCGACGCACCCTACTTCGGTTTCCGTATACCCGGCACCGAGGACAAGTTTTTTTACGTGTGGGTCGATGCACCGGTCGGCTACGCCGCCAGCTTCATGGAGCTGTGCGAACGCGAAGGCCTCGACTTCGACCATTGGTGGAAGGCAGGCTCGACCACCGAGTTGCACCACTTCATCGGCAAGGACATCGTCTATTTCCACACGCTGTTCTGGCCTGCCATGCTGATGGGCGCCGGCTTCCGCACGCCGACAGCGGTCTACGCGCACGGTTTCCTCACCGTCGACGGCGCCAAGATGTCCAAATCACGAGGAACCTTCATCAAGGCGCGCACCTACCTCGACCATCTGCACCCGGACTACCTGAGGTACTACTACGCAGCCAAGCTGGGAGCGGGCACCGGCGACATCGACCTCAACCTGGACGATTTCGTTCAGCGCGTGAACTCGGACGTGGTCGGCAAGGTCGTGAACATCGCCAGCCGCTGCGCCGGCTTTATTGCCAGGCGCTTCGACGGGCGGCTGTCCGCCGACCTGCCGCAGCCCGAACTGCTGGAACGCTTCGTCGCGGCGCAGGAAGCGATCGCGACCGATTACGAGACGCGCAATTACCAATCCGCGATCCGCCGCATCATGGCCCTGGCCGACGAGGCCAACCGCTATATCGACGAGGAAAAACCGTGGGTGCAGATCAAGGAAAAAGGCCGTGAAAGCCATGTCCAGGCCGTGTGCTCGCAAGGTCTCAACCTGTTCCGCGTGCTGATGGCCTACCTCGCACCGGTCCTGCCGTTCACGGCCGCAACAGCCTCCGGTTTCCTGGGCGTGGACCTGAGCGACTGGAGCCTGCTTGGCCAGCCGATGCTGGACGTGGAAGTGAATGCTTTCCAGCCGCTGCTGATGCGGGTCGACCCGGTCAAGGTGGAAGCAGTTGTGGAAAATTCCAGGGAATCCCTGCAGCCGGCCGCGGCCGCCGAGGAACCCGCAGCCCCGCCGGTCGAACCGATCGCGGACGAGATCGAGATCGGCGATTTCGCCCGGGTGGACCTGCGCGTCGCCCGCATCGTCTCCGCCGAGCAGGTTCCGGAAGCGAAAAAGCTGCTGAAGCTGACGCTGGATATCGGCAGCGAAACCCGCACCGTCTTCGCCGGCATCAAGTCGGCCTACGAACCTGGGCAGCTGGAGGGCCGGCACACGGTGATGGTGGCGAATCTGAAACCCCGAAAAATGCGCTTCGGCGTATCGGAAGGCATGGTCCTGGCGGCGGGCCCCGGCGGGGATGATCTCTACATTCTCGAACCGGACGAGGGCGCGCGCCCCGGCCAGCGCGTCACCTGACTTCGCGGGGCGGTCTCGAGCGGAATGGAGGCATACCTGCTGATCCTGGTCAGTACCGTCCTGGCCAATAATTTCGTATTGGTGCGGTTTCTCGGCCTGTGCCCGTTCATGGGCGTCAGCAACAAGTTCGAAGGCGCGGTGGGCATGTCCGTGGCCACGATGTTCGTGCTCACGCTCTCTTCCGTGACCAGCTACCTGCTGAGCCGCTACCTGCTGAAACCGCTCGAACTCGAATACCTTTCCACGCTGAGTTTCATCCTGGTCATTGCCGCCGTGGTGCAGCTCACCGAGATCGTGATGCGCAAGACCAGCCCGCTGCTCTACCGGGTGCTGGGCATCTTCCTGCCGCTGATCACGAGCAATTGCGCGGTGCTCGGCGTTGCGCTGCTGAACGTGCAGGAGCAGCACAACCTGCTGCAGTCCGCGCTCTACGGCTTCGGCGCCTCGGCCGGGTTCGGGCTGGTGCTCGTGCTGTTTTCCGCGATGCGCGAACGGCTCGCCCTGGCCGACGTGCCGCTGCACTTCCGCGGCGCCCCGATCGCGCTGGTCACCGCCGGGCTGATGGCCCTGGCTTTCATGGGCTTCAGCGGACTGGCGAGGATCTGAGGGCGCCCATGGTGACGGCCATCCTGTCCATCGCGGTTCTCGGCACCCTGCTGGGCCTGGGCCTGGGCTGGGTCGCCCGCAGGTTCCGCGTGGAATCCGACCCGGTGGTCGACCAGATCGATGCGATCCTGCCGCAAACCCAGTGCGGCCAGTGCAATTACCCGGGCTGCCGGCCCTACGCCGAGGCGATCGCCGCCGGCGAAGCGCCGATCAACCAGTGTCCGCCGGGCGGCGAGGCAGGAATCCGCGCGCTTGCCGACCTGCTGGCGGTTGAAGCGCCGCCGCTGAACCCGGAAAACGGCGCCGAGTCGGCGCCCACCTTCGCCCTCATCGACGAGGAGGCCTGTATCGGCTGCACGCTCTGCATCCAGGCCTGCCCGGTGGATGCGATCATCGGCGCACCCAAGCTGATGCACACGGTGATTGAATCCGAGTGCACCGGCTGTGACCTGTGCCTGCCGCCCTGCCCGGTCGATTGCATCGAGATGGTGGAGCGCAAACCCGTGGCGGGAGAGTGGCCGTGGCCAAGACCCGCCGGCGAGGCCGGCGCCTGATGCCCGGCCGCATGAAACAGACCGCGGACCTCCGGGCCCGGCAGGCGGGAGATCGCCTGCACCGCTTCCACGGCGGCCTCAGCCTCCCGCACCACAAGGCCGTATCCTGCGGAGTGCCGCTGGAACGCGCGCCGCTGCCCGGCGAGCTGTTCATACCGCTGCTGCAGCAGAGCGGGCGCGAGGCCGAGCCCACCGTGAACGCCGGCGATACCGTGCTCAAAGGCGAGACGATCGGCCGCTTCCGCCATCTCGGACGCGGCTGCGTGCACGCGCCGACTTCCGGCACGGTCACCGGCGTCGTGCCGCACCCGATCAGTCATGCCTCGGGCGAGGAAGGCCGCTGCGTGGTGCTCCGGCCGGACGGTCGTGATCAATGGAAAGACCTGCAGCCGATCGGCGACTGGCAGCAGACGGACCCCGAAGCGCTTCGCGAGCGGATTCGAAACTCGGGCATCGTCGGCCTGGGCGGCGCGATGTTCCCGACGGGGTTCAAGCTGCAGGAAGCCCGGCGGCGCGGCATTCATACGCTGATCCTGAACGGCTCGGAGTGCGAACCCTACATCAGCTGCGACGAGACGCTGATGCGCGAGCAGCCGGATTCCATCGTGCTCGGCGCCCGCATACTGCAGCGGGCGGTCGGCGCGAAGCCCACGATCATCGCCATCGAGGACCAGATGGGCGCGGCTCGAAACGCGCTGGAAACCGCTATCAAGCGTGCCGGCGATTCCACGGTGCGTGTCGTGCGGGTGATACCCGTCTACCCGGAAGGCGGCGAAAAACAGCTCATTCGCGTATTGACCGGGCTGGAGGTGCCGAGCGGCGGCCGCCCTTCCGATTTGGGACTGCTCTGCCAGAACGTGGCCACCGCGACCGCCGTTGCCCGCGCCGTCACCGAGGGCAAGCCCCTGGTCGAGCGGATCGTGACGGTGACCGGGCCGGGCGTGCGCTGTCCGCGCAACCTGCTCGCCGCGATCGGCACGCCCATTTCCGTGCTCGTCGAACAATGCGGCGGATACACGCCGGACGCGGCGCGGCTGGTGCTTGGCGGCCCGATGATGGGCTTTCCACTCGGCAGCGACGCGAACCCGGTCACCAAGGCGGCCAACTGCGTGCTCGTGCTTACCGCAAAAGAGCTTCGGGACAACCGGCCCGAAATGCCCTGCATCCGCTGCGGCGATTGCGCCCGCGCTTGCCCGGCGCAGCTGCTGCCCCAGCAACTGCACCGTTTCGTGCGCGCCGATGCGTGGGACGACGCCGGGGACGCCGGCCTGGCGGACTGCATCGAATGCGGCTGCTGCGACCTCGTCTGCCCCAGCCACATCCCGCTGGCGAACTGGTTCCGTTACGGCAAATCCCGGCTGCGTGAACGGGCGCTCGACCGGCACCGCGCGGACCAGGCGCGGCAACGTTTCGAAGCGCGCGAGGCACGCCAGGAACGCATTCGGCTTGAACGCAAGCAGCGCATCGCGACCAAGAAGGCCGCGCTGCACGACGACGCGGCGAAAAAAGCGCAAATCGCTGAAGCCGTCGAACGGGCGCGCAAGAAACAGGAACACACACCGTGACGCGGCAATTCGAAACCGGCAATGCGCCCCACCTGGTCCCGCAAAACACCGTGGCCGCCGTGATGCGCCAGGTGCTGTACGCTCTGGCGCCCGGCGTGGCGGTCCATGCCTGGTTTTTCGGCCCGGGAATCCTGCTGCAGATCGCCCTGGCATCCCTGTTCGCGCTGGGCCTGGAAGCACTGATGCTGATGGCAAGGCGCAAACCGCTCAAGCCTTTCCTGGGCGACTGCAGCGCGGTGCTGACCGCGGTGCTGTTCGCGCTGTGCATCCCGCCGCTCGCCCCCTGGTGGATTGCACTGGTGGCAATGGTTTTTTCCATCGTCGTCGCCAAGCATCTTTACGGCGGGCTGGGTGACAACCTGTTCAACCCGGCCATGGTCGGCTACGTCGTCGTCCTGGTCAGTTTTCCGCAGATCCTGTCTGCCTGGCCCCAGGCCGCCACCGGCACGCTGGATACACTGGCCGCGGTCTTCCTGGGGCACGCCCCGGGCACGGACGGCTGGGACGCCGTCACCGGCGCAACCGTGCTGGACACGGTGCGCAACGGGCTGGCAGCCGGCCAGGAGATGGAGCAAATCCGGCTGTCCCCGGCTTTCGGCCGCTTCGCCGGACAGGGCTGGGAGTGGATCGCGCTGGCCTATGCCGCCGGCGGCGCCTGGCTGCTCTGGCGGCGCGTCATCGGCTGGCAGGTTCCGGCCGGGCTGCTGGCTGCGGTCGCCGTGTTCAGCGCAGCAGGCTGGCTGCTGGACCCGGCGCAGAATCCTTCACCGCTGTTCGACCTGCTCTCAGGCGCCGTCATCCTGGGCGCCTTTTTCATCGCAACCGACCCGGTCAGCGGCTGCACCAGCGACCGCGGCCGCCTGCTGTTCGGCGCAGGCGTGGGCATCCTGACGCTGGTCATTCGACGCTGGGGCGGATATCCCGACGGTATCGCCTTTGCCGTGCTGCTGATGAACCTGTCGGCACCGCTGATCGACCGCTTCACCCGGCCGAGGATTTTCGGCCATGACTGAGCGCAGGCTCCCGGAAATGCTGCGCAGCGCGGTCGCGCTGGGGCTGGTCGCGGTCATCGGCACCGCCCTGCTGAGCTCGGTGCACGGCCTGACGCGCGACCGGATCGAGGCGGAGGAACGGCGGGTGGTGAGAGAACGGCTCGGGCAGATTCTTCCGGCCGGCCGCTTTGACAACAGCCCGCAGGACGATGTTTACCAATTCACGGACGCGACGTACTTTCCCGGCGGCCAGACGGTAACCGCCTACCGGGCCCGCCAGGGTGAGGATCCCGTCGCCGTGGTCCTGCGCTTCAGGGCCATCGACGGTTACAACGGCGATATCCAGCTGCTGGCCGGAATCGATTCGAATGGAACCCTGACCGGGGTTCGCGTGATCAGCCACCAGGAGACGCCGGGGCTCGGGGATGCCATCGAAACCGAAAAAAGCGACTGGGTGCTCGGTTTCGTCGGCAAGTCCCTCGCCAACCCCGGGGTGAACGCCTGGACCGTGCGTCGCGACGGCGGTGAATTCGACCAGTTCACGGGCGCGACCGTGACGCCGCGCGCCGTCGTGCTGGCGGTGCGGGACGCCTTGCAGTATTTTTCCCGTCACCGGGCGGAGCTGTTCAGCCCGCCCGCAAAAAGCGAGGATTCATGAATTACGGAGTCATATTCAGGGACGCGTTCTGGCACCGCAACACCGGGCTGGTCGTGCTGCTGGGCCTGTGCCCCCTGCTGGCGGTCAGCGGCACCGTGGTCAACGCGGTGGGACTGGGCCTGGCAACGACGCTGACACTGCTCTGCTCCAACCTGGCCGTTTCTTCCCTGCGCGGGCTGCTGCGCCCGGAGATCCGCATACCCGCCTTCGTCCTGATCATTGCCTCTGCCGTCACGGTCATCCAACTGCTGATGCAGGCCTGGTTTCACGACCTGTACCGCGTGCTCGGTATTTTCATTCCCCTGATCGTCACCAACTGCGCGATCATCGGGCGGGCCGAGGCCTTTGCCTCGCGCAACCCCCCGCTCGCGGCGGCCGTCGACGGGCTGGGTACCGGCCTGGGCTTTTGCCTGGCGCTGGTGCTGCTCGGCGCGCTGCGTGAAATCACCGGTTACGGAACCCTGTTCCGCCAGGCCGCGCTGATGCTGGGTGAGGCCGGGCAGTCCCTCCAGCTGACCCTGATCCCGGAGCACCCCGGTTTTCTGCTGGCGATCCTTCCGCCCGGGGCGTTTATCGGCCTGGGACTGCTGATTGCCGGCCGCAACTGGCTGGACGCCCGCAGCGGGGAGAAAAAAGCCCGGCAGGCAATCGGCGACGCTCGCGAGGCAAAGGCATGAACGCCGCACAGCGGCAGGCGTTTTTCGAACGCCTGAAGTCGGTTACACCGGAACCGAAAACCGAACTCAACTACCGCTCGCCTTTTGAATTGCTGGTGGCGGTCATCCTGTCCGCCCAGGCCACCGACGTCGGGGTCAACAAGGCAACGAAAAAGCTGTTTCCGGTCGCGAGCACGCCCCGCGCCATTCTCGACCTGGGAGAAGAGGGGCTGAAGCAGTACATTCGCACCATCGGGCTGTTCAACGCCAAGGCGAAAAATATCATCGAGACTTGCCGCATCCTGCTTGAACAGCATGACGGCGAGGTCCCGAACGACCGCGCGGCCCTGGAAGCCTTGCCCGGCGTCGGGCGAAAGACCGCGAACGTCGTGCTCAACACGGCGTTCGGCGAGCCGACCATTGCGGTCGACACGCACATTTTCCGCGTTGCCAACCGCACCGGGCTGGCGCCGGGCAAAACACCGCTGCAGGTGGAACTCAAGCTGCTGAAAGCGGTGCCGCGAGCATTTCTCAAGGACGCCCACCACTGGCTGATCCTGCACGGGCGCTACACCTGCAAGGCGCGCAAGCCGAACTGCCCGGAATGCATCGTCAGGGATCTTTGCCGATACCGAAGAAAGACGCCGTTGTAATTTTTCCAGCCGCCTTCCGGTCTATTCATCGACCCTGCAGCGAGCACAGTTGCAGGGTCAGTCATATTGACTAAACTGATGGCGGCCACAGAGCCCCATAAAATCAAACTTTGGAGACTTTTCACATGAGCGATAAGAAAGTTGTAAGCAAAACCGTCGCGGCCGCCGTTGGCGCTGCGTTCATCTCCTCCGCCGCCCTGTCCACAGCGGCCATGGCCTCGGAGAACCCCTTTGCAGCCGTCGAACTCGAAAGCGGCTACATGCTCGCCAGCAACCACAAGCACGCCGAGGGCAAATGCGGCGAAGGCAAGTGCGGCGGCGAGAAGAAGGCTGCCGAGGGCAAATGCGGCGAAGGCAAGTGCGGCGGCGAGAAGAAGGCTGCCGAGGGCAAGTGCGGCGAAGGCAAGTGCGGCGGCAAGAAGGACAAAGGCTGATCCGTCGTCTTTGAGGAGGCAACCCGCCATGGGTGAAAAAACCTATCCCGTGCGAGGCGCCGGCCTGGGTCTCAGGCGCGCCTTGATGGAGCCGCTTCGTGAGCAGGGCTTCGGCCCAGTCGAATTCATGGAGGTCGCCCCCGAAAACTGGATCGGGGTCGGCGGCCGGCTGGGACGTTCTTTTCACGATTTCACCCGGCGGGTTCCCTTCGTTTGCCACGGCCTTTCGCTCTCGATCGGAGGGCCGTCGCCGCTGGATGAAACATTTCTTCACCGGCTCAAGCGCTTTCTCGACCGGCACGATATCCGCTGCTACAGCGAACACCTGAGCTACTGCACGGACGACGGTCACCTTTACGACCTGATGCCGATCCCCTTCACCGAGGACGCCGTTCGCTACGTTGCGCAGCGCGTGCGGCGCGTACAGGACATCCTGGAACGGCGTATCGCGCTGGAAAACGTGTCCTACTATGCGGCCCCGGGCGCTGAAATGGACGAACTCGAATTCGTTAACGCTGTGCTGGAGGAAGCCGACTGCGACCTGCTGCTGGACGTGAACAATATCTACGTGAACAGCGTGAACCACGATTATGACCCCCTGGACTTTCTCGCGGGACTTCCGGGCCAGCGGATCGCCTACGGCCACGTTGCGGGTCATTTCGACGAGGCCGAGGACCTGCTGGTCGACACCCACGGCGCGGACGTCGTATCGGGTGTCTGGGACCTGCTGGACCGCGCCTTTGACCGCTTCGGCGTCTTTCCCGTTCTGCTCGAACGCGATTTCAACTTTCCGCCGCTGCCGGAACTGCTCGGCGAAATCAGGCAGATCACCGAACTGCAGGCCCGGCACGGCCGTGGCCGAGAACGACGGGCATGAAGTTCCAGTCCCTGCAGCGGGCGTTTGCCGCGCATATTCGCGATCCCGCCGCCAACCCGGCGCCTGCGGACGTCGAAGACCGCAGGATGCGAGTCTACCGCGACCTGTTCTTCAACAACATGCAGTCGCTCCTGGCCGGCACCTTTCCGGTGCTGCACGAGATACTGGGCCCCGAGGGCTGGAAACGGCTGGTGCGCGATTTCTACTCGGAGCACCACTGCCACACGCCGCTGTTCCCGGAAGTGGCGCGGGAGTTTCTCCGTTACCTGCGCGATGAACGCGATGCAGCGGGAAATGATCCACCCTTCCTTTGCGAACTGGCCCATTACGAGTGGGTCGAACTGTCGCTCGAGATCGACGAACGGTCAATCGACGACGCAGCGGTCGACCCCGACGGGGACCCGGTGGAGCAGTCGCCGGTGCTGTCTCCGCTCGTACGGGTGCTCAGCTTCCGCTTCCCGGTGCATCTGCTGGGGCCGGATTATCAGCCGGCGGAAGCGCCGGGCGGCGACCACCACTACATCGTTTACCGCAACCGTGCCGACGAAGTGAAATTCATGGCAATCAACGAGGTGTCTCTGGCTCTGATTGCGGGCCTGCAGCGAAACGAAGGGCTGACCGGGCGGACGATCCTCGAAGGTATCGCGACCTCCATGGCTCACCCTGAGCCCGAAAAAATCGTCGCCGCAGGCGCCGCGTTGCTTGAAGACTTCCGCCGGCGGGACATCCTGCTGGGAACCCGGAGATAAACCATGTTCGACTGGTACGACAACCTGACCGCCCGCCTGCGCGTCGCCGGTGATTACCTGTGGCCGCTGGCTCTGCGCGCGATCCTGGCCTGGGAATTCTGGGAGGCCGGTATCGGCAAGTTTCGCGGTGAAAACTGGTTCGCAGATATCCCCTGGGCCGGCTGGCAGAAAGGTTTTCCCTGGCCGTTCGAGCAGCTCGGGCCCGATCTGAACTGGCTGGCGGCGACCTGGGGTGAAATGGTGTTCGCCCTGCTGCTGCTGTTCGGCCTGTTCACGCGTTTCGCCGCGGTCTCGCTGCTGGTAATCACCGGGGTGGCGACAGCCGCCGTGCATTGGCCGGCGGAATGGGAATCGCTGGGCCAGCTGTGGCAGGGCTACGTGATCACCGCGGAAACCGCGGGGAACTACAAGCTGCCCCTGCTGTTCGCCGTCATGCTGATGCCGCTGGTATTCCACGGCGGCGGAAAAATCAGCCTGGACCACCTGCTGCTGATCATGACGGGGCGCAGCGACTACGTCACCGATCGCTTCGGTGATTTCCTGTCGGCGGCGCTGCTGTTCGCCGTGCTGGGCCTGGCGACCGTGTTCGTCGAGCCCCGCTGGGGCATCGCGCTGTTCGCAATCGCGGCCCTACTGGGCGTTGCCTCGCTGACCCGTCGCTGAGAACGGCAGCGGCAGGGGCGACAGCTCGAAACCGGCTTCACGCAGCAGGCGCACCAACCCCTGCTCGCCCGGCAGGTGCAGCGCGCCGACCGCCACGAAAACCGTTCCGTCTTCGAAATAGGGCAGCACGGATTCCAGCATCCGCCGGTTGCGCGCGTCGATGCCCTCGCTGATGAAATAGGCGCGCGCTGACGAAGACAAAACGTCCATCTGCGACATCGAAAGCCGTTCGACAGCCCGCAGGTCGCCCGTCAGGTAACTGTCCACCATCTCGCGGTGAAGCGCTTCGACTTTGTCATGCTCCGCCAGCGCATGATCGAGCAGCTCGAACTGCTGCTCGAGCGGCATGTCCTCGAGGAAAGCCAGTTGCTGCTCCAGCGTCTCGAGCCCGACGACTTTCATGCCCGAACCGGCGGCACGAAGCGACAGGGAAAGGTCCATGAATAACCCGGACCGCGGCGGCGGCAGGCTCAGGGTCATCATCGCGGCCCAGACTTTCATGCGTGAAACCCAGGTCGGGTCGACGCCGTAAGCGGCCAGCAATTCGCTCAGCCGGGCAAAACGCTCGGGCCCGATGACATCTGCCAGGCGCGTTCCGTCCTGGTAGTGCATGTACTCGGTCAGCCTGGCCAGGGTGGGCAGGTCCGGCACCATCTCCATCGCGAAAAACCGGTTCTCCGTCAGCTGCCCGATGAACGGCTCGGAAAAATCGAGCACGCGCGGATCCTCGCTGTGAATGGTCCCGAGCAGGTATCCGGCCGGCTCACCGTCACGGCTCAGCGCCCAGAAAAGAGATGAGTCGGCGCGGCCGCCGAGCGGAGCAACCAGCAGCAGGATCAGTACGACCAAGGCACGCAGCATGGTAAATCGGGTCACAATCACTTATTCTCCGGGGCTTGCCGAACGGGTTCCATTATGCCGCGCATTGCTGACCGATTCAGGGGATTTCTTCCGGTCGTCGTCGACGTCGAAACCGGCGGTTTCCAGTCCGAGACCGACGCCCTGCTCGAAATCGCCGCCTGCATCATTCGCATGGACGACTTCGGCCGCCTGTTCGTCGCCGAGACCGTGGACGTGAACGTGGAGCCGTTCGAAGGCGCGCGAATCGATCCCAAGTCACTGGAAATCACCGGCATCAACCTGGAAAGCCCGCTGCGCGGGGCACTGCCCGAGATCGATGCCTTGCGCAAGTTCTTCCAGCCGATTCGAAAGGAAGTCCGGGACACGGGCTGCCAGCGGGCCATACTGGTCGGCCACAATTCCTTTTTTGACCTGTCGTTCATCAACGCCGCCGTCAAGCGCACGGAATACAAGCGCAGCCCATTTCACCCGTTCAGCAGCTTTGATACGGCCACGCTGGCGGGCCTGGCGTTTGGCCAGACCGTGCTGTCCCGCTCGGTCCAGGCCGCGGGTCTTGAATGGAACGAGTCGGAGGCGCACTCCGCCGTTTACGACACCGAGAAAACCGCTGCCCTGTTCTGCGCGATCGTCAATCGCTGGAAGATTCTGACCGGGCTCTGATACCCAACTGGAGTCGTGATGAGCAATCACCTGATGAACACCTACGCCAGGCTTCCTATTGCCTTTGAGCGCGGCGAAGGCGCCTGGCTGTGGGACAGCGAGGGCGAGCGCTACCTCGACGCCATCGCGGGGCTGGGTGTCTGCGCCCTGGGCCACGCCCACCCGCGCGTGGCCGAGGCGATCGCGGACCAGGCTTCAGCCGTGGTTCATACATCGAACCTGTTCCGCGTGCCCTGGCAGGAAAAACTCGCCGACCGCCTGGCTGCCGTGACCGGCATGGACCGCGTTTTTTTTGGCAACTCGGGTGCGGAAATGATCGAGTGCGCGGTCAAGATCGGCCGCCTCTGGGGGCACCAGAACGATATCGACCGCCCCGGGATCATCGTCATGGACGGCGGTTTTCATGGCCGCACGCTGGCGGCGCTTTCCGCCACCGGCAACCGAAAAGTCCAGGCCGGCTTTGAACCGCTGGTCAGCGGGTTCGTTCGCGCGCCCTTCGATGACGTGCAAGCCGTTCGCGCCATTGCAGAGCGCGACCGCAACGTGGCAGCCGTGCTCGTCGAGCCGATCCAGGGCGAAGGCGGCGTGCGCCTGCCGGCCCCCGGCTACCTGAAGCAGCTTCGCCAGCTCTGCAACCAGCAAGGCTGGCTGCTGATTCTGGACGAAATCCAGTGCGGCCTGTGCCGGACCGGAAAATGGTACGACCATCAGCACGAAGGCATCCTCCCCGACGTGCTGACCTCGGCCAAGGCGCTGGCCAACGGCCTGCCCATCGGCGCCTGTCTCGCGCACGGCAAGGCGGCGGAACTGATGCAGCCGGGCTCACACGGCTCGACGTTCGGCGGCAACCCGCTGGCCAGCCGCGCGGCCTGCGCGGTGCTCGAGGTCATGGAAAGCGAATCGATCGCAGAGCGCGCGGCCGCTGCCGGCGAAACCATTCTGGCGGGGCTGCGTGAACGCATCGGGGATCATCCGCGGGTCCGGGACATTCGCGGCCGCGGCCTGATGATCGGTATCGAGCTGGACCGCGCGGCGGGCCCGGTGCAGTCGCAGTGCATGGAAAACGGGATCATCGTCAACGCCACGGCCGGCAGCGTGGTTCGCCTGCTGCCGCCCCTGATCATCGACCGCGAGCAGGCCGAAATGATCGTCGCCGCGGTCTGCGAATCAGTCGAGCGACTCGACCAGCCGAAGAAAGTCCCCGCCGGCGGCTGAGGCCACATCCACGGCCGTTTCCATCAGGGATTCGCGGGACTCCGCGGTCACGGTGGCGTGCCCGATCTTGCGGCCGGGGCGCGGTTCTTTGCCGTACTCGTGCCAATGCAGTCCGCTGAAGGCCAGCATCCGCTCACGGTCCGGCAGTCGGCCGATCCAGTTGAACATCAGTGAATGCCGCGCCAGGTCCGTCGGCCCCAGCGGCAGGCCGGCCACGGCACGCACGTGGTTCTCGAACTGGGAGCAGGACGAACCGTCGATCGTCCAGTGTCCGGAGTTGTGAACGCGCGGGGCGATCTCGTTGGCGAGCAGTTCACCGTCTCGCAGGAAGAACTCGACCGTCAGCACGCCGCGATAATCGAAATGCCGCAAAAGGCGCCGCACTTTGTCCTCGGCGGCTGTCTGCAGCGCCGCATCGAAATCGCCCGGGCGGCTCAGCGCCAGGATGCCGTGGTCGTGTACGTTTCGGGTCAGCGGCCAGAAGCGTTCTTCCCCGTCGTGTCCCCGCACGCCCACGAGCGAACACTCGGCCTGGAACGGCACGAATGTCTCCAGGATCAACTCCCTCTCGCCCAGCCGCTGCCAGGCCCGTTCGAGGTCTTCGGGGTCTCGCAACACCACCTGGCCTTTGCCGTCATAACCCAGGCGACGGGTCTTGAGCACGGCCGGGTACCCCAGGCGTTCGACGCCCTCGAGCAGGTCCGTGCGGCCTGCAACCGCGTGGTAATCCGCCACGCTGATACCGAGGTCAGTCAACAGGGTCTTTTCGACCAGCCGGTCCTGGCAGGCGCCCAGCGCATCAGAGGCCGGGTACAGGGGACAGATTTCCTCGAACGCCTCGGCCGTTTCCTGCGGTACGTTTTCGAAATCAAACGTCGCGACGTCTACCGAACGGGCCAGTTCGCGGGCCGCCTCGATATCGGAAAATCCGGCGTTCAGCAGGTCGCCCACGACCGCGGCGCAGGCGTTCGGGCCGGGATCGAGAAAACGGAAATCGAGCCCCAGCGGAACGCCGGCCAGGCCCATCATGCGACCCAGCTGGCCGCCGCCCAGGATTCCGATCCGGCGGACCGGTGTTGACGCGCACGGCACGGTCTCAGGCCCGGCTCGGGTCCGGGTTGGCCAACACCGACTCGGTCCGCTCGCGGCGAAAACCCTCGAGCGCCCTGCGCACGACCGGATCGGAATTTGCGACGATGGCAGCAGCCAGGAGGCCCGCATTCGTCGCGCCCGCGACACCGATGGCGAGCGTTCCGACCGGGATGCCGGCCGGCATCTGGGCGATCGAAAGCAGTGAGTCCATGCCGTTCAGCGCGCGCGACTGCACCGGCACGCCCAGCACGGGCACCACGGTTTTGGCCGCGACCATGCCGGGCAGGTGCGCGGCTCCGCCGGCACCGGCAATGATCACCTGCAAGCCGCGTTCGGCAGCCTGTTCCGCGTATTCGAACATCAGGTCGGGGGTACGATGGGCCGACACGACGCGCGTTTCGAACGGCACGCCGAGCCGCTCCAGGGCGTCCGCCGCATGTTTCATGGTTTCCCAGTCGGACTGAGACCCCATGATGATTCCCACAAGCACTTTATCGCTCACTTGCCGCCACCAGTCTGCCTTGATTCGTGAAACCGCGAATTGTA
>Ga0180430_10002062_pt1 | contig 18711 bp, 15 predicted proteins | sample SS_ome_9_FD_132999 | JGI IMG/M metagenome (GOLD analysis project Ga0180430, IMG submission 132999) | Hypersaline lake sediment archaeal communities from the Salton Sea, California, USA - SS_1_S_2 metaG | ecosystem: Environmental > Aquatic > Non-marine Saline and Alkaline > Hypersaline >... | reverse complement strand
CCGCCGCCGGACGTCCGAAATCTTCGCTCGTCCGCGTCTTCACCTCGCCAAACACCAGCGTTTCGCCATCGCGGAAGATGATGTCGATTTCTCCCCCGCGCGGGGCGCGAAAGTTGCGATAGAGCACCTTCTTGCCGCAACGCCGGAGATGACAGGCGGCAAGACGCTCTCCGAGTTCCCCCACCCACGCATTCCACGCTCCCCGGTCCTGCCGCAAAGCCGGTTCGAAAACGAACGGCCGGTCGAGCGAGCGGTCACCGAAACGGCACCAGAGCGTGATCAGGCGGTGGATCATGTCCCTCGTCGTGCATTCTCGACGCGAGCCACCGGTGCGAAACTGCGCCGATGGATCGGACAGGGGCCCAGGCGGAGCAGCGCCTCCCGGTGCTTGATGGTTCCGTATCCCTTGTGCGTTCCGAATCCGTAGCCGGGAAACTCGCGTTCGTAACGGTCCATGATGCGATCGCGTTCCACCTTGGCGATGACCGAGGCCGCCGCGATCGAGAGACTCCGCGAGTCCCCTTTCACGACGGCTCGATATGGAGCGGGAAATCCCTCGACCGATCGCCCATCGATCAATGCCGCCGCAGCTTCGATCGGCAACCTCGCAAAGGCCAGGCGCATCGCGCGCCACGTCGCACGGAGAATGTCGATCCGGTCGATTTCATTGGGTTCGACATGAACGCACGCGGTGTGGACGGCCGGATCGGACAGCAACCGGGAGTGGAGCGCCTCCCGTTTCCTCGCGGTCAGCTTCTTTGAATCGTCGAGTCCTTCCCAGGCGAATCCCTCGGGAAGAACGACCGCTGCCGCGGTGACGGGTCCCGCAAGGGGACCTCGACCCGCCTCATCGATTCCCGCGACCGGGCGTAGGCCCACGGCGTGAAACTCCTCCTCGAACTGGTAGTCCGGCATCGATGCTGGAAGCGGTTTTCCCCTACAGGCCGCTATTGATTCGATTGATCAACTCGCGCAGCCGCCCGGACCGTCCCCGCGCGACGTCGAACACGATGCGGTGAAGATCTGCGAGGTGGGGCTCGTTCTCCTCGGCGGGCAGCGCCGTGCTCCCCTCGTAGCGTCCCTCGGCCAGCAGGTCGGAAAAGTCGTGCGTCAACACGTCGAGCAGGGTGTGTGAGGGCTTGCGGTGTACGCGGATCACCATCTTGTCACCCACGTAGCGGTAGGAGTGGAAGTTACTGTAGAACCGGGTGACCTCCTCGACGGCCTCGTCGACGTCGTCTGTCACCAGGATCAGATTGAGGTCCTCGGGAGAAATGAGCCCCAGCCTCAGGAGATGGTCCTCGACAAAGCGCATCCAGGTCTTCCAATAGGTCCCGCCAGGTGCGTCGACGAGCACCGTCGGCAGCACGAGCGCCTTGTCCGTCTGCATCAGCGTCAGGGTTTCGAAGACCTCGTCCATGGTCCCGAACCCTCCCGGAAACGCCGCCATCGCATCGCTCTCCTTCACGAAAGCGAGCTTGCGGGTGAAGAAGTAGTTGAAGTTGATCAGCTTGGGATCGCCCTCGATCACCGGATTGGCGGTCTGCTCGAATGGCAGTCGAATGTTCAATCCAAAGCTGTCGTCGCGCCCCGCCCCCTCCTGCGCCGCACCCATGATGCCGTCGCCGGCACCCGTGATCGCCATGAACCCCGCTTCCTTCATCTTGCGGGCGAAAGCGATCGCAGCGACATGTTCCGGCTCCCCCGGCTTCGTTCTCGCACTGCCGAATACCGAGATTTTTCGCTCGTCCGAGAACGGGTTGAACACCCGGCTGGCGGCACGCATCTCTTTCAGCGCCCGATTGTAGAGTTTCAGATCCCCCTCGGCAAGATTGTCCTTCCCCATTTTCAGGGCGGTCGTGATCAGCTCCCGGATGAAGGGGGATGAACTGCCACAGTCCCAATCGGAGACGAGACTCTCGATGCGATCGTCGATCGCAGGATCGCCCGTGGTCCCGGGGCTGCGGGGGAGGCCCATGATGCCTCCGGCGAGGAAGTCACGGGGATCTTTTCGGAGATGGGATCGGTCACTCATGAGCGGGGGAGAACACGCTGAGCGTAGTCGCGCTTTGCGGGGCCGACAAACACAAGATCGCCTCGCAATCCGGATACGGCCTGACAAAAAACGCCAACTTTTCGCTTTCCGCTCGTGGGGTTTCTCCCCTTATATGTGCCCTCCCATGTCCATCCCATCCATCGACGACGTGCGCATCGAAGGCCTGCACCAACTCATCGCTCCCACCATCCTGATGGAACAGATCCGTGTCTCCAAGGAGGCGGGTGATACGGTGGCACGAACGAGGCGGGAGATCGAGGACATCATCCACGGCAACGACAACCGGCTGCTCGTCGTGGCGGGACCGTGTTCCATTCACGACACGAAGGCGGCGATCGAATACGCCGGGCGCCTCGCCGAGTTGAGCCGGAAGGTGAGCGACGACCTCCTCCTCGTGATGCGGGTGTATTTCGAGAAGCCACGCACCACCGTCGGTTGGAAGGGGCTCATCAACGATCCGGACCTCGACGGAACCTACCAGATCAATAAGGGACTCACCGTGGCCCGCCAGTTGCTCCTCGACATCAACGATCTCGGTATCGGCGCCGGAACCGAGTTCCTCGACACGATCAGCCCCCAGTATATTGCCGATCTCGTGAGTTGGGGTGCGATCGGGGCCCGCACAACCGAGTCACAGGTCCATCGCGAACTGGCCTCGGGATTGAGTATGCCGGTCGGTTTCAAGAACGGCACAAGCGGGAATTACCAAATCGCGATCGACGCGATCGAGGCGGCTCGCCATCCCCACAGTTTTCTCTCGGTCACCAAATCGGGCGACAGTGCCATCGTCCGAACCAAGGGCAACCCCAGTTGCCATATCATTCTCCGGGGTGGCAAGGCAACGGGCCCGAACTACGATGCAGGTAGCGTCCGCGACGTTCGGCTCGCCCTCGAGAAGCAGGGACTCGAGACGGTGATCATGATCGACTGCAGCCACGCCAACAGCGGGAAGGACTTCCGAAAGCAACCCGAGGTGTGTGATGCGATCGCCGCCCAGGTCGCCACCGGTGACAGCTCGATCCGGGCCGTCATGATCGAGAGCCACCTCAACCAGGGCGCGCAGAAGGCGGGGGATGATCCGGGTGCTCTCGAGTACGGTGTGAGCATCACCGACTCCTGCGTCAATTGGGAAACGACATTGGAAATGGTCGAGGTCCTGGGCAAGAGCGTTCGCCAGCGCCGGTCGACCTTCATCGCTTGAGTGGCGAACAGCCCGTGTTCAGCCTGAGACGTCGGCTCGCCGTGCGCCGTCGGACCGTCCCTCGCAACGCTCCGAACGATGGCCGGGAACGCCGCGTTTTTGCGCGAATCCTTCCGTTTCCCTTTCGCCGTGACTCCGCTACATTTCTATCCCATGAAAGCCCCATTGATCTGCGCCGTCGTTCTCTGCCTGGCATTCTTCGAGGACACGAACGTTGCCGCTGCCCCCGGTGCTCCGGAACCGGTATTCCGCTCGGGGGACCGGGTCGTCTTCGTCGGCAACACCTTCGTGGAACGCGCTCGCCTCTACGGCGAGATCGAAACGGCGCTTTCCCTGGCGGCGGGTCCGGATGTGAGCGGCCTCACCTTCCGCAACCTCGGATGGAGCGGCGATTCGGTCTTCGGCGACGCTCGATCCTACTTCGGACCTCCCTCCGAGGGACGGGAACGACTCGACCGCGCCTTTTCCGAGGCACGACCGCAGGTGGTCTTCATCTGCTACGGCACCGGTGCCGCGATGTCGGTCGACCAGGGGTGGACCGGTGAGGCGACCGCGGCCGAACGCTCCGGCGCGGGCCTCGAGGAGAGTCTGGCCCTGTTTCTCGACGGGTATCGCGGGCTCATCGACCGGATACGGGCCTCCTCCGGCGACGACCTGCGCGAAATCGTTCTCCTTGCGCCCCCACCCCTCGAAAATCTCGGCAATCCCCTGCCCGACCATGCCGACAACAACCGCAACCTGGCGCGGTTCCGCGATGAAATCCGCGAACTCGCCGCCAGCGAGGAGCTCCGATTCGTCGATCTGTTCGCGGCAATGGGCGGTGACGACTCCGACGGATCCGTCGCCGATCCGGCCCTGACCGAGAACGGCATCCATTTCGGTCGGGAGGGCTACCGGATCGTGGGACGCCGGCTCGTGGAGGAGCTGGGCTACGAAGCCGATGCGATCGCCCATCCGCCCGAACTCGTCGCTGCCATGCAGAATCACATCGTCGAAAAGAACCGGCTCTTCTTCCATCGCTGGCGACCCGCCAACGAGACGTATCTCTTCCTGTTCCGAAAACACGAACAGGGACAGAACGCGAAGGAGATCCCCCTGTTCGACCCCCTGATCGAGGCCGAAGAGACAAAGATCGAGGCCGCCCGCCTCGCCGTATTTGCTGGAAAGGTCAAGAAGTAACCCCGAACTCCGCTTCCCGCCATGAAGACTCCCCGATCCCTTGCCCTCGTCCTTACGGCCGTGCTCGGCGCCTCCCCTCTCCTGGCGCAGAATGGACTGCGCGACATTCCCGATACCGATCCCGCGGCGCAGCTCGCATCCTTCCAGGCTCCGGAAGGCGCGACGGTCCAGCTCTTCGCGGCCGAACCGCTCTTGACGAAGCCGATTCACATGAACTGGGACACCCGGGGCCGGCTCTGGGTCGTGGGTAGTCCGCTCTATCCGCATATCAAGCCGGGACAGGAAGAGAGCGACTGTCTCTACATCCTCGAGGACACGGACGGCGACGGAAAAGCGGACAAGAGCACCGTTTTCGCCGACGACCTCCACATTCCCACGGGAGTCCTCCCGGGCGACGGCGGTGTCTACGTCGCCAACTCGACGGAGATTCTCTTCCTGCGCGATACGGATGGCGACGACAAGGCCGACGAACGGCGCGTCCTCCTCTCGGGCTTCGGCACCGAGGATACCCACCACCTCGTCCACACCCTGCGGTGGGGACCGGCGGGACAGGTGTGGATGAACCAATCGATCTACATCCATACCCACCTCGAGACGCCCTATGGCATCCGACGCCTTCTCGGGGGCGGCATGTGGCACTATCGTCCCGAGACCCAACGGGCCGAGATCTTCATGAAGGGCCTCATCAATCCCTGGGGCCATGTCTTCGACCAGTGGGGCCAGAGTTTCCTCACCGATGGAGCAGGAGGCGAGGGCATCAATTTCGTCTTTCCCCGCTCCGTGTTCCGCACTTCGCCGGGAGCGACCCGCATTCTCACCGGGCTCAATCCGGGCCAGCCCAAACACTGCGGTGTCGAGGTCCTCGATGGCCGCCACCTTCCCGAGGAATACCGCGACACCCTGGCGGCACCGGATTTCCGGGGGCACCGCATCAATCGTTTCCGGCTGACCGACAACGCCAGCGCCTACACGTCGACCCAGGTTCCCGACCTGGTCGCCTCGACGCATCGCGCCTTTCGGCCCATCGACATCAAGATGGGCCCGGATGGTGCCATCTACGTCGCCGACTGGTATAACCCGATCATCCAACACGGCGAGGTCGACTTCCGCGATCCGCGCCGCGACCACGAGCACGGCAGAATCTGGAGAATCTCCTTCGAGGGGCGCGATCTGGTCGCCTTCCCGGACCTGCCCGGCTCGACCGCCGAGGAGCTGGTCGCCCTGCTCGAGGCGCCGGAGTCTCTCACGCGCGAGTTGGCGATGGTGGAAATGAGGCAACGGGATCCCTCCACGGTCCTTCCTCATCTTTCTCCCCCTTCCGACGCGGAGGACTTCACGAAGCTGCGGCGCCTCTGGGCCCTGCAGGCAGTGAACGAATACCCTCTCGATCTGATTGCCGAACTCTGTGCGTCGGAGAATCACAAGATCCGGGCCGCGGCCCTCCGTGCGCTCTACTACCGGGCCGGCGCTCATGCCACCGAGGCGCTCTCTCTCGCCGAAGCCGCCGTCGCCGATCCCCATCCCCAGGTCCGCCTCTGGGGCGTGAGCGTGCTCGCCCAGTTGCCCCAGCAGGAAACGGTGCGCCTCGCCCTGCGCGCCCTCGACGGTGTCGAAATCGACGATTTCCTCGACTTCGCCGTCTGGAACATCTGCCGTGAGCACGAGGGACGCTGGGTCGAGAAGGCGAAGAACGACAATCCCTTCGACACGATCGAGCAGCTCCTTTTCGCGGTCCGTGCGATCAACCGTCCCGTGGCGATGCCGCAGATTCTCTCCGCCCTGCAGGAGGGGACGATCGAAACGGGCAGGGTGCCCGAGGTCGCCGACTGGATCGCCCGCACCGGGAGCGCCGACGACCTCGGTGCCCTGTTCGATCTCAACGTGAATGCCGACACGCCCCCCTTTCCCCAAGCGGCGGCGCTGCAGGCACTCGTGGACGCGGCGAGCCTGCGAAAAATCCAGCCTTCCGGTGACAAGGAACGGATCACCGGCTTTCTCACCCCCGTCAGCAACGACGACGTGTTCGCCCTGGCCGCCACACTGGCGGGACGGTGGAAGATCGCCTCCGCTCGCCCTCTCCTCGAGGAAGCCTTTCGGCAGGCAGGGCGTAACGCGGCCGCGCTAGAGGGATTGCGCCTCCTCGGCGGACAGCCCACGGTCGCGTTCCTCGAGGGGATCGCGAACGACACCGGAGAGTCGTTTCGCCTCCGGTCGCTTGCGGTGATCGGCCGCGCGAAGATGAATCCGAAAGCCGGCGCCGCGCTCGCGCTCGGCGTCCTCCGCGAAACGCCCGACGGACGCGACCCGCACGGGATCTTCGACGCCTTTCTCGCCAACAAACAGGGTACGGTCGAGCTGGCAACCCTGTTGGAATCCGAGTCACTGCCCGAACCGATCGCCCTGACCGGATTGAACAAGGCCGGAAGTGCCGCCACCCGGCCCGAGCGCCTCATCGCGGCGCTGCAGAAGGCGGGAGGGATCGAGCCGATGAAGATGGCGCTGACCGACGAGGAGATGGAGGCGATGATGGATCGCGTCGCCCGACTCGGAGACCCCCACCGCGGTGAGAAGATCTATCGCCGCCAGGCGCTCCAGTGCATGGTCTGCCACGCGATCGGCGGCGTCGGCGGCATCATCGGGCCCGATCTCGTCTCGATCGGATCGAGCGCCCCCGTCGACTACCTGATCGATTCCCTTCTCCAGCCGAGCAAGAAGATCAAGGAGGGCTACCACACGACCCTCGTCACACTGAAGAACGGAGATTCCTTCGCCGGTGCGATCGCGGGAGAAGATGCCAACGAACTCGTGATCCGCGATGCCGCCGGGAACGAAAACCGGATCCCGAAGTCCGAGATCGCGAGCAACCAGATCAGCCCCGTCTCCCTCATGCCGCCGGGCCTGACACTACAATTGCGGGAAGATGAATTCGTCGATCTCGTTCGCTTCATGGCCGAGCTCGGCAAGGAGGGGGAATTCAAGACGCTGCCCAACCGCTACATTCGCGAGTGGGAAGTGCTCGTTCCCCACGAACGCACCCGCGACGCGATCGGGCACTACGGCAACAAGATCTTCGCGGAGGATTTTCCCACCTACCAGTGGATCCCGCTCCTCGCCACGGTCGATGGCTCCCTGCCGGTCGAAGAGACACCCCAGGTGCAGGGGCGCGGACGCAACCGGTATGCGGTGGGACGCTTCTTTCTCGATGTCCCGCAAGCCGGAACGATCCGTCTCAGGGTCGAAGGAAAACTGAAGGACCTCGACCTCTTCCACGGCGAAGCCGAGATCGATCTGCCGGGTGAGGGCGGGGAAACGATCGTCGAAATCGCGATCGAAGAGCCGGGTGCCCAGAAGATCACGGCGAGTGGACTGAAGGGGTATGGCCTCGATCGCATTCGCATCGAGTTGCTGGACGACGCCGCCACGGTCGCTCCGGCTGTGGCAGGGACCCCGTGATCCGGGCGCAGCTACGGGTTCCGGATTCCCCTCGGTGGCGATTCCGCGATACGGATGTCATCAAACCAGGCAACGCCCGATTCCGAGGGCGCCCAGCTCGGATCGTTTCCCCCGAAGAATGTCGAGAAGAGGAAGGTGTCGATCTGCCCTCTTTCGGTCCCGCTGAGTTCCAGGCGCGTGAGGCGGAGCGCCCTCACGCGGTCGATCCAGACCTCGATCAAATCGCCCTCCTCGCCGTCGTTGATCACGACCCTCTGAACGAGTTCGATCCACCGCCCTCTCGGGCACCGGAAATCGAGCGAATGCCGTTCCCCGTGGCTGCCGGTCATTCCCGGGTGATAGAAGTAGAGTCCCAGTTCGCCATCGCGTCGCCACATGTAGCGAGCGCTCCATCCGCCCTCGGGGCCCGGCTTTCGTCCCCCCGTGTAGCGGCTCCCCCCCGAGGCGAGCCCCGGGAGTTTCCCCCCCTTCACCCAGCGGAAATCATCCGGAAAATACACGCGATAGGAAAGATACCTCTCCGCTTTCGGCGGGAGGGTCACGACGAATTGTGCCCCGCTCTCCTTCGATCGAAACGCACCCACCGGGTAGGACACTCGGAGAGCCTTTTCCCGATCGAGGATGTCGAAGCGGGCGCGTCCCTCGAGCCGGCACCACTCGACCGGGCCGATGGAACCCTCGATCCAGTCGCGCTCGACCAGGGCGCCCGGCACGCCATCCTCGAAATCGATCACGATGTCGTCCGAAGCGTGGGCGCTGCCGGTTCCCCCTTGGCTCGAGATGATGCCGAGGCACATTGCCCAAACCAGTCGCCTCGCAATCATGCCCCACAGGAGCCCGGCTTCGGCGAAAGTGCAACGCCGGTCCCCTCATCCCGTGCTTGCCGGTCCAGCTCATTCTCCGTAGTCTCAAAGCATCTCTATGAGACTTCTTCGTTATCTCCTGCCCTGTGTCCTGCTCATCGGTGTCCTCGCTCTCACCGCCACCGCCCAGAGAAAGGGCGGCAAGAAAGGCGGGCCTCCCAAGCTCGGGTTCACCGTCCAGCAGTTGCGGAAGGACAACAACGAGGGAATCGCGGTGGGAGACATCAACGGAGACGGCTCGCTCGATGTCGTGGCCGGCGAGTACTGGTATGCGAACCCGGAGTGGAAGCCGCAGAAACTGCGCCGCTTGGAGCCGTTCGGCGCCGACTACCTCCAGAACAACTCCGATCATCTCTACGATGTCGACAAGGATGGCGATCTCGACGTGGTCGCCGGCGGCTACACGACCACCGTGGTGAACTGGTTCGAGAATCCCGGTCCCGGCGGCTACGATGCCGAGAATGGCTGGAAGCGCCACCTCCTCGTCGACACCGGCACCGATCGCAACGAACTGAGTTTCTTCCTCGACATCGATGGAGACGACGTGCCCGAGTGGGTCGAGAACAGCTGGGGCGACACGAACCCCACCCTGGCCTGGAAACTGGGCCACGACGACAACGGCGTTCCCACGCTGACCAAGCACGTGGTCTCCCCGAACAAGAACGGTCATGGCATGGGCTTCGGCGATATCAACGGGGACGGGCAGGACGACATCATTTTCAAGCAGGGGTGGTTCGAATGCCCGGCCGACGGGCCTTTCTCGGGCGAGTGGACCTACCACGACGACTTCACTTTTCCGCACGCCAGCTGTCCGATGCTGGTGGTGGACCTCGACGAGGACGGGCGGAACGACATCATCTGGGCCGACGGCCACAACTACGGCATCTGGTGGGAGCGTCAACAGGAGCCCCAGAGCGACGGATCGACCACCTGGCGGACCTACACGATCGACCGCAAGCACTCCCAGGCGCACGCCCTGGCCTGGGACGACATCGACAACGATGGCAAGCCGGAGCTGATCACCGGCAAGCGCTACTACGCCCACTCCGGAAAGGACCCGGGCGCCCACGACGACTGCACGATCCAGTACTACGACTGGAACCCGGAATCGCTCAGCTGGACGAAACACGTGATATCGACCGGTCCGGCTGGCGAAGCCCCGGGAATCGGGTTGCAGATTCGCGTGGCGGACCTCGACGGAAACGGGTGGAAGGACATCGCGGTGCCCGGCAAGAGCGGTACCCATATTCTCTGGAATCAGGGCTGGACGGGACCGAAATGATCCCCATCGTATGCGGGGAAGCATGAGTGAACCGGAATCACATTCCTCTTCGCCGGATCCGGAACCCATACCCGAAATCCTCCATTCGTTCTACGAGGAACGTCCTTTCGTGATCTGCACACGGTGCGGAGAATCACTCGCCGAATTCGAGGAGGGCTACCGGATTTCGAAGAATTTCAAGCAGGGCGAGGTGATCATCGAGTACGCTCTCTGCTTTCCCTGCCTCGAGTCGATGATGGAAGAGGCGTCGGACGAGTCCAAGGAGCGTCTCCAGCAGTTTCAGGCAGAGCGTTTGCGCGATGTGTTCGGCTTCGAGGAATGCTCGTTGTGTGATTGCACCGCAGACGAGGCTCGCGACCAGGAGTTCGGGCTCATCGGCGTGTGCCGCAGCGACGAGTTGGTCGACAGCGCCATGATCTGCATCGAGTGCATGGAGGACATGGCAAGCATCATCTCCGACGAAACACGGCGTGGTTGGGACAGGTTCCGCAACGAGAACTTTCCCGGTGTGCCTACCGATTTCGAGCCGATGCCGTCGCGTCCGGCTCCCGTCGTCTTCTAGCGCTGCCTCACTTCCGGCTCAAGCGCCAGAACAGGCTCAGGCCGAGCGAGATGAAGAGTAGATTGGGGACCCAGACGAGAAGGTGCGGCATTTTCTCGGCATCCTCCCGCATCATCTGCGCCACGATCAGGAGGACGTAGTATCCCACCGCGATGACCATGCTGAGAACAAAGCCGGCCGTGGTCTCTCGCCGTTGGGCGGTGATCCCGAGCGGCACTCCGATCAGGCCGAACGTGATACAGGAGACGGAGAAGGCGAAACGCATGCTCAATTCCGTCCGGAGCGTCGTCCGCATCGCCTCGTCGAGTCCGGGATCCCGGAGCAAGCCGACCAGGGCAAGGAGTCCGAGGTTTTCCGGTTGGATTCGATTCTGGGAAGAAACGAAATTGTCGAGCGACACCCCCGTCTCGGCCTCTTCCATGAAGATGGGCTGTGAGGCTTCCATGAAATTCCCCTCCTGCCCCTTCACCATCAGGTTGACGTTTTTCATCGTGATGAGCATTTCGGCTTCTCCTCCCTCGACGACGGCCTCGATCACGGCTGCGTCGGCGATCGCGAGCGCCTCGGGAATGTAGCCGTCGGTGCGGATCATCTGGAACTGCTTGAGTACGCCGTCCTCCTTGACCGCGTAAACGAGGTGATCCGGCAGATCGTCCATCACCTGCTGATCCGGGAAGAGCATCAGGGGATCGCGTTTCGCCATGTTGATCAGGGTGTCTTTCATGCCCTCCATCTCCGACTTGGCTGCGGGCGTGACCGACAGGTTGATCCACCCGCAGATTCCGGTGAAGAACGCCGCGAGCATCCACACGGGCAGGCAGATCCGGCCCATCCCCTGGCCCGCCATGCGCATCGCAATGAATTCGCTGTCCGCCGATAGGCGCCCGAAGGTCAGGAGAATCGCGGTCAGAAACGAAAAAGGAACCGCCAGGCTCAGCGAAATCGGAATCACGAGCACGATGAACTTCAGCACGAACCAGAGGCTGAGGTCGGGACGCTTGGCGAGTTCCTTGAGGATCTCCTTGAACACGTTCCCGAGCACCAGGATGATGATGATCACCGCGATGGCGTAGATCGAGGAGGTGAAAACCTGGCGCCCGATGTAGCGATCGAGTATGCCCATATCGTGAATCGAAGTGCCGCGGAAACCTGCCGGACGGGAGCGCCCCGTTCCTTTGGCAAGGTGAACTATCCCCTCCCACCCGGGAGGCGGCAAGGCGAAAAAGGGGGAGCCCTCTTGACGCACCCTCGCGATGTCGTAAGGTCACTTGAAGACGGGGGCGCGCCGCTGGCGCTGAGATCATCACGCGATGAGACCCTTCGAACCTGACGCGGGTCATTCCGCCGTAGGGAGTCCGGCATGAGTCATCCTTCCCGAATCCAGCACACCGCTCCGAATGCGCATTCGGGCGGTTTTTTTTTGTCCGCGCCGCGTAACCCAGCCAGCCCATGATCACACCGAACGAACCCGAATCCGTTCCGTCCGCCCGGATGTCCGACGTTTTTCCCAACAGCAGGCGCATCTACGTCGAGGGCCAACTCCACCAGGGCGTGCGGGTGCCCCTGCGCGAGATCGCACTCAGCGATACCAACCATCCCAACGGCCGAGTCGAGGGAAACGAACCGCTCCGGGTCTATGACGCCAGCGGTCCCTGGGGCGATCCCGAATTCCAGGGCTCGGTGGAAAACGGGCTCCCCGCCCTGCGCCGCGACTGGATCCTGGGACGCGGTGATGTCGAGGAGTACGAGGGGCGCTCCGTTCGTCCCGAGGACAATGGCTACCTCTCCGACGAACACGCCTCACGATACAACGAGAACAAGGCGGCCAAGAATCGTCTCAAGGAATACCCCGGCCTGCGCCGCAATCCCCTCCGCGCCTCGGCCGGACATCCGGTCACCCAGATGTGGTATGCAAAGCAGGGCATCGTCACGCCGGAGATGGAGTTCATCGCGATCCGGGAGAATCTCGGGCGTGAGAAAGCCTACCGTGCCGCGACCGACGGGTCCGGGCCGAGGAACCTGATGCACTTCCAGCATCCCGGAGAAAGCTTTGGCGCCGCGATTCCGGAGTTCATCACGCCCGAGTTCGTCCGGGACGAGGTCGCCCGCGGACGCGCCATCATCCCCGCCAACGTCAATCACCCCGAGAGCGAGCCGATGATCATCGGCCGGAATTTTCTCGTCAAGATCAACGCGAACATCGGCAACTCGGCCGTCGCCTCCACCATCGACGAGGAGGTGGAAAAACTCCGCTGGTCGACCCAGTGGGGTGCCGACACGGTCATGGATCTCTCGACCGGGAAGAATATTCATGCGACCCGGGAGTGGATCATCCGCAATTCCCCCGTCCCGATCGGGACCGTGCCGATCTACCAGGCATTGGAAAAAGTAAACGGCAAGGTCGAGGACCTCTGCTGGGAGGTCTTTCGCGACACGCTCGTGGAACAGGCCGAACAGGGTGTCGACTACTTCACGATTCACGCGGGCGTCCTTCTTCGCTTCGTGCCGCTCACGGCGACCCGAACGACCGGGATCGTCAGCCGGGGCGGATCGATCATGGCGAAATGGTGCCTCGCCCACCACAAGGAGAATTTCCTCTACACCCACTGGGACGACATCTGCGACCTCATGGCCCAGTACGACGTGTCCTTTTCCATCGGCGACGGATTGCGCCCCGGCTCGATCGCCGACGCGAACGACGCCGCCCAGTTCGGCGAACTGGAAGTGCAGGGCGACCTCACCAAGACGGCCTGGGACAAGGGGGTCCAGGTAATGAACGAGGGGCCCGGGCACGTGCCCATGCACCTGATCAAGGAGAATATGGAAAAGCAGCTCGAATGGTGTCACGAGGCGCCTTTCTACACGCTCGGACCCCTCACCACCGACATCGCCCCGGGCTACGATCACTTCACCAGTGGCATCGGCGCCGCCATGATCGGCTGGTATGGCACCGCCATGCTCTGCTACGTGACGCCGAAGGAACACCTCGGTCTACCCAATCGCGACGACGTGCGCGAGGGAGTCGTCACCTATAAGATCGCCGCCCATGCCGCCGACCTCGCCAAGGGGCATCCCGCGGCCCAGCACCGCGACAACGCCCTGAGCAAGGCGCGTTTCGAGTTCCGCTGGGAGGACCAGTTCAATCTCGCCCTCGACCCCCTGCGAGCCCGCGAGTTCCACGACGAGACCCTTCCCCAGGAAGGTGCCAAGACCGCGCACTTCTGCTCGATGTGCGGCCCCACTTTCTGCTCGATGAAGATCACCGAAGAGGTGCGCGAGTACGCCGCGAAGCAGGGTCTCACCGAGAACGAGGCTCTCGAGAAAGGAATGGAAGACAAGGCGAAGGAGTTCGCCGAGAAGGGTGCTGAGATCTACCAGTAGATCCAGGCGTAGGCCTGAGCGTGAGCGAGGGCCAAGGCACGAGGCGAGACCTCTCCTGTAGGCCTGAGCGTGAGCGAGGGCTCCCCACGTAGGTTTGAGCGTGAGACAGAATTCCCCCGTCGCCTCCCCCCTACCCGTAATACGGACGCAACATCAGAAACACGATCGGCCCCGTGATCGCGACATACAGCCACATCGGATATGCGATCTTCACCATGCGCTTGTGCTTCGCAAACTGGTTCGACAGGCTGTAGGCGAGACTGAGAAGAATGAACGGGAAGCTGATTCCGGCGAGCACGATGTGTGAGATCAGGAGGAAAAAGTAGACCGATCGCAGGACTCCTTCCCCTCCGTACTGGGTCTCGCCCGCCGTCATGTGGTAGGTGACATACGAAACGAGGAACAGGACCGAGAGAACGACCGCGGCACCGATTAACCGCGCGTGCAGGTCCGCCCTCTTTCCCTTCACCACCACCACGAGGGCGAGGATGAGGAGAATCGCGACAGTCGTGTTCAATGCGGCGTTCACCGCCGGAAGAAACGAGAGATCTACACCCTCCGGCAGGGGCAGACTGACCCGTTGCATCACCCCGACGAGGAGCCAGACGATCACGGTGAGAATCCAGGAAACGGCGACGAGTCTTTTTCCGAGTTCCGATTTCTCGGGAAGCCGGTGAAAGTCGGTCGGAGTCCGGGGAGAGAGGGAATCATTCATAGTATGCGTTTGGCTACGGCGGAACGAGCCGGGCGGAAACAGGGATTCTCCTTCTACGGCTTCCCCTGCCCTCGTCCGTAGATGAACCACAGGTTGCGCACGTAGACGAACCATCCGCTGCACTGCCCGAGGAATCCGACGATCTCTTTCCTCCAGATGAAGTAGATCATGAGCATGGTGGCACCCACCAGGCTCATCCACCAGAAGATGGGCGGCACGACGGATTGCCTGGCCTTTTCACTCACCCACCACTGCACGATCATGCGACCCGCAAAGACGGCCTGGGCGGCAAATCCGAATACGATCCATAGCAGGCCGGTCACGGACGTGACGTCGAGAATCCGGAAGAGCCTGGGGACGTCGCGATTGCGTTCGTGGAGAATCCTGTAGAATTCGTCCGCATCGAGCGGTTCATTCGACTCGTCCCATCCGGCGAAGGTTGCCACGAGTTCGCCTTCTTCGCTCTCCTCCACGTGAATCGTGACGATTCGGTCCGAGAGATTGAACGGAGGCTTGAGAGGCTGTCCGGGACGCGCGACGAGACCGAAATGGATCAGGCACCACCAAGTTACCAGGGGCACAACGATCACCACGGCAATCGCGCCTGCCACAAACTTCCGGTTGAGTTTCTTCACCCGCTCACCTTGCGAGCCTTCCCCGGCACTCGCAAGGCAAAATCCGTCGCTCGTTGTTTCGTTGCGAATCAGGCGCCGCGGGGTCGGCGCGTCCGGATGAAGAGCATGATGATCGCGGTGAAGATCATGCCCGTGATCAGGGCGCCCAGCACCGATTGCAGCAGATAGCTCTTCAGGCCGAAGGCGACCTTCGCCTGGGCGACCGCCTCGTCGAGTTCCTCCGGCGAGAAATTCCTCCCCTCGTAATGCCGGCGTGTTTCCTCGACCATGTAGTCGGTCCAGCCGGGATGGATGACTGTGAAGTATCCCAGTTGCGTCACCACCGCCACCGCCGCCATCACCGCAGCGATGATCGAGCCCGAGCGAATTCCGTCCAGGAAGGTGATCCCACCCTCGCTCCGGGAGACGGCCCGCAACCCAAAAAGAAATCCGGCGAAGGTGATGCCGAGACTGATGCCCGTCATCGCCTGGACTAGGCCGAGCCCGCTCGTGTGCATCCCGAGAAAATAGGACAGGTAGAGCCAGGCCATGTTTGCGAAGCCGATCACAAGGCCCCACTTGATTTCCGGCGCGAGTTTCATCGTCTTTGTCGTGGGAGGTAGTATTCAGCGATCGACGAAAAACGAGAGAATCGTCGCGCTTTCTCCGCCGGTCTCTGCAGAAGCCTTCGCCGTGCGGATCGCGACCTGATGATAGGTCGGTGAAAGTCCATCGGCGAGAATCACCGCCCGCGGATAGTTCAGGTTCGCGCTGTGGCGGTGATAAAGCTCCACCCGGTTCCACTCGCCACCGTCAACGCTCACCTCCAACGCCCCGGCATCGGGACCCGCGAGAACGAACGCACCCAGGGAGCTGCCGAGGATGGTGTGGTAGAGGTAACAGCCCGCTTCCTCGGCACGCAGAGCCATCCGGCCCTCGTAGTCACCGCGAATCTGGCCCACGGGAAGCAGATCCCGGCTCACCGGTTCATGGCGCCATCCCCCCAGCCAGGCGAGGGACTCGCTCTCAAGCGAGTCGATCTGGTCGAAGCTCCCGGGATGCAGGGGATCGGGCAGCGCGCTCGAAGTGAGCTCGGGGTTCGCCACTGAATTCTCGAGCACCGAGATGATCAGGTCGGAGGCGAAGCGGTAGCCCTTTTCATTTGGATGAGTGCCCTTGTAGCCGGCATCCCAGGTCATGCGCCCGGCCGCGATCTCCGCTGCAAGCGCCTCCCCGACATCGACCGAGGAAATCCCGTAGTGTCGGGCCACCGCCTTGTGAGCCGCCACCGAGACGGCCTCCTCACCAGCCTGCTTCGTGGCGAGAATTTCCGGATTGACGAACTGGACCGAAATGATGTCGCCGTACGGATTACCGCTCCGGTACTGCCGGACAATACCCTCCAGTCCCCGGATCGCCATCTCCCGGGAATGCCCGGCGTCCTGGTCGTCATTAACCGCGAATTCCACGATGAGGAGATCCGGTTTCCCCGCCTCTTCCACGTCGCCGCGAAACCGGTAGGCCCCCGCGAGCGAGCAGGTCGAACTCAGGCCGGCATTGGTGAACGTGAACTCCGTGTCCGGAAAGGATTCCTCCAACCAATCGGCGACCATCTTCACGTGCCCCATCTCCTTCTGGGTGATCGAGCCCCCGAGAAAGGCGACGTGCGCCTTCTTGTCCCGGTCAACGACGGCGAGAAAGTTACCGGCTCCCGCGGTTGCCGGTTCGGCTTGCACGCAGGCGAGGGTCGCCGCGATCAGGGTGCAGGTGGCAAAAAAAACGAGTTGCAGTCTCACGTGTTTTCGTGCGGGTTTTCGGCTCAGATTACACGTCCCCGAACCATGAAGCGATTCCCTTTTCTCCTCGCCATCGCCCTGATCACGTTCCTGTCGAGCGCCCCTGCCGCGGACAGGCCGAATTTCCTTGTCATCATGGTCGATGACCTCGGCTACGGGGATCTCTCCTGCTACGGAGCACCCGACCTGCAGACGCCCCATATCGACGACCTCTTCGCCGCCGGGATCCGGTTCGACCAATTCTACGCCAACTGCCCGGTTTGCTCCCCGACACGCGCCTCGTTCCTGACCGGACTCTACCCCGACAAGGCGGGGGTCCCCGGGGTCATCCGCACGCCCCTACCCGACCGGGTTCCGAACTGGGGCAATCTCCGCAACGACGTGGTCACGCTTCCCGCTCATCTCGGCGAATCCGGTTATGACACGGCACTCATCGGCAAGTGGCACCTCGGTCTCGAAGCGCCCGACCGTCCCACCGACGTGGGATTCGACTTCTTCCACGGATTCCTCGGCGACATGATGGACGACTACTACGATCACCTCCGCCACGGAGTGCACTACATGCGCAGAAACGAGGAACCCGTTCATCCCGAGGGGCATGCGACCGATATTTTCACCGATTGGACAATTGATTATCTCGCCGAGCGAAAGGATGCCGACGATCCCTTCTTCCTCTTTCTCGCCTACAATGCGCCCCACACACCGATCCAGCCACCCGAGGACTGGCTCGCCAAGGTGAAGGAGCGCGAAACGGGTGTCGAGGAGGGCCGCGCCAAGCTGGTCGCCCTCATCGAGCACCTCGATCACGGTGTCGGCCGGGTGGTCGAGGCGCTCAAGAGTGAGAGGCTATGGGAAAACACCGTCGTCATTTTCACGAGCGACAACGGCGGCCAGGTCAACGTCGGCGGACGCAATGCTCCCCTCGCCGGAGGAAAGCAGAACATGTACGAGGGCGGGATCCGCGTCTCCACCTGTGTCGTCTGGCCCGGCACGATCGAGGCGGGGCAGCGGAACGACGACCACATTTCCCTGACGATGGACATCTACCCGACGCTCGCCGAGATCGCGGGTGCCCCGGTCGGACACGACATCGACGGCCGCAGCTTCCTGCCCGTGCTCAAGGGAGAGGCGTTCGAGGAAGAGCCGAGGGAGCTGTTCTGGGTGCGCCTCGAGGGAAATCGAAAGTATGGAGGCATCGCCTACCACGCAGTCCGCAAGGGTGACTGGAAACTGTTCCGCAACACCGGCTTCGAACCCTACCAGTTGGTCAATCTCGCCCAGGATCCGCGGGAGGAAAACCCGCTCCCCCGGGAAAAGGCACCGAAGAAGTTCGACGAGCTCTTCGACGCGCTCATGACACACATCAATCACGCCGGGAAAGTCCCCTGGCAGCGCGAGAATCCGTGATCGGTCAACCAAGCGTCGGCGAGCATTCCCTCTGCCCTCCCCTTTCCTCGATCCGCCGCAAAATCCGTTTGCCTCTCGCGCGAACTTCCCCTAACTTCCCGCCCGCTCGAATTTCGTCGGGCGTGGTGTTTTGGGGCATTAGCTCAGCTGGTAGAGCGCTTCAATGGCATTGAAGAGGTCAGCGGTTCGACTCCGCTATGCT
>Ga0180430_10002061_pt1 | contig 18716 bp, 15 predicted proteins | sample SS_ome_9_FD_132999 | JGI IMG/M metagenome (GOLD analysis project Ga0180430, IMG submission 132999) | Hypersaline lake sediment archaeal communities from the Salton Sea, California, USA - SS_1_S_2 metaG | ecosystem: Environmental > Aquatic > Non-marine Saline and Alkaline > Hypersaline >... | reverse complement strand
TGGCCCATCATGCCGAGGGACGCACCGCCGACGCCATCAGATCGTTGAAGAGGGGCGTCGAACAGAACGCCCACGATGGCGGCGCGAGGACCCTGCTCGGCATCCTGCTCCAGTCGGAGGGGAACGTGGACGAGGCGATCGACCACTACCGGGCCGCCGCCGGCCTCGATCAGAACGACGCCACGCCTTTGATCAACCTCGGCCTGGCGCTCTTTTCTCTCCAGCGCTATGAGGAATCGGGCCAGGCGTTGCAGAAAGCCGCATCGATCGACGCTGACAACACCTTCATTCATTACAACCTGGGAATCCTCTTTCTCGAGTACCTCGGCGAAACTCAGTGGGCGGTCGAGTATCTTCTGAGATACGAGGCACAGGGCGGCCTCGACGACCTGCGCGATCGGCGCGTCCGGGGATTGCTGGAAAAATTGGGCTATTGAACCGGGACGGAAGTGACATGAAACGAAGACTGAAAAGTTGGATCCCCATCGCGGCCCTCGGTGTGGGGCTGATCGCGCCGCTCGCCATGGGGCAAGCCGAGACGGAGCGTCTATCGAAACCGGACACTCCCTATGAGCGCGTCCTGCGCGGAGCGCTGCAGCGCGCCCAGGCCGACCTGCAAGAATCGGTGGAGATCTGGGAAGATCACTATTCGTGGGAGGATCCGTGGAACGTCGAGGTCGGTCCCTATTACATTCGGACCATACAGAGCCGGCGGCTCGCCCTCGATATCGGCCGCGACCTCGAGGCGATGCTCGAAGAGTTCAAGGAGATCCTCAAACCCGATTTTCAAGCGCGCGAGCCGATGCGTGTCTACATCTTTCCCGGCGTGACCTTCTACAATCAGTTCGGCGACGAGTTCGGCGAGCACCATTCGTCGATCTACGGGAGCTTCTATGCGAGAAACAGTCCCGAACGCCCCGTGGCGGCGATCTATGACGACAACATGACTCTTCTGAGAATGTTCGTCACCCACAGCGCCCTCCATCAGTTCGTCGACCGGGCCTTTTCGCGCCAGCCGCCCACATGGCTCGAAGAGGGGCTTGCGAGCTACTTCGCCTTCCGCTGGGCTTACTCGTGGGGCGTGTCTGAGCTGGAAAAACTCATCGAGAACGGGCGCTTCATTCCCCTGCGCCAGCTTCTGAACGACAGCATCGAGCAGTACGCCCAGAACGGGCAGGAACGGTTCATCGAGCTCGGGATGTTCGTCTACTACCTCGTCAACTTTCGCGAGGATACGTGGATGACCGACGACGAGAACGGTGCCTTTGTCGATTATGTCCGCGCGATCCTCAACGGAACAAACCCCTCACGATTGCCCTTCAACGATCTGATCACTCGTCGCATCAACGAGCTGGAAGCCGATTTCAAGGCCTTCCGATTTCCCGAGTGAGATCGGCTCCCCTTCGCCTGAGCGAGGTCAGACGATCGATCGGGAAGGTCACGGCCTCCGCCGCGTGCCACCCGGCCACGAGTATCATCCGTTCGTGGAGCATGGGAATGTATAGATATGTAGACGGAAGGAATTGGATTAGGCCGGAGCCTGTGTTACCATCCGGTTCTCGCTCTGGGAGTCGTCATTTTTTGGCACAAAAAAAACGGCAAGCAATGACCCTATACCACAAATCCCATCTGACCTTCTTGGTGCTGATCGTTTTCGCGCTTCTCGTGATGACCGCACCGGCCAACGCGCAGTCGACGGTCAAGTTTGATCCCGCACGCCACCTGGCCGGGTTCGAGGAGGCGACATTCTCCGAATACAATTACCTCTACGCCATCGATCGCTTCGAAGCGCTGAGCGGCACGACGATGAAGCCCGGCGAGTTCGAGGAGATCCGCGCCCGGTGGTCGGCAGAAAAGGATCGGGTGGCGATCGCGATCGACGAGATCGAGAAGAGCCCCAAGCTGCGCACCTTGCATCTCATCGAACGCCAGATGAGCAAGCACCACTATTTCTCGAGGATCAGCTACACCAAGGTTCTCGATTACGAGCCGGTCGTGCTCTTCGTGCAGGACCTGCAAAAACCCGATCCCCGATTCGCGAAGATGGTCGTCGACCGTTACGGACCGCCCCTTGCGAAAATGGTGGAGACCTTCAACAGCCACTACGCCGAGCGGCTCGATCTCAGGCTGCGCGACGGGCACGCGGCGTTCGTGCTGGTCGTGCTCTCCAGTTATGGCGATTACAAGAACTATATCGAGTCGGCCTCGCACCGGGGTACCTTCACCAACGGCGCCTACTACGATCACGATCTGCGCGCCGCCGTCGTCTACGAGAATGCCTTCGATCGGACCAAGAGTCCCGAGGGGCCCTGCCGGCGGGCGGCGCTCTTTACGATGGCGCTCAATGTGCTGCACGCCCACAGGGCCTATGACGATCTTCCACTCTGGGGAGGGTGGATCTACGTGGGCATCGCCGAGAACCTTTCGCGATTCGCCCAGTACGGGCACGAGTTCGTACCGGGCCGGTTCGAATCGAAGGCGTTGCGCGATCTGGGCGCCATGGTCAAGGATCCCGTCGATCGAAGGGCTTTCTATCTCCATCCCGCCGAGATCATCGCGAGCCGCTCGCAGGACGAGATCTATCAGATCATGGAGCCGCGATCGGCGGCGCTCAAGAAAAACCGGTCGGGGTGGTGGGCGCGCGGCATCGCCTATTCTCAAAAACAGTCGGGGCTGCTCGTCCACTTTCTCGAGAATGGTCTCGACGGCAAGTACTCGATCCCCTTCCTCAAGCGGCTCGAGGAGATCATGGCTGTCAACCAACCCCCGCCGAAGGAGACAAAGAAGTTTGCCGCCGTCGACGTGACTGTGATCGCCGAGGAATACCTGGATTTTTTCGGCGCTCAGCTCAAGACGCGCGCCCCCGACCTGGCTCTCAACAAGACGACGCGCCGGGCGCTGACCGAAAGCCGATCGGCAGGGGGCGCCGGAAATCGGAGCGCGCCGCCGTCGTCGCCCTACGCCGGCTCGAAAGTGATCAAGGAGGATTTCGATCCCGCGTCGCTCCGGAGCGCGGACCTTTCGGCCGATGACGCCTTCAGGGTGGCGCTTTACGAGGCGCGTTGCGGCAAGATCGACGGCGCCCTGCTCGAGGTGCGCAACCTGCGCGCCGCGCGCCTCAAAAAGGGCGCCATCGCCGAGCTCGCCCGACGGGAACAGAAACGGCTCGAGGCGCTCTCCGCCCTGCGCGGGGCGTTCCTCGACGGCATGCTCGAGAGCAAGAAGAAGATTCGCGTCGACTACGGGGACGGAAAGATCAGCGGAACGCTCCTCAAGTTCGACGAGGAAACCTTCTGCGTCGACGCGGGCCGCAGGGGGGAGATCACCATTCCCATGGCGGTCCTCGATCCGGTCGTTCTCGCCAAGCAGGTCCGTGACAAGAAGCTCGCGCTCTGCGACGAGTGGGTGCTCGGCTACGCCTACCTGCTCGGCGGCAACAAGCTCTGGAAAAAGTATTCGCGCGGCGCCGATCTGCAAGCGGCCGCCCTGGTCGAGGACGCCGTTCTCATCGAGAAGTGCCTCGCCAGGGGCGAGACGCTGGCGCTCCTCGGCGGGCTGGCGCAGTCGCCGCTGCCCGAGTCGGCCGAACGGGCGCAAGCAACCATCGCTCTGATCGAGACGCTGCTCGATGAACATGGCGCGGCGGAAGCGGTGCAGAGGCAGCGGGGAAACCTCAAGCTCTTCGCCGCCTTCTGTTATGCGCGCATTTTCGATTCTCTGCCTCTCGATGAGGTGACCACCTTCTTGCAGGGTGAAACGGAGGTGCTCGACGGGGGCAAGGTGCGCATCACCTACCCCTTCGACAGCGCGGCCGAGCTCTTCGACTTCGAGGAGGTCGAATACCTCGACGAAATCCGCGAGGTGCTTGCGCCGCTCAAAACGTCCAGAGAAGAATCGTACATGAAAATCCACAAGGGCGCCCTCCGCTGCAGGGGCCAGATGTGCCGGCGCTTCAAGGTCGATCTCGAGGCGCCCCTGAAAATTTCTTACCCCGTCGTTTTCGACAGCCGCGGCGTGGCCGACGAAAATCTATCGGGCTGGTTTTTCGTGGGCTGTTGCGAGGATGGTTACGGCAGCGGAATCCGGTGCATCAATGTGGGCGATCTCGAGGTGTGCGACAAGAAGTCCAACATTCAGAAGAGCAATTTCAGGGACGATCCCTATTGCCAGCCCAACGTCCCCTACAAGATCGAGATGGTCCATGACGGCGAAGAGCTGCAGACCTTCGTCGATAGCGACGTCGGGCGCGCTCTGCCCGTGGGCCGGCTCCAGCAGGGCGGGATCTATCTCTGGATCAACTACGACGTGGCCGTCATCGTGAAAGAGCTCGTCATCGAAGGCACCCCGGGCCCCCGCTTTCAGGGCACCCTGCGCGATCAGTGGGTGGCGGAAAGATTGGCCGCCCTCGATCTCTGATCGTGGCGCCCCGCGAGGGGGCAGCCCTCGCGAAGCGCCACGCCCACGCCGTTCCCATCAGGGAATGAAATTGAGCAACACCGGATGGGATGCGTAGAGGATCGGCCGCGGAGTGCCCGAGCTCGAGAGCATGAAGTACTCGAAGGTGATGACCGTGCCGTAAAGCGCCGGCGTGGGGCCGAAGGTGTGGAACGTGAACAGCCCTTCGCCCGCGCCGTCGAGGTACCCGTGGGAGTTCTCGAAGTTGGCGTTATTCACATTTTGAAACGAGTACCAGAAGAGGTTGTCCATGTTGAGATGGATCTCGATGCCGTCGAGCACGAATCCGGGCGATGACTCGAAGGCGGCGAGGACCAGATAGGGCCTGTTGGCCCACGATGGGCCCGGTTTGAGGTTCATCGAGACCGATCCGGCGGCGGCGATACTGATCGCGTTTGCCGACGACTCGAAATCGGGATCGTGGGGCGCCAGGCTGATATTGTCGATGAAGTTGTAGAGACTGCCCTCCATGCCGGCGTTACGATAGTTGAAGACCTCGAGTTCGTGGGGTCCGGTCGTCGTCGCCGTGTATGTCCCCGACATGGTGTACCGTGTGGGATCGTTGCCGGCGTCCATGTGGCCGGCCGAGTAGGTGCTGATCAACGAACTGTTGATCGTGACGTCGTAGTTTCCTCCGTCGTCAACGCCGCCGCCGCCTCATCCCCCTGTGAGAAGAATCGCCACGCTGGCGCTGAAGAGGTAGGTTTCACCGGCGATCAGGTGGACCGACTGCTTGATCCCGCCGTTGTTACCCGTTCCGGGCCGGCGCTTCCAGCACCACGACGGCCCCCAGCCGTCCACGTTGTACTCGTAGACGTACTGCGAGATATTTTCGCCCGTCTTTTCCCAGGAACCGAGCTGCTGCAGCTCGAAGTCCTCGTTGGCCACGACGGTCTGCGCCGCCACGTCGCCGCTGATAAAGGCCAGGGCGAGCAGCGTGCAGAGTCCTGCTCCGAGAATCGTTTTCGTCATCTGCTTCCTCCTTGCTGTCGGTTCGCTCGAAAGAGTTGTTCCACACTAGAAGCCGCCACGAATCGGCTCGCGACAACCGAAGAGAGGGTGTTTTGAATAAAAACCATATAAATTAAGTAGGATTGCGAGCGCCGGCACTGTTCTTAGCGAGGGGGGGCTCCGTTCGAAAAAGGGGCAAGGGTGAAAAAAAATGGGGGCGGGCATGAAAGCCCGCCCCCAAGAACCCTTGAACAGCAATGATCTCCCGCCACTGAATCGCGGGGGGGGACCGCACTGAATCGCGGGGGTGGCTGCGCGAAACTCAACGGGAGGTCAGAGGCCAGCGATCTGATACAGAGAGACCGGTGGATTCATCGTTAAGAAGCTCCCGATTTAACGATAAAATTGACAGACCCACGATCCCGTTGCATCGATCCTCATCTCACTCGCCGCGTCGACTCGCGCAACCGCGCTTTTGGGATTTCAAAGATTAAGGAACAAAGTAAATCTGCACCGGCTGTGACGCGTAGCTGATCGGCGAGATCTTGGGCCCCGCGTAGAGCACGTAGGCCACATGGGCGCTCCGTCCGATCCATCCGGCGCCGAGCTGATTGGCCGGAACGAGCTGGCACCAGCTCTGCCCGAAGGCGTCGAGGGTGCCGCGCGTGTTCACGAAGGGGCCCACATTGGCGTAATCGATCGACATGGTGAGCAGACTGTCGAAAACGAGCGGAACCCAGATCCCATTGTTGGTGAGTCCCGGCCAGCCGCCGGTGGCGCTCGTGAAGACCCAGTACTTCCAGCCCGCCCAGGTGGAACCGGCGTTCATTGTAAAGGTGAAGGTATTGTAGTCATAGACCGACGCCTGGATCAGGTCGCACACGAAGTCGGTCGTCACCGGCGCAATGGTGATGTCGTCGATGTAGTTCTGAAGATTCTTTTGAAGGTAGTTGCGATAGTTGTAGATTTCGAGCTCGTACACGCCCGTTGTGGGAACGGAAAAGGTCGTGCTCATCGAGCTGTACTTGGGAGAGGCCATCATGAGCGTTCCGGCTGAATCGCTTGCGATCAACACCCCGTTGATCGAGACGTCGTAGTTACCGCCGTCCGGGTCATTGCTTCAGCACGCATAGTAGAGGACGTCGGCTTCGAACTGATAGTCGACGCCGCCGATGAGGACCACGTTCTGCTTGATGCCGCCGTTGCCGAAATCGGTGCCCGGAGCTCTCTCGAGCGCCCAGCTCGGTCCGCCCGTGGCGTCCACGTCCTTCTGGACGAAACCGGCGTTCGTGTTGTCGCCAAAAAGCGACCAGGGCCCGAGCGCATCGCCCAGTTCGAAGTTGCCGTCCATGCACCTCTCCTGCGCGGCGAGGGGCGATACGCCCCACAGGCAGAGCAGGCCGAGCGCAAGGCCGACAGGTAAAAGAAACTTGAACATTCTGTTTCTCCTTTCAGAAACGAAAAGGGTCGCATGAAGAGTGTCGCATTTTATTATATCAAATAATTTGCATACTATCAATTGATCCGGCATTTCGTCAGGGAACAAAGTTGATCATCACCGGATGGGACGCATAACGAATCGGCCGCGGGACCGACGAGCTCGTGAGGATGAAATATTCGAAGGGGAAGTGCCTTCCGAGCATCGCGGGCAGCGGCCCGAGGGTGTTGAAGGTAAAGACCGCCGCGCCCGAGGCGTCGAGCGTGCCCTGTGAGTTTTCGAAATTGGCGCCGTTCGCGTTCTGCAGCGAATAGAGCAAGATGGTGTCGTAGTTCAAATGAACCCGAATCCCGTCGAGCACGAATCCGGGAAAGACGCTCTCGGCGGCCAGGACCAGGTAGGGCTCGCCCGCCCACGAGGGGCCCGCGTTCAGGGTCATGTCGACCGATCCGGCACCCGCCACGCTGATGTTGTTCGACGCGGTCTCGAAATCGGCGCCCGGCGGTGCGATGTTGATGTTGTCGATGAAGTTGTAAACCCCGCCCTGCATGTCGGCATCGCGGGAGTTGAAAATCTCGAGTTCCACAAAGCCCGTCTCCGTCGCCGTATGGTAGGCGCTCATCAGGTACCGTGTGGGATCGCTGCCGCCCGCGAGGGGCCCGACCGAGTAGCTCATGATCAACGAACCGTTGATCGTGACGGCGTAGGTTCCGCCGTCGTCGGTGCCGCTTCACGATGTGCAGAGGAAGGCCGCGCTCGCCTCGAGGAGGTAGGTCACGCCGGCGATGAGGTGGACCGACTGCTTGAGACCGCCGTTGTTTCCATAACCGGGCCGCCGCTTCCAGCACCACGAGGGGCCGAAACCGGTCGTGTCGTATTCCATGACGTACTGCGAGATGTTATCGCCCGTCTTTTCCCAGGTGCCGAGCTTTTGCAGCTCGAAGTCCCCGTTGGGAACCACGCTCTGCGCAGCCAGATCGCCCTGGGCGAAGAAGAGGACAAGCAGAGCGCTTAACCCTGCCCCGAAGATCAGTTTTTTCATCTGTCGCCTCCTCATTCTGTGTTTTCGGTGATCCGCCCAGATAAAACCCGCGCCCCCCGAAAGTGGGGGACGCGGGCATCTGGTCGGTTAGATGAGTACGTTCCCCCTAATTTACGGGAGAATGATCACGTCGATCGCGTTCGACGAGTAGTCGATCGGATGGAGCGTGACAAAGGCGTAGTTGGTCACCGTACCGGCCCAACCGGGCACCGCGGGGATGTTGAGCGTGGCTGTCGCCATGCCGTCACCGTCGAGGGTTCCGAAGAAGCCGGAGTAGACATAACCGTTGAGGTGTCCGAGCACGTAGTCGGTGTACCAGTCGCGGTTGAGCGGGACGTGGGTGTAGCCCACGGCGGTACCAGGCATGGTGCCGCTCACGCTTCCGACGATCAGGTAGTCGTGGCCGACCCTCTCGGGCGCGTTGAGCACGAGCTCGACGGAGCCACCCACATCGGCGTCAACTTCGTCGAAGCCGACCCAGAGACGCTCGGCACCGACGTTCATGCGGGCGAGGCCGTCAGCGAGCGTACCGGCAAAGAGCCAGCCGTTCTTCTCGTCGAGCTCCAGGTAGTAGTTCCCGCTGGGTTTGCCCTCGGCAGTAGAAACGTCGGTGAAGGTGAGGCCCTGGTCGGTGGACGCCCACACGCCATTGCCGTTGGTACCCGCGTAGAGCGTGTTGGTGCTCGCATGGTAGGCGTAAGCCTCGCCACCGTAGATGTAAGACGATCCCGGCAGACCGGCAACACCCCAGGTCGCGCCGCCGTCGGTGGTCACGAAGACCTTGTCCGACGCGGAGCAGTAACCGGATGTGATCACGCGGTCCGGATCGTTGGGTGAGACCCAGATGCTGTACATCCAGCCATAGGACGTGGTGTAGGTCCAGAGGTCGCCGGTTGCGTCGCCCCATGTGGCGCCGCCGTCGATCGACTTCCAGATAGTGGGATTGTACTCTCCTGCGCCCGGGTCCCAGATCTCGCCGGCCACAAAGATGATCGAAGGATCGCCAGCGCAGATGTCGGCCGAATAGGCGGCTGTCCAGTCTGCCTGCGGTCCGAGGATGATGTTCTCCACCCATGTGGTTCCACCGTCGAAGGACTCCCAGAGGAGCGAGGTGTACTCGTAGGTCACTTCGTCGTACTTGTAGCCCGCTGCAAAAACGTGGTTCGAATCATGAGGATGCTCGAAAAGGCGGCCGACATTGTAGCATTCTAACACTTCTGTCCAGACGGTCCCTCCGTCCAGGCTCTGATAGAGCTTATCGGTTTCGCCTCATCCACCGGGCAACGAGACAAGAAGATTGTCCGGTTGGTTCGAGTTCTCCAGCGCGATGTACACGTAAGTGCCTTCAGGCGGGATGTTGATCTCGTTCCAGTTCTCACCGCTGTCCTCGGACACCTGGAAGGCGGTGAAGCCATAGGGGCTCGAGTAGACGCGGTTCGGTGAGGACTGAGCCACCTCGACGCCGTAGACGCGCGATTCGAGGATGCCGTTGCACACGTTGTCCCACGTGGCGCCCGAGTCGATCGACTTGACGACGCCCACGTAGTAGCAGGCGGAGTAGATTGTCGAGGGGGTACCAGCGCAGACGGCAGGATAGTAGGCCATTCCGCCCACGTCGTTCACTGTCCAGTTGACACCGCCGTCGTTCGAAACGAACAGTCCGTCGCTTCCAGCCATGTAGATGTTCAGGCTGTTCGTGGGATCGAAGGCGAGGCCGTAGTGGTAGACCAAACCGTAGGAGTGGGTCTGCCAAGTGGCGCCGCCGTCGAAGGACTCCATGTAGTGCGTACCCGGGGCGATGACGTGCAGGTCATCGGTGGGATCGATGTACACTCCGGTGGGATATTCAGACGGATTGGCGGACGTGTACGAGTAGGTCCACGTCGCTCCACCGTCAGTACTCGCCAGACACGCGCCCATGATGGTATAGCTCGAGATGTCGTAGTCGTATCCACCCATGTAGATGACGTCGGGATTGTTGGCCGAGACGTCGATCCCGAAGGGGACCATCCAGCCGTAGCTGGCCAGGTCGGTCGACGTCCAGTTGGCGCCGCCGTCGGTGGTCACATGAAACCAGGGCTCGTAGAGATGGGGGCCCGAAGAGTTGTAAAAATAGCCTCCCACAAAAATGGTGTCCGGGTCCGTTGGGTGAAGCGCGATCGAGTAGGGAGTGTCCGTCCCACCAGGCCCGTTCAACGACGTCCATGTGGCTCCGTTGTCGTTCGTGAAGCTGATGTCGTAGGTGAAGGTATCCGGATTGTAGCCGAGAATGTAGATTGCGCCATGACCGGCCGCGGCGTCGTAAGCGTAATGCGGGGTGGAACTCATGAAGTTCCAACTCGCACCGCCGTCGGTCGTGTTGTAGACGCTGCCGCCGCTCGCCATGATGGTGGCAATGTTGGGATCGGCCGGATCCACGGCGCAGACGGCAAAGGTCCCGCCTTCAGGGCCCATGAATTCCCAGGTGCCCCTTCCGCCGTGGGACGGAGCCTTCTGGGGTGTCAGCGGCTGTCCTTCGAGCATCTCATGGGGCATCGGTGCCCGCATGTGCTCGTACTTGCACTTGGGCGTGCCGCACTTGCAAGTGTCGTACTGTGCGACCGCAGCGGGGAGCATCACGAGCCCCACCACAAGCACTGCGGTCAAAACAAATAATTTCTTTCGCATACTGTCCATCCTCCTTTCAACAGAGAACCGAGTCAGGGGCTTGGGGCGCAAAGTGTACTGTTTCCGGATCCTCCTCCTTTCCGCGGAAACAGCGGCCAAAGGCGCCGCAAGCGAATTCAAAGAGAAAAACGATCTGATTAGTGAATTAAGAACCTCGAGAACCGAGGTTTGTGCGTGATGGGTTGATGGGGAAATCCTGCCTGGGAGGCGAGCACCGGGTTCCCTACCGGCAGGCGGGTCGCCGGGTCAGCACTGTTCAAGGCTGTGAGCGCAGAGACCGGATGCCTTTCCAGTCGGATCGGTGCCGGGTCAGTAGCGCGCGATCTGCGGGGACATCGCTGTCTTTCCTTCTTCCACGTGATCGATGAGAAGCATCGATCGGTGTTTTCCTCTATTTTAGAGGGTTTTATGGCCCCCCCCCGGGTCAGGGGGAGGGAAAATTTCTCAGGAGCAAAAAAAATCAATCAGTTGAGAGCCCGAGAAGGAGCGTCAAGGCAGTACAACGCTCCATTATTAGGGCCGGTAAAAATCAGGCTTTGACAACCGGGGAAAGGAATATTTCTAAAATTATTTATGGTATTTGAAGTACTTGAAAAATAGTGGGTTAGGTTGGGTGTGCCGTTGGGAGTCCCCATTTATTGAGCCGCCCGCACACACTCTTTTCCAATCATGTCCGGGCGCCCGACGGTTACAATCCCGCGTTCCGCTGATGGGCGGCCTGTTTACGGCCTGCGCCTTTTGCCCGCACGATCGGCGACTGGTCGGCCGATTGTCCCGAGCGCTCCGCTTTCCAGGTTTCGTAAGCCGTCGCCTGGTTCAGGAAGTACATGAAGAGCGTGCGGAATGCGGCGGCGATCGTATTGTGCCTCATGCGCGCCATGGTCAGCTCGGCCGAGAGGCTGATCGATTCTTCCTGCATGACGAGCACCTCGCGCCGATCGAAGATCATCATCTTCATGGGGAGCTTTTCGGAGACGCGCACGTCGATCTCGCGATCGATCAGCGGTTCGATCATCGCGTTTGTGGCGTCCGCCTGGCCCGGCGTGCCGATCTCGAACACCCAGCGCAGCACGCCGCCGCGCGCGATGAAGTCGTCATAGATGCGGAGCTGCTCCTCCACTTTTTCCGGGGCGTCGCACGCATAGGGGGGGCGTACGATGGCGAGGATCTCCTCCTTGGCGTTCTCGATGAGCTTGCAGTAATTGTGATGGATGTTGTCGTTGCCGTGGAGTATGTCGACGAAGTAATCGAGTGTCTTCTTGACCTTGCCGCCTTCCGAGAAGAGCCGTCCCAGCTCTGCGGCCAACTCCTGCCCCTTGTCGATCTGCTCCTGGAGCTTGTTCAGGGGAGTATTGAACGAAACGCGCGGATCGAAGACATCGAAGTAGCGCCTCTTGCCGACCTTTCGTTCCTTGCAATAACCCTGGCGGACGAGACTGCCCACGATCTCGGAGACCTTGTTCGGTCTCAGGCCCGAGAGTCTTTGGAGATCGGCGAGCGACGCGCCGCGGTTGGCAAAGAGGGCGAGGAAAACTTTGGACTCGCGTTCGCTCATTCCGAGCTGGAGCAAGCCGTTCATGAGTGCTTCGGAATCGACCATGGGGGATTTTCAATCTTATCAAGGTGTCTTGTTGGGTCACACCCCCCCCGGGTCAGGGGGAGCCCGTCGCGGCGCATCTCAAAAAAAATACGCCGCCCTTTCCAAAATGGAGCTCCAACTTAAAACCGGCACAAAGCGCGGTTTGACAACCGACAAAACTAGTTATTTGATTTCAAAATGTAAAAATGGTTATATATATCCGTGAGCCATCGAGATAAATCAGAATATCGCCAAGATCCGTGGACCGGGGTTTGTTCTGTTTTTTCAACATGAATGAACAGGTTGAACCCGAGGTGGGTCGACTCTGTTGAAAAGACGCTTTCGCCCACAGGGCGCGAGACGCGGGATCGGCAGGTGCCATGACCACTCCCGTGACGCCTGACTCACCCTTTCTCCCCAACTGGGAGCAGATCGGCGACGAAGACGTGGCCAAGGTTCTCGAACGCCACCTGCCCTGGATCCAGTCCTACGTTCACAAAAAACTCGGCGCCTTCCGCCGCTCGAAGGCCGACACGGGCGACCTCGTCCAGGAAGCGATCGTTCAGTTTCTCAAGCACGGGCCGCGGATCAAGCTCTCCAACGACAACCAGTTCCGGGCCCTTCTCTGCAAGATCATCGAAAACGCGATCTGCGACAAGTATGCCTGGTTCACCGCCCAGCGCCGCGATATGGCCAAGGAGAGACCCTTGCCGCCCGACACGCTGCTCAACCTCGATCCGCCGCGCGGGCGGCAGGAGACACCGAGCCGCATCGTGCAGCGCCAGGAACAGGAAGCGTGGGCGCGGCTCGGCATCGAACTCCTCAACTCGGACGAACGGGAAGTGATCATTCTCCGAAAGTGGAAGTCTCTCACCTTCCAGGATATCGGAGATCATCTCGGTCTCTCCAAGGAAGGCGCCCGGAAGAGATATTTCCGCGCGCTCAACAACCTGATCGAGACGGTGCGCAACCTGCAGAGCGGCGAGATAGAGGCCGCCATCGGATTTAAACCCTCCGACGAGAAGCAAGGATGACGGACGGCGAAGAAGTTCACGACTACCACGACCGGCTCGATTCGGCCTATGCCGCGTTCTGCGACGCCTGGCTCGACGGGGAGCGTCTCGACGTCGACGCCTTCTGCCGCGACTATCCCGAATGCCGCGCCGAGCTCAGGCTCCGGATCGAGGAGTTCATTGCCATGGACACCTGCCTCGAATCGGGCGACGGAATGCCGCTGAGCGTTCCCCTCGGGGAGCATCCCACCGAAGAGGAAGTGACCGGCGAGGCGCTCGGCGATTTTCGGATCATCCGCGAGATCGGCCGCGGCGGCATGGGCGTCGTCTACGAGGCGAGACAGGAGTCGCTCGATCGGAGCGTGGCACTCAAGGTCCTCCCCGCGCACCTCACCCTTCGCAAGGCGACGGTGGCGCGCTTTCAGAGGGAGGCGTCGACGGCGGCCAAGCTCGAGCATCCGGGGATCGTCGACATCTTCGCTGTCGGCGAGGAGGGCGGGAACCACTACTTCGCCATGGAGCTCGTCGACGGCGCGCCCCTGTCGCGGGTGATCGAGCGGCTCTGCTTCGAGAGCGCCGCGTCGCTCAACGGCTTTCACCTCGGCGCCGCCGTGGCCGAAACGCTCCAGAAGACGAAGGCGCAGTCGGGATCGAGCGACGAGCCGAAAGAGGAGGAGATCCTTCTCCACGACTTTTGGAACAGGCCCTACATCGAGGCGGTCTGCCGCATCATCGCCAGTGTGGCCAAGGCGCTCGACTATGCCCACGATCGGGGCGTGATCCACCGGGATGTGAAACCGTCCAACATTCTCGTTCGCGAAAAGGGGAGCGTGGTGCTCACCGATTTCGGTCTCGCGCGCGAGGAGGGCCTGCCCTCACTGACTGTGACGGGCGAGCTCTCGGGAACACCCCATTACATCGCGCCCGAGCAGGCTTCGCCGCGGCGGGCGGCGCTCGACCACCGCGTCGATGTCTACTCCCTGGGCGTCACCCTCTACGAGATGCTCACCTTGATCCGGCCCTTCGACGGCAAGACTTCGCAAGAGGTGCTCGGCAAGATCGTGGCGCGCGAGCCTGCCTCGCCGCGCTCTCAGAACCGGCTCATCCCGAGGGATCTCGAGACGATCTGCCTCACCGCCATGGACAAGGATCCCGCCCGGCGGTATCAGAGCGCCGGCGCGTTGCGCGACGACCTGCTCAACTTCGTCGAGTACCGTCCGATTCTGGCAACGCCCGCCGGTATCGGTACACGCACCGCGCGTCTGATCCGGCGGTACCCGGCCTATTCGGCTCTCGTCAGCCTGCTGCTGCTCTTCGTCATCGGCGGGCCGATCGTTTACGCCGTTCAGGCCAAACGCGCCCAGTTGCGGATCCAGTCCGCACTCGACGACAAAAACGCCGCCCTTTTGGAAAAGCAAGACGCACTCGAAGCCAAGGACGCCGCCCTCGGCGAGAAGAACGCCGCACTCCTCCGCGCCGAGGAAGAGGCCGCCGTGGCCAGAAGCGTCTCGAGCTACCTCGAGTCGATCTTTTCCGACTTCTACGATTGCCACGCCAAGGGGGAGGACATCACCGCCTACGAGCTGATCCAGCGGAACGTGGAAGCGGTCGAGTCGGAGCTGGCCGATCAACCCCGTCTTCAGGCCGAGCTCTTGCGCAGCGTGGCGCTCGTCCAGGGAATCCTCGGCAATACGACCGAATCGGAGCGGCTGCTGAACAAGTCGCTCGATGCGTTCCGCCGCATGGAGGGGGGCGACACGGCCGAGACGCTCCACGGCACGATTCATGTGGGCGAGCTGCTCCTCCGCACTTATCGTTACGACGAGGCGGAGGAACTTCTTGTCGACTGCCTGGAGAAAAGCCGCGCCATGCTCGGCGGCGATCACGAGGACACGCTCCGCGTCATGCACCTCCTCGGCAACATCTGGTCGTCTCAAGGCCGCTACGCCGACGCCGAGCCCCTCTACCTACAGCTCTTCGAGCATTACAACGCTCTCGGAGACAATCACCCCGAGGCGTTGCATTTCATGATGCACGTGGGGGAGACGTGCGAGGCGCTCGGTAGACCGAACGAGGCCGAGCTCCACCTGGCCGAGTGCGCCGAGCGCTGCCGCCGCGCGCTCGACCACGATCACCCTTACGCCATGCGCACCCTGCACTCGATCGGGATCTCTTTTCGCCAGAAGGGAAAGCTCGCCGACGCGGAATCCTGTTTCGGGCAGCTTCTGGAGCATTACAGAAAACTGGGCGACGACCATCCCGAGACGATCCACTACATGATGCACATGGGGCAGATCTACGTCGACAGCCAGCAGCTCGCTCTGGCCGAGCCGATCCTGCTCGACTGCTTGGAGCGGTGCCGGCGCCTTCTGGGCAACGACCATTCAGACACGGAAAACACGATCCAGGCGCTCGCAACGCTCTACACCATGCTGGGGCGCGTCAATCAGGCCGATCCCTATTCGCTCGAGCTCATCGGCCGGAACGAAAAGCGGCTCGACGAGGCGCGTGTGAACTTCGGCGAGAACCACATGCAGACCCAGTTTCTCAAGTATCAACTCGCCAACCAGTATGTGGGGATGAATCGGCTCGACGAAGCCGAGGCGATCCTGGACGATCTGATGACCCACTCCGATGAGAACAGCCCGCTCCGCCGCGGTCTGGTGACGGTCGAGGGATCGATCTTCAGGGCACGAGGTTTGTACGAAGAGGCCTTGGGTTGCTTTCAGCTCAACCTCGATTTTCAGCGTCAAGCGACGGGTCATAATCCGCTCGGCATGGCGGTGGCCGAGTTTCAGCTCGGTGAGGTCTGCCGCCACATGGGCCGTTCAAACGATGCGATCGCCCACTACCTGAAGGCGGTGGAACGCTTTCGCTGTTACGCCGATGACGATCACCCCTCGCTGCTCAACTCCATTACCCTCGTGGCGGCTCTCTACAAGTCGCAGGCCCGCTACGCCGAAGCCGAACGCTTCGCCCGCGAGGCGCTGGAAAAAACACACCCCGAAAACCCCAACTACTGGTACCGCAAAACCCTCCTCGACACCATCGAGATCGCCCTCGAGTAATAGCAGCCCGGATTCCGATAAGGGGAGTATCATGAAAAACACAATAACACTCCCTGTCGTGATCATGACCGTTGCCCTCTTTGCGCTTTTCGCCGATCTGGCTCTCGCCGATCAGCCTGAAACGTGGACGCTCGATTTCACCACCGACATGCGCTTTTCCAACTCCGGACCCTACGGGACGGTGAGCCTGCACAACACGATCGCCGGCCAGGTGAGCCTGTCGATCAACTCCCGGGGCGCGCTCACCGGTCAGGGCACGATGTCGGTGACCGAATCGGCCAAGGGGCCCAACTTCAGCAGCTCCGCGTCGGGCACGGGCAAGGTGTCGGTCACCGGCAAGCGCGACGGCCCCAATCTGATCTTCCGCTTCTCGGGCAAGGAGTTTCCGATCAGGGGAACCATGTCGGCCGCCGGAATGAGCATGAAACACGAGAGCAGTTTCAATCCCGAGATCCCCGCGCCCGTCGACACCTATATCGAGCGCAAGGGGGGGGCGACCACGTCGGCCACGCACAGCGTGGGCGGGGGGAAATGCACGTCGCACTTTACCCTATCGGGCGGCCAGAACGTGGTCAAGATCGCGCCCGTCGACACCACGCTCTACCCGATGACGAACAACATGTGGGTTCTCGAGTTCGACGCGCGCTGGACGACCTATGGAATAACCACGACCATGACGGGCCGCGCCGAGTTTCCCCTTCCAGAAAAGGACGGTCCCGCCAAGGGGACGGGCGCGCTCGAGATGAGAAACGCCGCCGAGCTCGTCAAGGGCGAGCTGATCCTCGACGGTTGGATCGAGGACAAGGTGCTCACCTTCACGCCGCGCGGCACCTTCCAGTCGGTGACGGCCAAGGCGGGTAAAGGGACGGCGACGAGCAAGTACGGCACGGGCCTCTGGGCGTTCACCGAACCCGAGACGGTCACCCTTCCCGTCGAGGGGGACGCGGAGCGGGTCATCCCCTTCGTGCACGCTCTCTCCAAATCGAGCGGCCAGACCACGTGGCGCCTCAAGGGAGACAAGGAGCCCAAGCTCGTCGAGCTCAAGCTGAGCAAGGAGGCCAAAACGACGGGGATCGTGAAACCGAAGAACTGGGCCGCCGTGAAGAAGGACTCGGACCCGGTGATCGTCACGGCCATTACCGATCCAAACACAAAGAAGGCGTGGAAGAAGATCAAGTGGTCGGGCGACGCGGGCGAGGCGATCGCCGGCGAACCCAACAAGCGCAGGCTGTCGCGCGCGGCGAGCAAGAAGTATCACGTCGTCGCCGAGCTCGGAGGCAAGACCGACCACGCCGACCTGTGGATCCTCTGGGCCGAGGTCGAGACGCTCTGCTCCAAGAGCGACACCACACCGCCCAACTCGCCCAAGTACAAGGATCTCTACGCCAAGCTCAAGATCTTCGACAACACGGAGAAACTCGGCGAATGCCACTGGGCCAACAACAGCCGGGGGGCGGGAAAGACGGCCCATATTGCAACGCTCACACCCAAGGGCGTGAATCAGATCGTCAAGGGCGGATGGAAATTCCTCCGCCAGAAAAAGGGATACCGCTGGGCCGACAAGGTCTGCTATCCCAAGTGGCCGAGCTGGACGAAGGATCACTCCAAGCCGCTGTGCGTCGACGAGACGCCCGACGCCGAGGACAAGATCTACGACATCGACGCGCCCACAATCGGCGGCGACAGCTCGAGCAACACCAACGAGGCCTACATCGTATTCAGGCAGTACGTGGAGTGGGATCAGGAGCAGTGTTCCGACGACGCCTTCTGGAACTTTCAGGCGCGGTGGGAGTACCTCAAAGATCCCAAGACGGTCTACATCGATGTGGCCAAGGGGCTGATCACACCCCGACAGGACTCGTACTACGCCAAGAACAAGGCGACCATTTCCGACTGACCGCTTCAAAAAAATCGAGTGACACTTCAACCAAACCGTGGTGTTCATCCACCCATCCGTGGTGTCAACCCACCGGATCAGCGGTGTGAATCGACCGATTCCGGGGACGAGCGGGAACTCATCGGTCGAGCCGCTTTTCACGGAGCGGAGAGCCTCCAGATTTTGTTGGCCTCACGCCGAGAGGGCTGATTAATTAGGGGGTCGTTCGACTTCCCATCAAATCGGGCACCCCCGACTCTTCCGAAAGGAGTTTCCCATGTTTTGGCGTCTTCTTCCCACATTGATGCTCCTCTTCATTACTTCGCCTGCAGCGTGGGCTGATTCGGCGTCGACCGAATCCCACCTGATGCGCATGGCCGATGTCTCGTCCGACCAGATCGTCTTCACCTTCGAGAGCGATCTCTGGGTCGTGCCCCTCGAAGGCGGCAGCGCCCGGCGCATCACGCGTTCCGAGGGGACCGAGGTTTTCGCCAAGTTCAGCCCCGACGGAAAGAAGATCGCCTTCACCGCGAGTTACGACGGCGGCAACGACGTCTACGTCATGGACGCGGGCGGCGGCGAACCGGTCCGGCTGACCTGGCATCCGGCGGCCGATCTGGTCCTCGG
>Ga0180430_10002060_pt1 | contig 18723 bp, 13 predicted proteins | sample SS_ome_9_FD_132999 | JGI IMG/M metagenome (GOLD analysis project Ga0180430, IMG submission 132999) | Hypersaline lake sediment archaeal communities from the Salton Sea, California, USA - SS_1_S_2 metaG | ecosystem: Environmental > Aquatic > Non-marine Saline and Alkaline > Hypersaline >... | reverse complement strand
TTATGAAAAGACAATAACTCCTTTTGGTAATTCAGCAAAGATAGATGCACCAAAAAAATATATTGGCAAAAGAGCTTATGTCATCATCCTAAAAGAATGACAACTAATTTTGTCCCAATGCCGGTTAATAATGAATTACGAAATATAAAGAAAAAAAAGAGAATAATGTTGTCTCTTTATAGTTGAAAGATCTGGCGAAGGTGCTGAAATTTTATGAACCAGGGACATTGATAGAGTGTATGAGTTTTTGGCATTGATATCGCAAGTGCATCGGACCAAGGGCTTTCAGTGCCATCAGATGGATCTCCATCACCATTAGGGTCATCTTTAGCTTTCACCTTTAATTGGTAGGAACCTTGAGCGGACCAAATATGTGATGAACTCGCTATTTGCCCCGAGGTATAGGGCCCAATCCATCCACTATCAGTACCATCGTCCCAATCAAATAAATAATAGATGTTATCTCCATTCGCATCAGTGGTCGATGTCGTATATGAATAGGATACTCCAGCTTTACCAGATGAAGTACCATCAGGTATTGAAGGTTTATTAGGGTTCGATTGACCAACGATAGTAATGGTCTTTGCAATGGAAAAATCACTTTCAGCTCCATGGGTATCTTTTGCGACTACTTTAACATGATATGTTCCTGGAACGGTCCAAGAATGAGTTGCATCGACTGATTGGCCAGAATTAACATATCCTGTCCACTCATCGACTATACCATTACCATCCCAATCCCAACCATATTTTATTTGGTCTCCATCGTTATCAGTAGCACTTGTTGAAAATGTATAGGAGGTATCAAGGGTACCTGTAGAGGGTCCAGTAGGTGTACTTGGTGTATTTGGCGCATCATTTCCCTCGGTTACGGTAACGACAAGAGGGGTGGAAAATCCACTACGAGCACCATGAGTGTCCTCAGCAATTACTCGAAGATGAAGCGATCCAGTTCCTCCAAATTTAAGTCCAAATATCATCGTAGTCCCAGATGGATGATAATTTACACCCCAAATGTCCACAATATCATCATTGTCTGCATCTATCCCATATTTTATATAATCGCTATCAGGGTCTGTTGCACTTGTTGAGTAATTATACCAAATACCTTCTTCAACAACAGTAGGGCCGACCAGAGGAGTTGGTGTATTCGGTGGATTGTTTGTTGATACATTACACTGAATATTGAAATAACGAAGGCCGCCTCCATCATTTGCAGAAATACTTACAAAACCAGTATGCACACCAAGTGAAAGACCCGTCGTGTCAATAGAAACGGTAATCGTGTCTTTATCCAAGATATTAATTGAATCACCATTCGTTGGAAACGGAGAAATCCATGGATCAACAATGCCAAGACTCCATGTTAACAAGTCCGTGCCGCCATTCCATATTTGAAACGAAGTATGATATACTTGACCTTCTGCGACGTTTCCAAAATCATGCGACATCGGATAATAGACTAGATCTGGGATAAGAAGAGCTTGTACTATTGGTCCATCCCAGTTTTCTTCAGATTGTATGAAAGCATCTCCTAAACCCGTTGAAGCACCAGCACCCATAAACAGCATTATGGTTATTGCTATGATTATATGTTTATATTTTTTCATATAATTCCCCTGATTATAATCTTCTTAACTCAAATATTCATTTAAATATTTCCATTTATAATCAAATGATACTAAGGTTACAAATATAAAAAAAAATTTAACATACATTATTAGCAAAGAATAGAATATAATAAAAAGAAAAAAAAGAAAAAGAGGGTGGATTTAAACTGGTTCTGGTTCAATCCAATCTGGTCGATAGATCTGTAATGTTGGATCCCCAAAGAACACCCAGGTATTTACCAATCCTTCTTCACTGCCTTGGATTTGTACTGTTGCATCCATCGAGGAAACACCATAGATAGATGTTGGATCACAAGTGGTATAATCTCGTTCAAATAACCAAAGGATATCTGTTTGAGCTTCAGCAATTGGTTTTCCTTCTATAAAGAAATCATAAAACCACCAGGAATCCATGAAATCGGTTTGTGGAGATCGACCAGTATTTGCATTACCGTACCATAGCACAGCACCATGCTCTAAATAAATCATTGGACCAAAATTATGCGCTGTAGTACATGATTGCCAGAGATTCACTTGACTATGGAGGTTCTCAAAGAGTTGATCACACCATTTGAAATGAACAAAATCATAAAGATTAGGTTCTTCTGAATTGAACCATACTCTTCCTTCATCACGGGGTGAACCAGTAACAGCATTATCATAATAATATGCTCGCCAGCTATCCCACCAGTCAAAATCATGAAGATGCTCATACCGTAACTCAGCGTAAGGGAATTGTTCAGCAACATTCTCATACATACAACAGATACCAGAACCACCAGTACCATGACTTGTATGATACGCAGCACTAACACCACTATTATGGCAGGCAAGAATATTCTCCCAAAGCGTATGCCCCTCAAAAAATCTATTATATGATGAGAAATACTCTTTGATCTTCAGGGTTACTTCATTCATATGTGTTTCGCCGTCATTGGTAACCCACTCATATCCTTCCCAGTGATTCATGATACAAGCAGTGGTATGATCCCGACCTTCATTTGCAAAAATAAGTGCTGGATACAGTATGTTTCTACAGATAAGTGCTGTAGAAAACGCAGATGTTTCGACAGGTATTTGACCCGCATAAGACTCATTTCCACTAACCGCTCTGATAAGATGAGAGCGAATATCACCATCACGAGGAGCAACAAACATGTACGCCTCTTTTCCAGCTTGGTTCAATCCAAATCCTTCAACACAATCAGCTACTGATTCAGCGGTTGCTTTATACCAACGAAGCTTTAAATCAAACCCCGGATGAGGAAATTCACCTTGGAAAAGACCTTGGATAAACTCCATGAAATCAAAAGGATGATCCATTGCAGGCAAATGTCCGATTGAACGACAACCATGATAGTAATCACCGGCATATTCCTCCCAGGTGACAAGTTTATCTATCGTATCATAGGCCATAGCGGCTTCCCCAATGTTTAGGACAGGGCTACCATGATACGCAGCAATCATACCAGATGGTGCGAAGTACCCATCTCCAGATCCAAAAGAGGTAAATGTAATAAAGTTCTCAGACGCAGATTCATCTTTTATTGCATCGATAACCTCTTGCATGGATGTATATTCAGTTACAGTTCCAGTTGGATTTGCGCTACTTGTTTCACCGATATTGACAAAAATGATATTAGCGGCGCTAAGAGAACTGATTGCATCAGCAGTGGCTGAAGGTACTGCATCTTCAGTAACATATAGCAATGGTGCATGATGCATGGATGCGAGAACAGCAGCATTTGCAGCGGAAAGCCCGGCATCAACTCTTTTGCCATGTGTACGTATTTCTCCAGTGATTGCATAATCAACTGGTCCCACATTGGTCTCTAAAGATGGGGGAATGATAATAACATTCCAATTTCCAGTCATTGGGTAATGGATTTCAGCAGTATGTTCTGTTGTTGGTTCTGGTTCCCAGAACCTCCATTCATCAGTTCCGATTTCATCCCAATGTCCACCATTCCATATATGAATAGGGTTAACTGGTCCACCATTCCATGAGGGCATTGAAGGTCTTCGAATATTTCCTTCAGGATCAATGAGATAAACATGAAGGGAGCTTTCAGTTTGTGTTGATACGGTGACTTTAATACTTGTATCAGTTGAAGAAACTGGGATAGTGTACCGGTCTCCTGCGACTTTTGTTATCTTTAGTTCATCTAAACCTGCAATAGAAGTTGTATACGGCATCCAGATGCCTTTCTTTGAAATGGGGAAATATACATCTGTATCTGGGCCATCTTTATCATGTGGAAATGGCCACCAATCAGCCATTAATGATTCATATTTTGCTGTGATAACACCTGCATCCCCACTAAAGCTTTCACCAAGACCATGAACTGCAATAGCGCCCCATTCGTTGCCAATATACATTGGTTTTGCCAGGAGACCACCAATGTCACGCAATTCAGCTGGTGCAACAGATACTACTTCAGTTTGAGGATCAAGTGTTGCATCGGTATCAATCAATGTTTGGATTTCATCTGAAAAAGAACTTCCATCAACAGCGAGGACAACCGTGTTTGCTTCCTCCCACTCTTGTAGAGCTATTGCTGCTGCAGCATCAACAGGCTCGGAAGCCATAACTATCTCTTCTGCTTGCTGGCCATGCCGATCGAGATATGTGTGCCAATCGTCAAGAAGGTATTGTGTGGTATCATCAACTGTTCCAAACCAGTTGGTTATAGTATCTACTCCCTGGTAGACAATAGGTGCGACGAATCTCTCTCCATTTTCCAGATAATTTGCTGCAGGAACTGCTGCTAAATATGCATATTCATCTTTATTGCTCAGAGGATCATCATTAATGATAAAGGTCTTTGAAATCGGTGTTATTTCTGGTTGAGGTAAGGGTGTTACCGGTACTGTTGCCTCCCCATCAAAATTAAGCTCGAGTTCATAAACGCCGGAACCATAAAGATAATAATTCTCTGGCCAAAGGCTTTCATCCCAACCTGGGAAGATATCCAATTTTATACTCCAAGTCCCTGATTGATCTGCAGGGTAAGAAAGTATGTCCTCTCCATATTTTTTTGCTGAATAGACATATTCGCCATTTGGGTTATAGAGATGGATATCATAATCTGATTTATCAAGTGGTGAAACTGTAACGGTGATTGCTTGACCGGAGCTTACAGAGAAACTATACCAATCTTCTGTATCTTGACTGTCCATGTATCCGTCGTAAGTACCTGGACTAATACTAGTTGCCGCCTGCAGTGTGTTTCCAGCATCTGAACCGGTGTCAGCATCATTTTGATTTGTTAAAGTAACACTCAGTTGATATGTTCCTTCTTCTGCTCCTTCTTCAGCGTATACATGGATGAAATACCATCCGGTAACATCAGCGGTATATGATTGTCCAACTTCATGACCAACGGTATCAGCAAGCATATAGCTGTAACTTTGTGTACTTGAGAGAGATGCTTGAATTTGTTGTCCTTTACATACGGTAAATCGGTACCAATCTCCACTATCTGCGGTATTAGGATTTAGCTGACCTGTCCCAGTTCGACCTGGACTATTATCAGTTGGTTCACCAACAAATATGTTTTTTGCAGAAAATATTCTATCTCCGATGTCCGTGTTATATCCCATATCGTTTTGAATACCATCAAAAAGACTTGCTGTCTGCTCTTTTGTTTCCGAATCATAAATATATGGATCGCGTTCACTACGTTGAGCTCGTTCAGAGTAGTCTTTTATGGAATCTTCTAAAGTCATGATTATTTTGTCGTTTTGATTTGTACTCGTCGACATTGCTGGAAAAACAATGTTTAGAATAAACAGCGTTAAAATTATAATTGCTATCTTATTTCTTTTCATATTACCCCCTATAAATTTAAATTCACTTCACATTTAAATAGTTTATCTTTTCTGTTTAAGAATATTTTACAATATTATGTTAATTTTTGGTTCATTTGTATTAATATAGAAGTAGAGCTCTCTAATAAAATATCATTAATTATCGATTAAAAATAAATTTTTCATATATTCTTGTTAGAAAATATTTCCTTATTCTATAATTATGCATAGAGGCGATCCAGAACTGGATATATTTGACCACCGCAATGCGGACAAGATTTTTTTCTTATCACGAATCGAGATTTACATTGTGTACATATGTATGTTTCCATTTAGATCACATATCATATTTTCATGTAGGAATATATAAATTTGCCGTTTAATAAATCGTTTATAGACGAATAAGGGTTGAAATCATTTCAAATTAGTTACTCTTTGGTTCAAAAGTACGTAGTAGAGAAATATTTTTATTTAATGGATACCTTATAATATGATATATAGGGGATTTCAATATGCAAAGAAAAATCTTTGTGATAGTGCTATCACTAAGTCTCGTAGGACTACAATCTACTGTTCTCTCATTAAATGAACATAAGTTAACAGATTACGATCCACTAGTTGATCTTGAAGTTACTATTGACATTTTGCGTATACGATCACTTGAAAAAGATGATTCACACGTAAATGCAAAGGAAGAAATAGACAAAAATTCTGATCCAGATTTTTATTTAAAAGTATTTGTCAATAATGAAGAATTTACTAGTGATATCTGGCATAACACAAAATATATTTACAATCCAGAATGGTCGGCAACAGCGAATGTTGCGGATGATCAAGAACTGGTTGATATAACTATTCAATTATGGGATGCAAAAGATGAAAATTTTAATGAAGACCGCCTCTGCGATATAAGCGGAGATACTGGATCTTTACCTGATAACTATGATGTTGAAATTCAATATAATATCAAAACAGGACACTGGACGGGAGATGATTTCTTACAATCTGATAGTACCATGATGGATCCCAGTGGTTATGGGCGATTAAATGGCTGTGATGATGGAAGTATCTACATTCAAGAAAGAGATTGCGAGCTCTGGTTTAGCATCTCACAAAATGACTATGATAATGATGGAATTCCCTACTTTACAGAAATTGAAATCTATCAAACGGACCCTACAATATCAGATATTGGTGTTGATGAAGATGGCGATGGGATACCCTTTGAATGGGAACATCATTGGGGATATAATCCAAAGGCAGAAGATAAACATACTCAACTAGATCCCGAGGATGATGGATTAGATAATTATGAGGAATACCTTATGGCTGAGTGGTATGCTGATCCATACAGAGATGATGTGTTTGTTGAACTTGACCAAATGGAGGCAAGCCCAAGTGGTGAAGAAAGCATTTTTCCAGAAGGTGCAAAAGAACTTCTTTTCACGGTATTCAATCGAAATAATGTTGTTTATCATCTAGATGATGGAGACATGGGTGGATCTGAATCAATCCCCTTTAATGAACTGTGTGAGTGGCAAGATGTAAGAGGATATTATCAGGATTATTTCTTACATGGCGATGAGGATAACTGGAGAAAAGGTATTTTTCACTATGGTGTGTTAATATATGATGCGGATGGCGCACCAGGGTATGCATTTGGTCGAGATGCATATCAAATTTCAAGTAAAGAAATGGAGAATTATGCGAAAAACTCCTGGTTAGATCGAGATGTCGTTTATGCCAGTGGGTATATGCATGAAATAGGTCATAATTTCAATTTTTGGCCAATACCAGGTCATAATCATCAAAGTGTGTATCCATGGCAAGTAGGATATTGGTTGAATCGCTTATATATCAGTTGCATGAACTATGGATATATTTACCAAATGGTGGATTACTCTAATGGTTCTCGGTTCTTCAGAGATTATAATGATTGGGAGCGAATGGATATTTCTGGTTTTCAACAATAATTATTATCAAGTAACTCCTTCTTAATTTGAATTTAATTTAAAAAAAAATACAATATATGAGATTAGAGAATTTAATAATAAATAATAAGAACTAGAAAATAAGAACATAAATGAGAAAAAAATTGAGGAGAAAACTCCTCTAATTTTGAATACTTAATATTAATGGTCCGATGGCAAAAGCTGAAGCAGTCTTTTTTATATCTCCTATGCTTACAGTGATAGTGATTTTTCCAAATGCGAATAAGAGCCCAGATTGAATAGTTGTACTAGTACCTGCTGAAACTGTAAAAACCCCCTCAGAATGTGCTCCTAATACTACCAAACCCTCAATATCAATTATATAAGGTATATCAATTGCATCTGCAGTACCAAGATTCTCAATTATTATACTACATCCAAAACCACCGGAAATATCACTTGTAACAAGCAATGGTGCACTACCTACAGTGTCAATAAACAATGCAGTCTCATCGGATCTATCATCCGTCCAAACACCGGCAGCACCATCTATATCCATACAACTATAGGATTCTATAATACTTCCTTCAACATCATTTACCATGGTTGGTTCATTCCAACTTATGCCACCATCTTCAGAAGTACAGACAAAGAGATTATTGTTTTTGATATACATACAGATTAGGTTTTCCCCCTCAGCGTATATTACTGGAAATAATTCATCATCTTCACTTGTTACAACAGGGTATTTTCTCCAAAAATTCCCAGATGATGACACAGCACAATATACATCCTGATTACCGGATTGATCATATGAATATACCACATATGCAGTATCTCCACTTACAGTAATATGAGGATGTGTTGCATTTCCTCTACTCGATGAGATCTGAGTGGATTTCCAATCAAGATATGTTGATGTTTCATTTAATTTCGCATACGTTGTATATATCTTATAAGGTCCATCGATTGGTTTTGACTCATAGACAATAAAAGTTTTTTCTCCGCTTGCAGCAGCTATATGTGATCGAGGTATGCTATTTCCTTCATTATCTTCGTTTAACCAATAGACACCTTGCCATCCATCTTCAAATAAGGGATCAACGGTCCAAGAAATATATAATGTATCATAGAAGTTACCAGAATCACCTGAATAATCTCTAATAGATGCTACAGCAAGTACATCATCTCCTTTACAAGTAATTGCGGTTTCCTTCACATATGATCCTGAATTACTTGTATCCCAAAACCAACCCAACCAGGTTGTTGGATCAGAAATATCGACAAAATGAAGTACATCAACACGTGGCTCTTCAAATCCATTTTCATAGGTAGCAAATCCTTGTATTTTATCATCCAACAAACAAACATCTGGATTTTTATCTAATGTTTCAGATTCAAAATAGAGAAATGAATCTTCAGGCCATGTAGTCCCTCCATCAGAAGATTGACAAACCCAAATATTTGATTCTAAAAGACCAAAAGAACTTTGAAATGCCACAAAAGGATTACCATTGTTGTCTGTAACAATAGAGGGTTGTGAAGCAGGTTCATGTGGTATCTGAATGTCCATATCAATAATATCTTTTGTCAGCTTAGATTTTTCAATATATTTAATATTGAGATCATATTGAATGGGTTTTGTTACAATTGCTTCTTGCGGTTGTTCTATTAATTTATCTGTTATTTCTACGTCTCGTAAGGATTGTTCGTTGCCACTTACAGACATTACAAGGACTAATCCTAATACAATCCAAATTACACATAGTTGTTTCTTTTTCATGGTTTTTCTCCCCTTCGCTTGCTTTTACCTTTTTTTTATACTATACATAGATATGTATTTTTTTAATATAAACGTTACTAATATATATTTTGATTATGATAATTATTTGAAAATTTAATATTATATGAAAAATAAGAGTAAGCAAAAAATTTTTTATTCAAAAATTGATTGTATCCGCTCAACTGCCTCATTAATTGTTTCAATACTTGTTGCATAAGAGAACCGAAGATATCCCTCGCCATATGGTCCAAAAGCCGTACCTGGAAGCGCTGCTACCCCTGCCTTATAGAGAATGTGATCAGCACAATCCTGAGCATTCATCCCCGTCTTTTTAATATTTGGAAATGCATAAAATGCTCCTTTTGGTAGAGTGCAATGAACTCCATTGATAGAATTTAATCCATTGACAATCGCATCTCTTTTTTGTTTGAACCGTTGCATCATCTCAGCAATAAACGTCTGATCACCAGTTAATGCTTCAATACCTGCCCATTGCGTAAACGCCGCAGTACAAGAAACTGCACTTACAAGGAAATCTTGCAATCGTTTAGCTACACTTACTGGTGCAACCATGTATCCAAGACGCCATCCAGTCATCGCATAATATTTTGAAAACCCATCAAGAAGGATACTATATGTTTGTGCTTGATCCCGAGAAGTGGGGGTGTAATGTGTTGTATCATAGGTCATTTTTGAGTAGATTTCATCAGAAATAATGAAAATATCATGCTCCTCAGCAAGCATAGCGATTTCTTCCATTTCTTTTTTAGTCATAACAGATCCTGTTGGATTCTGGGGTGAATTGATAATGATTAGTTTAGTTTTATCTGTGATTAGTTTTTTAACATCATCAGGGTTTATTTGGAACTTGTTTTCTTCAAGTAATGGTACCATAACCTGTCTTGCACCAAGAAAAGCGGAAACAGAACCATATGTTGGATACCCCGGATCAGGATAAATGACTTCATCACCCGAATTTACTGTTGCAAGCATCGCAAAAAAAATACCAGGTTTTAACCCTGGTGTAATAACAATTTGCTCTGTATTTGGTCGGAAACCACGTGTTTGTTCAATTTCATTGACAACTGATTGCCGAAGTTCAAGAAGACCAATTGAAGGTACATAATGGGTTTTTTTCTCTTTGATGGCATTGATTCCAGCCAAAGCGATATGCTTTGGTGTTTCCATATCTGGTTCACCGATTTCAAAATGAAGAATATTTTTCCCCTGGCGTTCTAACTCTTGTGCTTTGGCAAGCACTTCGAATGCGGCTTCTCCATATATCCGATTGGCTCCAATACTTAACGATGGCATATTACTCCTTCCATTCAAACTCTAGCTTGTTATATATTCATTCAATCCTAATTGTTTGAGTTTCTCAGGTGTAGGAATTCCATTTGAATCCCAACCTCTAAACTGATAGTATTCCTGAAGACTTTGTTGAAAACCCTTTTGTGTTAAAATCTTTCCTTTAGCGGGGCCTTTGGTGAAAGCATCTGAGAAAAATCGATTAGGAAGAATATCTGAACCTGGTGGTAAACCTTCTCGTAGGTTAAAGAGTCGAATAAGATTCCAAATACGTTCCCCTGCTATTAAATAGCTTTTCACCGTATGTTGAAACCCTGTTGAAAGATTCCATAAGGAAACACAATCCTCTTCTGAAATTGGAGCGAAATCACAGAGGACCAGTGAAAAGAATGCGGCTCGTTCATCTTGCACATCTTTAACAATTCGTGCTTTTTTCTCAAAGGAAAAACGGTCAAGTTCAGGGTCATAAAGCTCAGCTTTAGCAACCCAGGCTCTTTGATGGCATCCACCGCGATCTGATGTTGCATAGGCAAGCCCCATGCCAAAGGTTCCTCGTGGGTCATACCCTGGAATCTCAAGGCCTTTTGCATGAATAGCATACTCTTCAGTTTTATTACCCAATTGTTCTGCAGCACTTCTGACTCCCTCTGCAAGGACGTTACCTGCTGGTCCCTTGCGGTGAGCAATGTGTTCAATGAGTTTAGCGAGTTCTTCGGTTTTTCCCCATCCAATATCCAGATTGAGTAGGTCTTGTTTTGTTATTATTTTATTCTGATAGGCTTCTATTGCAAACCCTAGTACTCCACCAAGTGAAATAGAATCCATGCCAAGTTGATTACATCGTTCATTTAAAAAAGCAACCTCTTCAATGGTTTCAATACCAAGGTTTGTTCCCATTAACGCAAGGGTTTCATATTCTGGACCAACAAGAGATGTACCTGTGTGAGGACCTGTTTTTATCGATGATTTATTCCAACACGCAATAATGCAGTTATAACATGAACCAAAGTTATCCACAATCCGCTCGTGCATGGTTTCAGCTGAGAGATTGTCCCCTTTTTCAAAATAACCTTCTTGATAATTATGTGTTGGAATAAATCCTTCATCATTGACTGGTTTCACCCAGTATGTGGTCCCAAATTTTTTTCGAATCGGTACAAAATCATTTTCCTTTATTTTCTGAAGGACTTCTTTTGTTTTTTGTTGAAATGCATCCTCATCATGCAGTGGTATTTTCTTTGTCCCTTTAATGGTGATTGCTTTTAGATTTTTTGATCCCATGACTGCGCCAGGCCCACCTCTCCCTGCATGCCGATGTTCATCAATGGTAATTGCTGCAAATTTTACCTGTGATTCTCCAGCAGGGCCAATAACTGCAGTTCTTACCCGTCCATTTTTTTGGAGGAGTTTATGGGTTTCTGTGCAGGTTTTTCCCCAGAGCTCTTCAGCATCCTGAAACAGCACTTGATCATTAGAGATATGAATAGATATGGGATAATCGGCTTTATTTTGTATAACAATAAAATCCCATCCAGCTTTTTTTATTTCAGCAGCAAAAAACCCACCAAAATGAGAATCTAAAAATAATCCGGTTTGTGGTGATTTTGTTACTACAGTACCCCTTCCAGAGGTCTGAGTCTTTGTACCGGTGAGTGGACCTGTGGTGAACATCAATATATTCTCAGGAGATAGTGGATCAGTTCCCTTTGGAAGAAGATCATAGAGAAGTTTTGCACCAAGCCCCTTTGCACCGATGAATTGTTCAGCATCAGAAAGATTGGTATCTATTACTTTTGTTTTTTGATTTTTTACATCAATGTGTAATATTTTTCCGGTATATCCACCTACCATACTATCACATTCTTACTACTACTTCTTTAATATATTCTATTCAGTGTGTTGCATCCGATGAAGCGTGAGAAGGTCAATGAGGAGGGCAAAACCTGTTTCTCGTTTTCCTGCACCAGGTCCAACAATTGTTACTGGTCCAAGTTCATCAGTATAATACGTAAGTGCATTTGTTGCTTCATTAACACCTGCAAGAGGATCAGATAAAGGAAGTGAAACAGGTTTAACAGAGGCGCTAATGCTTCCATCTTTTTCTATCATGCAACTTCCTATGAGTTTCCAACGTTTCCCCTCTTTCTTTGCATTTTGTATATCTTCACTGGTAATGTGAGTTATACCTGTTCTTTTAACATCTTTCCATCCAATTTTTTTGCCTAATACTACATTTGTTAAAATCACTACTTTTCCTAACGCATCTAAACCTTCAACATCACCAGTTGGATCTGCCTCTGCATACCCAAGATCCTGAGCTTTTTGTAATGCTTCTTCATAGCTCATTCCCTCTTCCATGCGAGTAAGAATATAATTCGTGGTTCCATTCATGATTCCTTTAAACCCCTTGATTGTATTTCCAGCTAGAGTATAAAGCGCGAGATTAATCGCAGGGGTTCCCGCTAACACAACACCTTCAAACCCATAGAATACTTTGTTTTTTTGTGCAAGATCCATCAGTTCTCTAACTTCTTTAACAACGGGTCCTTTATTTGTTGAAACAACGTTTTTTCCTGCTTCTAAAGCAGTTTTTATATGTCTAAGAGCTGGCTCTCCAGTTTTTACATCAGTATAGGTAACCTCAATTATGGTATCTGCATTGGTCTCTGTAATTGTTTGTAAATTATCCAAACCTTTTATACCGGTTGGATAGGTCTCAAGGCTCTCTCCATTTTCTAAAATTGAAAGGATTTTTTTCATATCTAAGCCATGTTCATCATACACAGATCCTTTTTTAAAATCTGATATTGCAACGACTGAGCATTCAAATCCATATTTTTCTTTTAATGTCTTTTTTTTTTCAAGTAATATTTCTGTGAGTCCTTGACCAACAACTCCAAAACCAATAAATGCGAGTTTAAAATGCATAGTTATTCACCTCTGTGATGTAATAAAGGAGCTGCTATAAAAGAGAGCCCTTGTTTTGTGAGTGCTTTAGCAGTGTTGTTTAACGCTTCATGTTTATCCATATAATTCTGTGTTACCGCAGGCATTAAATTATTGTTAATAAGATCTTTTTTTGGAACGAAATATTCAAGAATATCACTAGGATGATCTCGTTTTTGCTCAACTGATATTTCTCCTCCTTCATGTTTTGCAGAGACATTCTTGACTTTATCGGCTATCTCGAGGAGTTCATTTCTCCGATCATATGGTTGAATAACAATGCTTTTCCAGGTTTCAAAAATATGGTGTTCAAAACGAACGATATCTTCCAAATCAAAATATTTTCTAACATAATTACTTCGTTCAATTGTGATATTGTCAACAGAGTTTGAGAAATTAAAACCAATAAGTGATGTTGATCCATCAGGCCTTGAAAACAAACGTGCAGCCATAAGCGTCCAGAACACAGAATATGGATTATCATTTCCCATATATACAGATATTTTAAACTCAACATCAATCCCAAGTTTATGCATAAGATATCCAAGCATAATTGTTCCTGGATTAATATTCAATACTTGTTTTACACCATAATTGGTATAATAATAAAGAAATTCGTCAACCCATTGCAATGGATGCATGTTTGGTTGACCGACACCACCAAAATAACCCGTGATAGTCTCTGGACCACCAAGATGAATATTTGATCCATCTGTTCCCTTTGTATCTAATGTTTCACAGCAACTTGAACCAAGAACTTGAATTGCTGCTGCCATGGCAAGAAGATCTCCATCCTCCTCTTGTTCCTTCATATTTCTTACACGGATGAATCTTCCTGGCATCAGTTCTTGATTTTCAATTGATTGTTTTGCTTCTTTAACAAAAAACGGGAAATATTGACAAGCACTGATTTCAAGGGTGACCGCATATTCATCATGAAAGGACATATTCTTATAATCATCACCCAAAATATTTTTCCTATAGTTCTCAATAGATATGAAAGCATCTTGTTCTTTTTGATTGATCAACCATTCAATGTCTTTATAATATGAAGGATTTTTCTTATTCAGACGATTCATCAACGATTCAATCTCTCTTGCATTCTGAGCTTTTTGATTGACCTCTTTAGCGCCACCATATTTTTCAATAATTTCTAAAAAATCATTGACAAGTACATTGTCTGAATCTAATAAAAACTCATTTATCTCATCTAATCGGCTGTTTTCTATTTTTAGTTGCTCTCTATTCATCTCTAACATCAACTGATTCCCCCACAAAACCGTCTTAGGAAGATTGTGTGATATCTTTGATATGAAAAGTAGCTATAAGAAATGTTTGGTTTAATTTATCCTATCTAACAAATATCTAACAATTAAGCGTTATAAGAAATATATGGAGAGATTAAATCGTCAAATCATGATATCTGATTTATTAAAAAATCAAATGAGCATTGATACTATTGTATAAAAACAGTTATATGGTCGATTTTCATTCCCCAATTCGGGAGCGTATCACTATGGTACTAGATGACTTGGTTGAAATCGTAATACATGGGCGAGGGGGGCAAGGTTCTGTTACAGCAGCTAATCTATTAGTTGCTGCTGCATTAAAAGATGGAAATAAAGGATTGCAAGCATTTCCTGTGTTTGGTGCAGAACGACGTGGAGCCCCAGTTCGAGCATTTGCGCGTATTTCAGAGAATGAAATCCATTTGAGAAGCGAAATTTATTCTCCAGATGTTGTTATCATTCAAGATGAAAGCATCATGGATTTAGTCGATGTCCTGAAAGGACTTAAAAAAGATGGGAAAATCCTTATCAACACAACAAAATCCCCAAAAGACTTTGCCTTCTCTAAAAAATATCATGTTGCAACGGTTGATGCAACAGGTGTCGCTATTGAAAATGATATTCTAGTAGGTGGAATACCTGTGGTAAACACCCCAATACTTGGAGCGGTTCCAAAGGTTCTTGACAAAGTCACTCTTCAATCAATACAGGAAGTAATTCAGGAAAAATGGCCTGGTGCCCCTGGTAAAAAAAATGTGAAAGCAACCAATGATGCATATGAGTCGGTGGAGGTGAACTTTTGAAGAAATACAAAGTAGTCTCAAGCATTTCTTATCCTAAAGAAGGAGCAATGGGAAAAACAGGGAGTTGGCGTGTGTTTCGGCCAACACTACTTAAGGAGAAATGTGTGAAATGTTTACGCTGTTGGATTTTTTGTCCAGAAGGCTCAATAATCAGAAACAAGGATGATACCGTAGAAATCGATTATGACTATTGCAAGGGATGTGGTGTCTGTGCAAATGTGTGTAAAGTCAAAGCAATTGAGATGGACCGGGAGGCGAAGAAGAAATGAAGGTTATGATTGACACTGGTAATTATATTGCAGCAAAAGCAGCGGTCATGGCACGCCCTGAGGTTGTTGCAGCATATCCAATTACTCCACAGACAACATTGGTTGAAGGTATTGCTAATTATGTAGCAAAAGGAGAATTTAAGGGAGAATATATCTGTGTGGAAAGTGAACATTCAGCGATGGCGGCTTGTATCGGAGCTTGTGAAGCAGGGTCGCGAGTGTTCACCGCGACCTCTTCACATGGATTACTGCTCATGCATGAAATGCTTCATTGGGCAGCACTTGCCCGTTTACCTATAGTAATGTCTAATATCAACCGAGTGATTGGTCCGGGATGGAATATCTGGGCTGATGAAAATGATTCTATTTCCCAGCGTGATACGGGTTGGATTCAACTCTACTGCAGCAGTAATCAAGAAATTTTTGATACGATTATCCAATCATTTAAACTCGCGGAAGATGCGAAAATAGTACTTCCTGTTATGATTAATCACAATGCATTCATTTTATCTCATACCTCGATGCCAGCGTACATTCCTGAGCAAGAAGAAATCGATGAGTTCTTACCCTCCTATAATCCAAAATGGAAACTTGATATAGATAACCCAGTTTCCCATGGAAATATCATTGGAACCGAGTATTATGAAAAACTTCGAAAAGCTATGCAAGATGCGCAAGAGCAGGCAAAATATCTTATTCCCAAAATAGCAAAAGACTGGCAGAAACGATTTGATCGATACCATGGAGGATTACTTGAAGAATACCGCTGTGAAGATGCAGAATATATCCTTGTTTCGATGGGTGCTATTGGAGCAGAAAGTAAAGTGGCAATCGATGAATTACGAAGTAAAGGAAAAAAGATTGGACTTGCTCGTTTGCGTTCATTTCGACCATTTCCCTCAGAAGAATTCATTCGCCTAGGAAAACAGGCGGATTTTATTGTCATAGATCGAAACATTTCCATTGGGTCAGAGGGTGCAGTATTCAATGAATTAAAGGCAGCGCTCTATCAAAAAAGTGATGCGCACGTTATTGGTTTTATTGCAGGTCTTGGTGGAAAAGATGTTCCCTATTGGGATATTGAAACCATGTGCATGAAAGCGATAACAAAGAAAACCAAAAACATGGAATGGTTTGGATTCACGGAGGAGGTCTAATATGGCAATCAAGGATTTACCTCGAGAAGAATATGTCATGATGGGAAATGCCGCATGTCCAGGCTGTCCAGCAACAATGGCACTTCGCACAGTCCTTAAAGCTTTAGGTAAAAAAACAATCATGACTGTTCCTGCTTGTTGTACTGCGGTTATTCAAAGCCTATATCCGTACACCTCGTTTAAGGTTCCCATTATGAATATTGCGTTTGAAGCAGCTGCAGCAGGAGCATCTGGTATTGAAGCATCATTAAAAAAACAAGGAAAGGAAGATTATACGGTTTTGGCATGGGCTGGTGATGGTGGCACCTATGATATTGGTATACAGGCATTATCTGGTGCACTTGAAAGAGGAACCAATTTCTTATATATATGTTATAACAATCAAATCTATTCTAATACTGGTATTCAGCGAAGTGGTGCAACACCTATGGGTGCATGGACAACAACAACAGTGGGTGGAAAAACAGAGTTTCGAAAAGAAATGGGTGAAATCATCCGAGCACATCATATCCCCTATGCAGCACAAGCTTCAATTAGTCAACCATTAGATTTATTTAAGAAAGTATCAAAAGCCAAAAGTATTAAAGGACCAAAATATATTGAAATTCTCGCTCCCTGTCCGCCGGGCTGGCGGTTTTCCATGGATAAAACTGTGGAAATGGGTGATCTCGCCATTGAAACTGGTGCCTGGGCACTCTATGAATCTATTGAGGACGTGGTAACCTTTCAAGGAAAAAGCAAATTAATTCTTGAGGGAAAGCTCAAGAGAAAACCCATTGAAGACTGGATGAAATGGCAAGGGCGATTCAGACCATTATTTATTCCAAGTCGGGATGAAGAACGAATCAATCAAATTCAACATCATACCGACAATCTCTGGGAGCGATATCAAAAAGAATTCCTTTAAATGAAATAATGAATAGGTGAAAAACATGGAGGCATGTAGTTATGTTGGCAAAAACGATGCTCAAACAGAGCCTCCCCCTTCTTCTTCTCTGTGGTTTAGGAGGAATAATTGCAGGTAACACGCTTGGCCTTATGAGAGATCTTTTTGTCTCAATTCCTGGTCTTATTGTTGTCATACCTGGTATTATTGCATTACGAGGAAATATCTCCACTGCTTTTGGTTCACGAATAGGTTCAGCATATCATCTTGGAATTATTCATGAAGAAGATTTCTGGAATGATGCATTATTACAAAACGTAATAGGATCAATTTTACTCAGCATCTTTGTATCTGCGGTCATTGGGATTCTTGCCTATTTTACTACCTTCTTTTTATTTCATTTAACCCCTGATCCACTTGAATTGATCAGTATTGTACTTATTGCGGGTATTACCTCTGGTCTTATTCTCACGGCATTAACCATTGGTATCATCTATATTGTGTTTAAACGAGGGTATGACCCAGATAATATCACCGGTCCAGCTCTTGCAACGGTTGGAGATATAATTACTATGCTCTGTATTTTTGGTAGCGCACTGCTCGTGGAGGCCTTCCTATGATATACAGCTGGAAAAAAATCGTACGATATGGTATCCCACTCTTAACGTTCTGTGTTTGTATAGAAATTGCGGTAGGTCAACTCCTTCAATACGGAGAAACGGTACTTATTCGACAACTCCCCATTTTTCTTATCTCCATTCCTGTGATTAATGGAATTGGTGGAAATGTTGGCAGTATCCTTGGCGCGCATCTAGCATCAGGGCTACATATTGGTTCCATTACCCTTGATGTTCATGATAAAGAGATGCATCATCTTGTTATCACCGCACTCTTTATGGGGGTATTAACATATGTTCTCATAGCGATAATT
>Ga0180430_10002058_pt1 | contig 18746 bp, 22 predicted proteins | sample SS_ome_9_FD_132999 | JGI IMG/M metagenome (GOLD analysis project Ga0180430, IMG submission 132999) | Hypersaline lake sediment archaeal communities from the Salton Sea, California, USA - SS_1_S_2 metaG | ecosystem: Environmental > Aquatic > Non-marine Saline and Alkaline > Hypersaline >... | reverse complement strand
GCAGGTAATATAGTTGAACATGAGATGGTTGGGTGTTGCTCGATCATCTCTTAGCTGAAAAGCATAAGAAAGATTTTACGGAGATAATTGATGTCATCCATATTCCCTCCAACTGCAATTAATGGTGATCAGATCACCCTTCCAGATGGGACTATCTATGAGTTCTCTGATGCGGCCAATGGTGGTCCTCGTTGGGACAAGATTGGTGGTTCTGGTGGCTCAGCAGTATGGGCTTCAGACGGTGCTGGCGGATACAAGCTAGACACATCAAGCATCACTGATGCTATGGTAATTGATGATAGTGGTGTTGTTACACTGGCTGATGATTCAGTTCTTGCGTTGGGGGCGAGTGCTACAACCACTACTACACTACAGACTTTATCTAATACGAATGGTATTGTTGGGTCATTACAGGCAAGTGGTAACGACTTTGTAGCTAAAATAGGTCAGGCATCAGGGGCTTTCTATATCGACGCTAATAGCGGTGCTGACTTGTTTAAGATAACTAATGGCGGCATCATCACCGGAACTGGTAGTGTGCCTGCGTCTATCACAGGCGGCACTTCCGACGGTATTGTAGTTTCAGATGATGGACGGTTTTACTTTGGCTCAGACTCCAATGGATTCAAAGCTCAAATGCTTTTCTATAACCCAAGCGGTCAAGCTGCTTCAATGGGTTCTAATGATATAGACTTCTTCATTAAGCCCGGCAACGCTGGTGGCGATATTTATATCCGTAACTACGACAATACCGACGATGCTTTAAGAATTAGAGAAGATGGACTCATCACCGGAACTTCTAGTGTGCCTACTGACATTACTACGGGGGCGGTGGATGGGTTAGTAATTGATAATCTTGGCTCAATCAGAATGGCTAAGGATATTACTCCTGCTCAAACCCATATTGATTTCTTCAACCCCAACGGCCTCATTGCTGAGTTGCAGACGAGTTCGGTTGATTTTGTTCAAAAATTAGGAACTACAGGAGCGTTTAAACACCAAGACTCTTCTGGTAATAATTTGTTGACACTTGCTTGGAACGGCATCATCACCGGAACTTCTAGTAACCCGATTGATGGAACACAAGACGGGCTTGTAATACAAAATCTAGGACAAATTAGAAGCTCAAGAAATACTACAAGCGCAGCCCCTCATAGGTATTTCTATAACCCCAACGGCCTCATTGCTGAGTTGCAGACGAGTGGTAGAGACTTTTTAATAAAGGTTTTAGGAGACGTTATTTTACAGTCAAATGACGGAGCTTACGCGATCATACTTGATGAAACTTCAGGAACTTTTTTTGCTAATTCTGATAATACTCAGGCGAATGGTTCTGCTTCAAAACGATGGTCAGTAATATACGCAGGCACAGGATCGATCAACACCTCAGACGAAACCGAAAAAACATTCCATGAACTTTCAGAAGATCAAGAGTGGGATAAGGTTCTTAACGCTGTAGAGAAAACTGAGATCAAGGCGTTTCAGTTTAATGACGCTATCGAATTAAAAGGTGCAGAAAACGCACGTATGCACTTTGGTGTCGGAGCGCAAACACTCAAAGCTAATCTCGAAGCAGAAGGGCTTGATCCATTTAAGTACGCTGTTCTTTGCTGGGATGAGTGGGAAGCTGAATACGAAGACGTTTTTGAGACTGAGATTGTAACTCCTGCTAAAGAAGCAGTACTCGACGAAGAAGGTAACGTACTTGAAGAAGCAGTCGAAGAAGTTACTAAAGAAGTCAAGGTTGGTGAGAAATGCGTACTTGAAGCTGGAAGCCGATACGGTATCCGTTACGATGAGTTCCAGGCTATTAAGGCCGCTGTATATGATCGTAAGATCCAACAGTTAGAAACCCGCCTCGCAGCACTTGAGGTGTAGCAGAGGAATCTGATGGACTTTAACCTATCACCAATGGACTGTTTTACTATATTGACAGTCCTTGGTGGTGGTTACCTCACCTTCAGGTTCAGATCTGTCACTGAGAAAGCCAAAGAAGATAAGTCTGAAGCACTAACTGCTCGGACTGAAATGGAGGAGCGTCTCTCCAAAGCACGTGATGAACTTGAAGCTCGTTTATGTGCTACCATCAAAGAAAACGAAACCAAACGATACGACAATGATAGAGAGATCTTCAGAGAACTCAATAAGCATGGTAACCGAGTAACTAGAGTGGAGACTGCTCTGGAATTGAAGCTCGGAATCGATCCTCACCATGAGGACTAATCCAATAAATTTCAATTTTTCGTTCAACACACTGTAAACATTTTCAGTTGTGTTTTCGAACCCATTTTACAAAGGTAGTAACATGTCAAAAATCGATCTGAACACTCCTGTTCTCGATGCAGAGAACAACAAAGTAATGGTACAGCAGATGGTGCCTGGCCAGAAAGAAGCCATCCAAGTGCCCCTCACAATCCGTGGTGTTATTGTACAAGCTCTGGTTGCTCCCATGCCTCCTAACATGGCAGTAGCTCCTGAGTTCGCCAGCAAGGTTGTTGCGTATGCCCGTGAATTCGGTGATACTAAGAACGAAGAAGTTGAGCTCACTAATGATCAGGTAATCTGCATCAAGAGTGCTCTCAGCCGTATGAGTGCCAATGGCCAGACCCCAATGTACTTCATCTCTTCTGTGAATGATCTTCTGCCTGAGGTAGAAGCAGATGCAAGCGATACTCCTAGCGCTGGTTAAGACCCTCTTTGGAGGGGTTACTTCTTGGTTCAAGAAGGAGAAGGCTGACAAGGTTGAGCGAGAGCTCGAGGCAGTCAAGGAGTCTCACAAGACAGAACAAGAAGCAGATAAAGTCGAGGACACCATCAAGCAGAAGCAGGATGCTGTCGTAGACACAGGTAGGACTGATGACGATGTGTTGGGGGCTGACTCATGGTAAAACTCATTCCTGTCTTGCTGATCGTGTTGTCTGGCTGTTCGTTTCTGAACAAGACAACCTACGTTCAAGGGTATTACCCTGTGATCCCTGTTCCTGAACGGCCTCAGCTCCCAAAGCTGACTCGTGCTCAGATTGCTGAGCCAAATCAGGAAACAGCAGAGAAGTTAGAGCAAGCTGTAATTGATTTAAAGACGTATGCTCGTAAGCTCGAAATTGGCATCAGTGAATATAACACATATGCTAAGGGCAAAAATGAGCAAACTGACAAACTATTTAATCCGGAGGATTAAGCCATGATGGAATTTTTGACAAGTGAAGCCTTCCTGTCTATTATTGCCCTGATCTTTACTACCTTCTTTGGTGGTGACAAGCTCGGTCAATACATCTCCAAGATCAAGAACGAGAAACTCAGAAAGGTTACTGAGACCCTTGCCACTGCAGGTGCCATTGGTGTTGAAAAGACCTATAAAGAGTTTACCCGAGAGATCAAGAAGGGTAGAGAAGATGGCAAGCTCACCGAAGAGGAGCGCAAACAAGCCCTCAATATGGCAAAGGACACTGCTATCGCCTATGCCAAGAATGAAGGTGTCGATCTCGCCAAAGAGGTTGGCATGGATGCTTTAGAATTTGCTATTGAGTCAGCACTGGCTCTCGCAAAGAAAAAGCTCAATAAATAAGACCCCTCCCTAACGGACGGATGAAGGTGCATGCCTGATTCCGTCCGTTTTTCTATCATGACCCTTGTGTCAGAATACCTTAACGAACTGTTATCATCTGTTGATGGGAAGCACAGACCCACAGCAGCTGGTATGCATCCATCAATCAGAGAATCAGTAGATCACTGGCTCATGCTGAACGATGGTATTGACATGCCATTAGGTGTGACTACCTCTGATGTGTGTCATTTCATGATCAACTGCAAGTTAGAGAAGATGCATCTCATGCAGAAGCATGAGTCATGGACCATCACAGACCTCAGAGGGGTGTTTCTAGCTTCAGCACCATGTATTGTCATGCCCCATGAGGTAGTTGGTCAAGCACACGCCACTTCAGTTGGGTTATTGGAGGGTAAAGAAGACCTTCAGGGTAGGGAACGAAAGCTCCTCTGCACGGCTCTGAGGGTGTCTACACAGGGACTTCGTAAGCTATTGGGGGATTCCCCCGAGCTTCACGATGACTCTCCTTACATCCAAGATCTATTGGGTGGATCGCTAAAACTAGCTGATGAGACGTTCCGGAGGATCGTTATTGATGGTGTTGTCTATGTTGCTGTGCCTCTGATAGAGACAGATTACAACTACTCAACTCTCAGCATCAAGGGAATCACCTTCAGTCTCTGATTCCTCATCTGCCAACATCTCGTTGAACGATACACCACCAAACGAGATGTTCTCCATAGCTTCTTTACGAAGATTCTTAGACAGAACGAATGTGTAGTTGGGTTTCTTGCCAACGAATACCTTGTCACCTGGATCAAGGTCCAGAGTAGTGGCTGATTTCTGCTTCAGATACATAGAAGCTGGTATCTGTCGGCATTTGGCAGCATCAATGAAGATAGAGAACCTGCCACCGATGTTGATGTCATAACCTTCCATGATCAGCTCTGTCAGAGTGTCAATAACATCTCTGGTGATCATCCTGGCTTCCTTCTTCGACTTGTAGTTCCTACGAACCTTCACCTCTTCTATGAGTTTGACCTCTGTTACGGTGCCTTTGGGCTTGAAGGCTCTGTCTGATCTGTTAAGTCTAGATGGTTTCTTCATTTTCTCTCTTCCTGAGTGTGATTGACAAGGTGTATGGTCCCCTGGATATCTGAGCTATGTCGTCTTTGGCTTGTTGCACTGCAAATCCTATCTGAGCAGCTAATGCTGAGTATTGGTTGGCACCGATGACTACATCAAGGACGAGGTCCAACGACTCTTCCATGCCATCTGGTGTGGTACCAACTGGATTTGCAAACTCAGGCTGTTTGGCAGGGTTAGCTTCTGACTGGACAATTGTTTGATCGCTCTCAGACCTATCTGAGCTGGCTGTAACTGGCTCACGATCCTTAGGGTGCAAGGTTAGGTTCTCAACCTCTCTGAGCCGTTCAAAGGGCTCTACAGTGGCTGTAACGGAAGGTTCTGGCTCCGGTTGGTGGGTCGGTTCTGGGGTGGGTTCCTCCACCTTAGCAGGGGTAGGTTCCATGCCATAGGGAGGTGTAATGAGTTTAGTTGGTTCTGGTGCTGGTTTTGGCTTGGGGGTGCCAATGGTAACTGTTCTCTTGTTGACTGGCACACCATCCTGTGTAGTACGAGATACCTTCATGGAGCCTGAGACAATTCCCAACTCTGCAAGAAGATCACTCTCATTGGTATTGCTGGTGTTGACAGTACCAGCTAGTGAGATGTTCGAAATAGTATCATCAATATCAGACATGTTTTAGTTACCTCTGAAAAAGGGCAGAACAGCGTTTGTCACCATTCTGCCCTTCGGCTGCATCGATCGAGTCGCCTGGGTTGCCGAGTCTTAGGCTCCAGCCTCCTTGAGAGCTACCTTAATGCTCTTGCAGAGTTTGAATCGGATACCCTTGCGAGCAGGGATCTTGATCTTCTCTTTGGTGAGAGGATTGAACCCATCACGCTCGGGGCGATCAGTGATCTTGAAGTGACCAACGTCAGGGATGGACACAGGCTGAGCATTCATGAGGGTGTCATGGAGAAAACCGTGGTAGGAATCAAGAACTTCGCGAACAACTTTGAGAGGCTGTTCAGTCTTCTCAGCGATGTTACGGATGATGTCCTTCTTGCGGAGTGCTCCTGCTTCGACTTCTTCAGTAGTCTCAGTAGTAGTTTCGGGGGTTTCTTTCTTTGTTGCCATGATTAATATCCTCCTTAGGGATGTACGCACTTACGGTGGCCCTTCCACCTGGCTAATGTCTCTAAATCTTGTCCCCTCCAGTGGGGAGCCACGGAAGCAATCAACGCAACTACGAAGAATCTGATGATCTTCTTCACGCATCTTCCAGAATCATCATACTCCTGTGGATGGAACTATCTCAGTAATTCTCTCAGAGCTATTAGATCTGCTGTTCGAGCTTACCTGTATCAGATAGCTATCACCAGATCCACTTGCAACTGCACCTCTCTCCATGGAAAAATCTATGCTCAAATCCATAGTACTTCTAAATTCATGCACATTTTACTTGATCTGACCTCTGCAGATATTCCACTGTTCATCTGCACTTCTGTGACTCAACGCGAGCGTGTGCACGCACAATCGCCTCGTGAAAGGCAATCGAGATGAAGCGTCGCGAGGCTCATCGCGTTCACCATCATCAATATATTAATATATTATAAATAATAATTGAGCGAAGCGAATGAATGACTGATCTGCGAAGCAGATCGTCAAATTCAATGACACAATCACGAGCGAATGCGAGAATTGTGTCATTGAATTCAGGTTGATCGATGTCCTCCCGACAATCTACATGAATATCATGAGCCTCACGCGTGCGCGTTGATGGAACATCCAGACTTCTCCCGTTTTCACCAGTAAGTGCAATTTAGTATGACCTCTCAGAACACTCCAGACCCTCAGAGACTTCGTGACTTCTTCTATTGGATCAACGAACGTCACAGGATCTACCTCAAGAGACTTCAGGGTGAATCGAAACCATGGACTCTTGATCCAGTACTACAGACTGGTAGATTCACCAACTATGATCGTCAGTTAGACAGAGTTACTCAGTTCTACACAGACTGGATATCACCACATCTTCAAGGTTCTAAGACTGATCTCATCACTAACACAGCACTCTTCAGGTTGACTAACTGGCCAGATACTATCACAGCTCTAGGCTATCAGACACCATGGGATAGGTCAAAATCTTTTAAGGTGCTGGATAAACTTTCCAAGCAGGGTATACAGATATTCACTAACGCCTATATCATCAGAGGGTTTCCTGGTATGTCAAAGCATCAGTCAATCTGTGATGTTGTTCAGATGGTTCATGAGCAATCAACTGATATTCTCAAAGTGACAGAAGAATCTCGTTCTCTAGAGGTGACACACCAGAGATTGACTCAGATTCCTCTAATAGGTGGTTTCTTAGGGTATGAAATAGTATCAGATCTCAGACACACACCAGTGCTTAGTGGTGCAGTAGACATCCTAATGTGGGCCAATGCTGGCCCAGGTGCTAAGAGAGGATTGAGCAGAGTCTTCCTTGATGCCAACACCAACGATGTCAACCAATGCAATCAGATGATGTATGATCTGTTGGAGTTGTCACCTCAGTATCTGGAAGAGCATATACCAAAGCCACTGGAGATGAGGGATATAGAGCACTCTCTGTGTGAGTTTGATAAGTATATCAGGGTGAGAGATGATGGTGGAAGAACACGCAACAAGTATCCAGGAGCTTAGTCACGTCTGACAACCTCTACCATTTCAAGTTCAGGGAAGGACTCATCGATACCAAGTTGATCGAGGGGAGTGCTAACATCCTTGACAAGATTCTGTCAGTAAAGAATCCCAAGGCTGATGTTGTGCGTATGCAACAACGGAGGAAGGGTAACAACCAGTGGGCTGACATGTGGGATGGCAAGAAGCACTACATGGATATGAAGTCCAGGACTTTCAAGACTGGATTACTCTACTATCTGGATGAACTTGCCAAGGCTAACAACATCCATGAAGAGGTCACTTGGGAATCAGAGCAAGATGATTCTATCCCACATACCCTCAAGAGTGTAGAGGTACCAGCTGATCTTCTATACGGTGTAACCCTTAGGGAGTACCAGATAGACACCGTGAAGGACAACCTGAAGTGTTACAGGGGCATTTCCAGGAATGCTACCAACGCTGGTAAGACAGAGATGATGGCTGCTATGATCAAGACCATCAGCTTAGCTTACTACCAGGGTGAAGCACGGGCATTGGTTGTTGTTCCTGGTAAGACACTGGTCAACCAGACTGCTGACAGGTTCAAGCTCAGACTCCCCGAATGGGAAGACGATATTGGTGTCATGGGTGATAAGCAACATGAGCATGGCAAGATGATCGTTGTTGCCACTGACTCTATGGTGCACTCTTGGCTACACAGCAAGGATGCTACTAAGAGAGACGCTGTCATTGACATGCTCTGCTCTGCAAACATCATGCTCATGGATGAAGCCCATCATGGTAAGAGTAGCTCATGGATCGATATAGCTAACATCTGCCAGGCATCATTTAGGTATGGATTCAGTGGAACACCTATCACCCCTGCTGGTGCAATGGCATCTGCTAATGTAGACCTGGTGTCAGTCACTGGTGGTCAACTATCCTATATTAGCAACAAGTTTATGATCGAGCATGGCTATTCAGCTAAGCCTATCATCATAATGACTTCTGTGGGTGAAGATGACAAGAAGATCAGGTGTCACCCTGTTCTGAAGGACCCACGGCCTAACTCCAGTTGTCAGGTCTACAGAGGTGATGGTGTGTTTGCCCATGGAACACTTCTGAGAAGGCAGACCAAGTTCGATACCTTGGAAGACACCAACAAGATCTTCAAGGGTATGACCCCGACTCAGATTAAGGTCAAGAAGACCAGGCTCCGTAAGCAGAAGAAGTACCAGAAGAGCACAGGCAAGTCATTCGTCAAGGTTCATGGTGAGACAGAGGTTGTAACGAGCAAGCAACTCATTACAGAATCCTACTATGATGTCTTCAAGATGAACTACGAGGAAAGCAATCGCAAGGTGATGGCATGGGCTCAAGTGTTTGCTATGTGCAAGCTACCAAGCCTAATGATCATTAGGAAGATACTACACGGTGAGATGCTATCATACTGGCTAAGTGAGAAAGGTGTCCGCAACGTGTTCCTAAGCGGTGGTGATGATACTGATGTTCGAGACAAAGCATTTGATCAGATAGCATCAGGTGACCTCGATTTAATCATTGCCACCAGCATCTTTGATGAGGGGGTTGATGTGCCAGACCTGAGAGGTCTAATACTCAATTCTTCAGGAGAGAGCTACACTAAGGCACTTCAGCGAATTGGTCGTGGAGTGAGAGCTAAAAAGGATGGAGAGAACGTTGTCTATGTCGTCGACACGGTGGATTACCAGTGTGACTTTCTATTGCAGGATAGTTTGGCACGATTAGATTATTACGATGACGAAGAGTTTGAAGTCCTCAACGACCAGGAAGGTGTTTCAACGTATTTCGAAGAGTTCACAGAATTCCTCAAAGCGGAAGGCATCGAAGTTTAATCGTCGTATTCAAGAGTACCGAGATGAGCACAACCTCATCTCTCTCACTGACTTACTAAAATCCTTGACTGACGTAGATGACTCTGGTGACTTTGTCAGCGAGATGACTATTGCTGATCTGTTGATAGACATGAATGCCCAAGTGTTGGGTGTAAAGATCTCAGTCAACAGGAAAGCAGCGAGAGCTATTGCACTACTTCGCAGAGCTCGTAATTATATCCAAGACAACAACATCACTCCTCGGTTCTACCTTCAGGCACTGTTCTTCTATGCTATGTCACACCCAGGCACATATGAAGAGGGTATTACTGTCAAGGACATAGGAAACAAGAAGGCCCATGAGCGTATAGAATGGTACCAGAACCATGTCAAGCGCATGAATAACCATATCACTGTGACTAGCGCAACTTCAGATATGGAGTATTCAACCAGGCAGAACCACATCATTGGCACTGAGATAGAATTGGGCATGACCATTAGAGATCACATTGCTTCAGGCATCCCATTCGATAAGACTGTCATCATTAATGAAAACTGCTCAATCATGGAACCAGCATGGTATGTGTTTGAAGAGGACACCTTTGATGCTGTTTTGCCAAAGGGTGTATTAAACAAAGACGCACTTGGGTATGTTTCATATCTCGTTCTGTCACTAAAGTTGCCTCAATTCCGTTGCAATCTCGAACGTGAAAAGAAGCGTGCTAGAGTACTGGCTACCATCAGCTTTCTGAAGTCAAATGGCTTCATGAGTCCTGAGAACGTCCATATACCAAAGGACACAGAATTACTATCAGACTGGTTTGAATACTGGTCAGCTGTTGTGAGTTCCTGTGTCGGTAAGGCCACTCCAAGGAAACCTGGATCAACCAGGAGGAAGTTGAGAGAAGATGAACCTATAGATCAAACACAACAAGTGTTTAAAGTATTGACTGGAAAGGATAGATATGCCCTCTTCTGATGTGTATACCTTTGGTGCTAAGTTTAACACCAAGATACTCGCGTTGCTGTGCAACAAACCAACAATTTTATCAACCTACAGGGACATTATAGATCCTTCATACTTCCAGAGCCACATACACCAAACTCTGTGCCAAGCTATCGTAAAGATATCAGACTACACCGCTACCATCAACAGTGACACCCTGCTTGAGGTGTGCATGGAGCTTGTGCCGGATGATTCAGATGAAGAACGAGAGATATACGAGCAGATCATTTCAGAGATAGATGAGGTAAACCTCGATGACTGGGAGCTCGTGGTAGACAGGTTGATTGACTTCGCCAAGCATTCAGCTCTGACTAATGCGGTGGTTGAAGGTGCTGATCTCATTGATAAACAACCTGAAGACTATGGAGATCAACTACAGCAACTCATTGGAGATGCTATCCAGGTTGGTGATGACGTATTAGACAGAGGTAGTGATCCAGTTGATTGCTACGAGGAAGCCATTGCCCGTATCCAGAACCCAGAGTCAATCGACATGGTACCTACTGGGTTGTCTCATTTGGATGACGCACTCGGTGGTGGTGCTCGTAAAGGGGGTCTCTATATTGTTCTTGGCCCCCAGAAGGGTGGTAAGTCTATTGCTCTCATGAACATAGCTGTGGGGTCAGCTAGACAGACTGCCAACAAGAATGTGGTGTATTACTCCCTGGAGATGCAGGAAGACATACTCATGGAACGCTTTGTCAGTAGGATGCTAAAGAAAACCACCAAGGAGATCAGAGAGCTTGGCGACAAGGCTATCCCCGAATACAAGAAAGCCCAAAACCTTCTTGGTGGTCAGATACTATTCAAGCAGTACCCAACTAAGACTGCCAGCATAAACACTATCAAGTCTCACCTTAACTCTCTCATAGCGACTGGGTTCAAACCTGATGTTATCATCATTGATTATAGTAACATTGTCAAGCCGAGAATCAAGCATAATGATAAACGTCACGAATACGCTTCTATATATGAAGACATGCGTGCTCTTGCTGGTGAGTATGATGTTCCTGTATGGTCAGCAGATCAGGCTGTGCGTGGTGCAAACAACAGCAAGGTAATCATGTCAGAGGCAACCTCTGAGAGTCATGAAAAGACAACCATCTGTGATTTCATGGCATCTATCTGCCAGACGCAAAAAGAGAAACTGGCTGGTGAGGCAAGATTGTATGTTACCTTGAACCGAAATGGTGCTCAGGACGTTGTGATCGACTGTAGGATGCGTAAAGACATTGCTTTGATCACTACCACGAACCTCAGAGAGCCAGACGCCAGAGATCTCGTTGAACTTGAAGATGCTGCAGACGGTGACTCCGATAAACCTCGGAGACAAAGGAAAGAGAAAGATGAAGACCCAGGAAGAAACCTTATTGGGAAACATAAACGTCAAAAGAGTTGACATCCCATACTCAGTGAAGGACTTGGAGTGCATTCGTAGTGCACGTATTCTAAGACGAATTTTTATAAGGACTGCGTTCGAATTATCTCATGACGTACTCGATAGAGATCCTATTATCTCAGCTGCTGGGTGAAGCCAAACATGGTGGTGGTAGCGAGTTTGTTTACTCTTGTCCTTTCTGTGTCCAACGTACTGGCTCTGCCAGCTACAAGAAGAAGCTACACGTAAATGTAGAGGACGGTCTGGTCCACTGCTTCAGGTGTGGCTACAAAGCTAATGCTCTTACTAAGCTCATCAAGGATCTATCAGCAGATGTAGATCCTGAGCTCCTCAAGCGTGTTAAGTCCACACCAACATTCTCAGCTGATGACACCTTGAAATCTTTTATCGAGGGGATGCTAGAGCAAGACCAGGGCATAGACAAGAAGTACTACATGATAAACATGCCTGAGTCATACAGGACACTCTCAAGCTCGAAGAGCTACTTTGCTCGTCGTTGTAAATCGTACTTGGCTACTAGAGGTGTGGATGATAGCATGGTCGAACACTATGAGATTGGTTACTGTACAGAAGGCAAGTATGCAGACATGATCATCTTCCCTGTGTTCAAGAATGGTTATCCAGTGTTCTTCACCAGTCGTGGTGTTGGCACTGATAACAGAGTTCTCAACCCCAGTAGAGAGGAGTGCCCTCTCGGTAAGTCGGAATGGGTGTTCAACATCGATGTTGCTCACACATACACAGGAGAGGTGGTCATTGTTGAATCTATCATAGATGCTCTGACGACTGGTGATCATGCTGTGGCACTATTCGGTAAGGATATGAGTCAAGCTCAGTTCAGTCAACTCATGGCTCTGCCATCGGATACTAAATTCACCGTTATGATGGACTCAGATGCCCAGATGTATACCCATAAGATCGTCAAGAAGTTCCAGGGTATTCGTGAGGTTCATAACGTGCTGCTGGAGAGTGGTGACCCCAACGAAAATCGTCACCAAATTCACGACCTGCTGCAGGAGAAATCTGCCCCCTCCGTGGGTGACCAGGTTGCCTCCCTTTTAGGCCGGAAACGGTCCAAAATAGCCTAAAATCCCCGGAAATAGGTTAATCTGGTGTTCTGTAACCCCTTGCAGAGCCTAATCTTGCATAATCTCATGAAAAAAGCGGGAGATTTCACCAGATAGTGTTGGTTTTATGTGGTAATCCAGTATACTATGTGCAGTTCCCGAAAAGGGTTTCGGGACTTTTTCTTTTGCGAGGAGAAACCAATGTCTGTAACTGCACCCACCACCCCTGCCACCGTCTCTGCTGATAAGATGCCTTTCGCCAGAGCGACCCCCATCCACCACTCTGTACTTCCTAGTAAGGGCTACTCCCTTCTCGGTGTACTCGGCAAGGGAGTGACCTTCAAACTTATTACCACCGCCATCGGCACTCCCGATGACGTCAAGACCGATGTTACCTGGACCCTTACCCTGGCCACGGGTGAACAAGTGTTCATCAAGAAAAACAGTGCTCGTTACAATAGCGCCTGTTCGGGTAAGGACTTTTCAGTTTTTGCTGCTGAAGCTCGGGAGGACTTGCTGCAGCGTATGACCAAGTTTGTCAAGGATCCAGAATCCAACATTTTCCCTGAACCCAAGGCCCCTGCTACCGTGGAGGCCACTAATCAAAGCGAGGAGAAAACCGATATGGCTACTAAAGCTAATAAAGCCAAAGCCACCGCTAAGAAGGTGACCGCTGCCAAGAAGGCATCTGCTGCCAAAAAGACCCCTGCCAAGAAGACTGAAGATTCCAACCGCTTCGAGACTTCTAAGGCCAAGACCAACGCTGATCGCAACACTCTCATCAAGACTGCCCAGGAGTCCCTGGCACGTGCTACCGAAGCGTTCAAGAAAGCTACCACCGACAAGCAGAAGAAGTCTGCAAATGGTGAGCGTCGTCGAGCTCGTCGTGCCCTTCGTCGGTTGGGTCAGAAGGGTGGCCTTCGCGCTGCCGAGTAGTACTGCCCCTTTCGGGAGGTGTTGACCTTGTGTCTTCACCTCCCTTTTCTAATCTTGACATTCACCATTTGCGAGGAGGAACATGTCACCCAAGAAAAACAAATCATACGTGCGCTGGACTGACGACGAGAAAGCTCGTCTCGTTGAGCAAGCTGCCAAGGTTATCGTCAAGTATGGCTGTGACCATCTCCAGGCCATGCGCAAAGCCCAACCAGCAGTGTTGACACCAGACCGGAGGAGGGAGCTAGTACAGCGCTCCATGATCGCTTGGGCAGTGCCCCTTATTGACGATGCTCTGCTGGAGCTCCAGGAGGTCGAAGAGGAGCAAGCTGCTGAGGAGCAACGACACGCTGAGGCCAAAAGGGAACAGGAGATTGTTGACCTACAGGCTGCTGCCCTGCACAACGCTTCAATGGCTGACCTCCTTCAGGAAGTCGTGACTCGGATAGCTCAACAGATGTCAACACCAATAGTAAGGAGACTCAACACTATTGATGATCATCTCCTGTCCATGGGACTCACGATGACTGACCAAGCTGTGCCAGGTAATCAATCTCAACAATCACCTCAACCTAAGAAGAAACCCAAGGTCATGATTTGTGGTCTTGAGCGAACTCAAGTGTCAGAAATCACGAATCATTTTAAGGATGATTTCAAGCTCAAATTCGTCACTAGTGATGAGATGAAGAGAGTCCCGAAAAGTCAATACGACCATGTGTTCGTGTTGAGAAAGTTTGCCAACCACTCTGGGTGCCAGCGCATCGAGAAGAATGTTGGCCCCATCACCATGGTGGAAGGTGGAGTATCTTCACTGTCAGACCACCTATTAGAGCTTGTGTAATAATTGCGCAGACTTAGTTCTATCTATGCGAGGAGATTAGTATGTCTACCATGAAGAAAGTTGCTGATAGCCAGAAGGCTACCAAGAAGTCACGAAAGTCAAGAAGGCTCATCGTTGACGTTACCCCCACCTCAGGCCAACAGTCATTGTTGATGGATTATGTTGTCGCTCTTGAGAAGCTGGGTGAGGCCCAAGAAGAGGTGGACCACCTATACAGTAAGGTTTATCCACTCTGTGTTCGCCATATGGTGGATCAGGTCAAGAAACTCAAAGCTGTCCCTACATCCATCCGACTTGCACTCAGCCAATATGCTACTAACAACAGCGTTATGTTCACTTCAGCTAATAAGTATGGGATTAAGGCAGGATTCGTGAAATTGTTGACTGCCACCCAGAAATCTAAGTTCGTGACTACTGGATTCTCCATGTCACTCAAGAAAACTGCTCAGACCAGAGACAACTATGACTTGCTCATAAAGAAACTCGGTAAGGGCAAGGTCGAAGAAATGTTCAATGTTGCAGAGACCAATAACGTCTCTGACGATTTCCATGATTCTCGTTGGAAGGACAGTCGCCTTCGTGACAAAGTCTCCAATGCTGCTGCCACCAATGATCTCAGTGTTGGTGACAAAATCTCTGTTCAGCAGGAATCTAATGGATCGTGAATCAACCATTATGTGGCCGATACACTGGTCACTATTCAGTAGTGGGCACCGTGTCATGCCAGATGTCGCAGTGTTCCTTCGTGAAGCAGTTCATCGTGACTATTTTGTCGTCATCCCAGGCACTGAGAGGGATGCCCCAGAGAGTCACGAGAAGTTTACACCTGTTAACCGTGTCGTCGATGTCTGCTGTGAGAAGACAGGCACTATAGGCATGGGATACCTCATTCGTGAGGTTAGTGAAGATATTATAGATCGTGAATTGAAAAGAAAGGCCCAGAGACTAATGTCAACATCTGGGAGTGTTCCATATATGAGTGAAGAACCTCAACAAAAACAACCACGGCAGAAGATCAAAAAGCCAGCACATCTCGCATCTCGTCGGCCTCGCAAACTCCAGGCTGATGAGCGTGCTTGGCTTTCTTCTGCCGATTTACCTCAACTGGAAAGTCACGATGATGGCTTTCTCACCGACAACCAGCGTTCCAAGCATAAAACCTACACAGACTACCCTGTTTGGGCTAGCTATGGGGTGGAGGATCCTGGGGACCTTGCCACATCACCTGCTACTGCTGCCCTCTCTGCCAAGGCAAAGCGTGCCGTGAAGAATCTCAAGAAAATGCCTGGTACCATGGGTGATTACCTGGTCACGATTCGTTTGGAGGACGAAAAGTTGACTGAAGATCAAAAGACCACGATTCATGCTATCTCACGAATTCATGGAGATCTACAGGAATTATGTAAAGAGCTCTGATTTTTGTTTATTGTCACGACACAACCACTCTATAATTGTGTCAAGTTTAAGTCACTATTGCGAGGAGAAACCAATGACTAAACGTGTTAAAGTGAGCGAGTTGATCGGGTGTGCTGACCCTGACAACAGCTGTGAGATGCTCGGCACTACTGATCTCAATCCAAATGCGATCATTTACAAGAAGTGCTTCAGCAAAAAACCACCAAAGCTCGGTAAGGAAGCAAAGATCGTCACTACCAAAGTGGAGAAGGGTGGGAATCCTGATTACAAGAGTAAAGAGGCTTACAGGATTACACAAATCATCAGTAACCACATCATGGTATTTACTCGGGCAAGCTACTGGTGGAATAAAAGTCCATATTCCCGAAACCCCTCCAGCTATGGTAGATGGCAAGAATGGATTGCCATCAAAGATGTTGGTGTTCTTCGCTACGAGACTGAAGAGGAGAAGAAAGAAGTTCTTGAGAAGTACCTTTACCAAAGTTCTGATTTGCTGGAGGCAGTATAATGTCTTTTGACAAACTTCAGACTGTCAGGGTTGCTCTCAAGTCATCCCTTGTTGATCGTGACGAAGCTGTTGACATGTTCCTTTGTGCATTGATTGCCAAGGAGCACGTGCTTCTCCTGGGACCTCCAGGAACAGCCAAGAGCATGTTGAGCACTCTCGGGTGCTCCTCCATTAAAGGATTCACCTCCTTTAAGTACCTCGTGTCGAAGTTCACGACTCCCGATGAGATCTTTGGACCTCTGTCCATTTCCAAGCTCCAGGAAGACCAGTACCTGCGCATCATCGATGGGAAGCTCCCTGACTGTAACATAGCTTTCATCGACGAGATCTTCAAAGCTAACTCAGCCATCCTCAACAACTTGTTGACCATCATTGAGGAACGTCAGTTTGACCATGGCAACAAACGGATAGATGTCCCACTCAACACTGTGGTTGCTGCCAGTAATGAGATGCCAGAGAAAGGTCTTGAGGCACTGTTTGATCGATTCTGTTTCCGGTTGTTCATTGATCGTCTTGACGATGACCACTTTGCCGAGTTCATGACTCGTGCTGTTGATGGCTTCAACAATGAACTCCCTGTTAGTGATTTGTTGACCCAAAAGGATGTCAAGACTATGCAGGATGCTGCTGCTAAGATCAAGATATCTGAAGAGCTCATCTCTGAGGTGAAGTCACTTCGCCACCAGCTAAGCATGAAGGGGATTATCCCTTCTGACCGAAAGTGGGGCAAGGCATTAAAGTGCCTACGAGCGTATGCTTACCTCCTTGGTGACGACACTGCTACTCCTAAGCACATGGAGTGCCTCATCAATGTTCTCTGGGACCACCAGGAACAGATCCCCATCGTGACCACTATAGTTGGTCGGTTGGCTGATCGGTTCACTGCTGAGCTTCGTGACATATCAGATGTTATCAGTAGCATCTACCCTGGTGATGATGAGGTCAAGAGACTAAACAAGGATGATCTTCAAGAGTTGGGTAGCAAGCTACTTCAGCTACGTACTCGCTTGGAGAACCTTGGTAAAGACTACCCTGGTAACGTTGACCAGGTTGACAAAGTACTTACACGTGTTGCCAATCTCATGAAGAAGGCAACTGACTACATGTTCTCGTCATAGCCATGAGTGTTCCTGACCTTTATACTTCTTGTGATGCCTACGACCTCTTCACTTATGAGGAACAGGCACTCAAGACATGCTCTGACCTGTCTGTATACGCTCCAGAGGTACCCAGCCTACCTCAGGAGCTATACAACTGTCTTCACAAGAAGGCAGTGAAGTTCAATGAAGATTACACTGGTGATCATCGTGTCAAGACTTGGGTAGACGCTTTTACCGACTCTCCCAAGTTTGCTGATCTTCATGACAAATGTTACCTCAACTCGTCAATGTCAGCCTCCGTTGCTATGGCATCTTCACTTATGTATCATGTCCAGATGCGTGATATGGAAGATAGCATCAAGAAGCTCCAGGAGGAGGGTGTTGATATTGATGATGCTGCTAGTGAACACGCTGCAAAGATACGTCAAACAGTTAGTGGTATCGTTGACTCAGCTAGTGAGGGTGCAGAGGCACTGGTGGTGGCCTGCGGGTTGTTAGCTGGTTCTGACAATGATTATCATAGCCTTGACGCTGACGATGCTGCTGTGAACGAATTAGCTCAGTTCCTTTTGCAGAACCCAGAGATCACTGCCTATTTTGAAGATATGGGCCGGATGGTTAGCGACGCTGAAACAGACAAGAAGTCAAGACTGTCTGAGGGTATGTCTGAGCTATATGAGGTTGGCCGTGGTAACTCACTATCACGAGTCCTGCCTAGTGAGCTGTGTAAACTTACTGATCCCACATTGTCTAGCTTGTTCTTCAAAGACTTTGTTGAGGGTGGGTTACTTCAATATGAGCTTCGGGGCAATGAAGATGACCCTCAGACTCGTGGCCCTGTTATCATGTGTCTGGATATATCTTCATCCATGGAGTGTCATAATCGTATCCACGTAGCCTATGCTGCTTTGCTTGCCTTGCATCAGTTGTGTGTTAGTGAGAAACGGTCACTTCGCGTGATCCTCTTCAATTCACGAGTGGTAAAGGATGTTGTTACCTATGACGGTGTTAGAGCCAATGCCAAGGACTTACTGAAGACCATAGGAACACCTGTGGGTGGTGGCACTGATTTTGAGCCACCATTGCGCAAGGCAATATCGTATATTGATTCTGATTCACGTGAAGACGTTATCATAGTGACCGATGACCATGGTAACATATCCGACGAGTTAGCTCATTTTATTGAAGATGAGAAAGCCAAGTCAGAATTTTGTCTTTATTCGTTCTTTATAGGCGGATCGAAAGGTTCACTAGGCACTGTGTCAGATTACACATATTCTTTTGGTGATGATTTTTCATCAGAGTCCATTCGTGACTCAAAAATGTTGTCATTTGTTTAGGAATTATGTTGTTAGTCAAGACGGTGT
>Ga0180430_10002057_pt1 | contig 18748 bp, 12 predicted proteins | sample SS_ome_9_FD_132999 | JGI IMG/M metagenome (GOLD analysis project Ga0180430, IMG submission 132999) | Hypersaline lake sediment archaeal communities from the Salton Sea, California, USA - SS_1_S_2 metaG | ecosystem: Environmental > Aquatic > Non-marine Saline and Alkaline > Hypersaline >... | reverse complement strand
TGTCGCCCATCTCGCCCAGCTGGAACTGGCCGATCGGCATGTCGGCGGGGTCATACATCGAGGCCCAGGGCTCGGGCACGACATAGCCCGGGTGGGGATCAAAGAAGCTAGCCCACTGAAAGAATGGTTTCCCAGAGGCCACCGCCTCCTCGATGTTGGCGACGGTTCGCTCGCCGATCCAGTGGCTGTGATGGTACTCTTCCGGAAGCTCCCAGGTGGTCGCGCCCTTGGTATAGTTCTGGCCATACTTGCTGTCGGCCTCGCGCGGCCAGGCCTCGAAATAGTCGCGCCAGTTGGTCAGCCCCTTGGATTCGAGCCAGAGCGCATAGTGCTGCCCGGCGTGCGACTCGGCCGCGTGCATGCGGCCCGTCTCCACATGCTCAAACCCATACCAGGGCCCCTGAAAGCTGCGCCAAAAGTCGAGGTCCCGCAGCGCGGGCTGACACTCGATCGACTCGCTGCCAATGGCCGACGCCAGCGGCTGAAAGTGCGCCTTGCCCACCAGACAGGTCGAATAGCCATGACCCTGCAACGCATCGCCGACCGTGGGCACATCTTCCGGCAGTTTGACACCGATGGTCCAGCAATGATGCCAGGCCGGAAAGAGCCCGGTGATCATCGTCGAGCGCGAGGGCGAGCAAACGGGATTGACGCAGTATGCGCGATCAAAGCGCACACCCTCGGCCGTCAGCCGATCCAATGAAGGCGTCTTGATGTGGGGGTTGACGCTGCCAAGCGCAGTAGAGTGCTGCTGGTCGGTGGTGATAAAGAGGATATTGGGTTGCGACATCGCATACTCCTTCACCTGCGACGCGGGATCAATCGCCCGCGTCTTCTGTTCTTCACTATCATACCCCTTGGACGCCGGGGGGCAAGCGAGTGCTCTCCGTTTTAGCCGACCTACAGCGTTCCCTCACCATTCAGCAACTGGGGGTCGTCGCGGCAGTCGCGATAAGCCTGCAGAATCGCCTCCAGATGCGCGTCGGGCGTGTCCCCCGGCATGTTGTGCACTCCACTGAATATGTAGCCGCCGCCGCGGCTCAGGATGAGCAGATTTCGCACGACGGTGTCATAGACCTCATCGGCGGGCGTGCTGGGCGGCGTCTGAACGGCGTCGAAACAGCCGCCATATAATACCAGTCGATCGCCATAGGCCGCCTTGAGCCGCTCCGGCTCCATGCCGCGCGCCGAGATCTGCACCGGGTTGTAGACGTCCACGCCACACTCGATTAGGTCGCCCAAAATGTCGAACGTCGCGCCGCAGCCGTGCATCGACACCTTCATGTTCGTTCGTTGGTGCCAGCCCTGGTAGAGGTCCATATAGTGCGGCTTGTAGATTTCACGCCATAGGTCGGGGCCGATGGTGACGCCGCGCACATCGCCGATGTCGTCAGCCAACTGCATCATGTCGGCATACTGGCCCACGGCCTGATCGAGCAACGCAATCTGATCCAGCGCGGCATCGACCGCCTTGGCGAGAAAGGCGTGCACCACCTCCGGCTCGCTGGCCAGACGCATCCACCAGGCCTGCGCGCCGCCAACGTGGTACTGCAGGTCAGTGATCTCTTCGCCGCAGACAATGGCATAGTCGGTGTGCTCATAGAGCCACCGCGCCGATTCCTCCAGTTGCCGTAGCCTCTCATCCGGGATATCGTGACTCGGATGATAGTCATCCGGCATCAAGGGCTCGCCCAGGTTCCAGCCGCCGTCCGTGGTTGGCGCCGGCATCGGATCAAAGTAGATGCCGCCCGCCGGACAGTGCCAATCGTGATCCGCCCAATAGATCGAGCCGTCCGCCCGCGACTCGAACGTCCAGGCGCGAGCCACGCGATAGGGCCTCCCCCAGAACTCGGTTGTGGTCCACTGCGCCTCGTGCCCCTCGCCCCATAGTTGCGCCGGACAGAGCTTGGTGCTCATCAGGATCATGTCGCCGCCCAGGGCCTCCAGCATCGGCGGCTCGACCAACGCCGTGGTCATAAAGGTCGACATCCGCGTCGGCGCCTGCGGTTCGACCCCCAACAGGGCTTGCAGACGGTCGTGCACCAACAGATGCAATCCGGCCGTCTCGCAGCCGCCCAGTCCGTTGGGCATACGGTCGACCGTTTCGCCGGCCAAGAGTCGTCGAATCCGTTCGCGAGAGGTCAGCATACGTTCTCCCCTGACAGTCAAAGGTTGGGATTGTGAAACAGGTCCCAGAGTAGCCAGTCGCTGGGCAAAGGCAAATCGACCCGGTCGCCAAGCATCTTGGGACAGCGGAGGGAGCAGGGTGGTTTTGACGCCCCCCCCCACTCGCGATATGGTGTCGGCAGCCTCACTCCCAAAGGAGGAGCCCCCATGCCCACCGCACTACAGAGCGCCGACTTGGTTGGCCATTTTCAGCACGAGCTGCGGCTGTGCAAGGTGCAGCCCGGTGAGACGGTGCTGGTCTTTACCGACCCGCTCTTCCCCCACCCCGAGTATGTCCCGGCAGCCTTTGCCGCCGCCAGCGCATTGGGCGCGAGCGCCTATGTGCTCACCTCGCAGGGCGACCAAGCTCTGGACGATCCGATCGTTCGCGCTGCCTGGGCTAACGCTGATCTCCTCCTGGGCATGAGCATGCTACCGCGCGGGATCGGCTCGTGGATGTACACCGAGACACACGACCTGGCGCTTGCAGCCGGAGCCCGTGTGCTGATGGTACAGGAACCGCTCGAGGTACTCAAGCGCATGCTTCCCACGCAAACAATCTGCGACCGCGGCCGGCTTGGCGCCGAACGCTTGCAGGCGGCCGACGAGATTCACATCGTGTCGCAGTCAGGCTCTGATTATGTCATGTCCAAGACCGGCCGACCCGCAATGTACCAGTGCGGCGTCGCCGACGAGCCGGGCCGCTGGGACCACTGGCCGTCGGGGTTGGTAACCTGCGCGCCACTGGAGGGCTCTGCCAACGGGCTGTACGTCATCGCGCCAGGCGACGTCCTGCTGGGCCTCTGGCGCCACGCTCGCGAGCGCATCGAGCTGACGTTGCAGGACGGACTGGTCACGCAGATCGTCGGTGGACAAGACGCCTATGACCTGCAGAGCCTGCTCGAGTCGACCGGCGACGAGGGCGCCTTTCGCATCGCTCACGCCGGCTGGGGCATCGATCCCCGCGCCGACTGGCGCCACGTGGGTATGGACTCGGAATCGCTCTATGGCTCCGTCCTCGTAGCCCTGGGCCGAAACACCTTTTCCGCGCCTGCGCCCTACTCGGGGCTCGGCGGTCAGAACCTATCCGAGGCCCACTGCGATCTCTGCTGCCGGCACACCGACCTCTACTTGGACGGAGAGCTGATCATCCGCGACGAAGCATTCGTGGCAGACTGGTAGGCATGGCACAAGGTACGGGGCGACCGGTTGGTCGCCCCACGGTACGATTCTGTTGAGTTCGTTGCCGTTCGATACGTTTCCTAGAGCCTGATCTCGACCCGCTTGCCCGTCTGGGCACTCTCTATGGCCCCAAACACCATCGCCAGGCTCTTGATGTTGTCGCTGGCCGCCGTCTCGGGCACGGTACCAGCCTTGATGCAATCGATGAACTCGCGGATCACGCCGCCGTGCGCCCCCGACTTGGCCTGAGGGTCGATTTCTGGCGGTTCGACCATGCTTTTGGGCCGGAGAAAGCCCTCTTCGCCGCTCACCACCTCGATGCGCAGGTCGTCGGCGCCGTCCCAGCAGGCGCTTCCCTTGGTGCCGATCGCGCGCCAGTCACACTCCCAGGTGGTGTTGAGCCCCTCAGAGCACCAACTCCCACGGTAGGTATAGACCACGCCGTCGGTCATCTCGAACACCGCCACCGCCGAGGCGTCGTGGTCATACCAGGAACCGGCAGGATTCCACTCACGGCAATAGACCGCCACGGGGTCGGTTCCGCTGATATAGCGCGCCTGGTCGAACGAGTGGATGGCCATGTCGAGCAATAGCACGTGCTCCATCCGATCACGGAATCCGCCAAAGTGCGCCCCGATATAAAAGTCGCCGTCCAGCGTGGTCAGTTGCCCCACCGCGCCACTGTCCAACACCTGACGCACGCGACGAATGCGTGGGTCATAGCGCCGATTCTGGATCACGGCAAAGGTTTTACCGACCTTTTCGGCCGTCGCGACCATCTCACGGGCGTGCTCCATCGAGTCGGCCAAAGGCTTTTCACTCAGCACGTGACATCCGCTCTGCAGCGCCTGCATGGTCAGGGGATAGTGCGCCCCGGGCGTCGTGCAGTTGAACACAGCGTCTGGCTTGAGATCAGCCAGCGTCTTGCCATAGTCGGTGCTGACCACAGCATCGCCTAGGTCAAACTCTTCTTTACGCTGCTGCGCGTTCTCCTCGATCAGGTCGACCATGCCCACGATCGTGACGTCGGGCATATCGGCTAGCGGCTTGAGCCAAGCCCGCGTAATGCCGCCGCACCCTACCATCACCGCTCTCACAGAGTCCATCTCGATTCCTCCACGAATCTGGTTGCGCGAGCTACTGGCCCGCGCACCGAGCATAGCATATTGTCACCTAGGGCGCCATGCCGGGCGGCTGACAGCCCGCGTCGCGTTGGAAGCGACTGCCTTGATTGATTATAATCTTGGAGATGTCCGCATCCAGATCGGAGATTCGGCTTCCCGTGGAGGAACAACGCGCGCGAACAGAGATGGCGCTGGCCTTGATCAGCACGGTGTTTACCGTGTTGGGCGTCGCATTGCAGATCATCGAGTCTCCCAGCGGCCAGTCTTTGTGGACTGCCGTAGTGGGAACGGCGAGAGCGCCGGGAACGCTCTTGGCTGCGATGGCCGTCGTCGCGGTAGCGTGCCTTATGGCCAGCGTCTGGCACGCGTACTCCTCGACCAAGCGCCCATCAGGTCGTCGAGGCGAACGCCTCATCGGTCTATTGCTGGCAGTCTGCGCCGTGGCGCTGCTGGTGCAAAACCAGTCGCACTGGCTCGCTGTTCTGCTTCTCGCCGCAAGTCTGGTCGCCTGGCTATCTGGACTGCTTCCTGTCACAGGAAGCGACCTCCCAGCCCACGACTATGCGCGCTTGGTTGGGAGGCGCGCCGAAAAGCTTCGTGTTCTGCGGGCACTAGCCAAGAATCGACGCGTCTTTCTCCTGACCGGGATGGGAGGCGTCGGCAAGACCGCTTTGGCTCATGAGGTCGCACTAGCCCTTCAGGATCGTTGGCGCTTTTGGCTCCCACGCTTCGAATGCATCGTGTGGTCCAGTGCCAAGCTGCGACAGGCTGGCATCCAAGGCGTGACAGACACCGGCCTCTCCACCTATGACCTGGACAGCCTGCTGGACGACATCATCCGCCAAGCGCACTGCGCGGCTGACTATGATCTAGCAACCAAAGAGAAAACCCACCAGGTTCGAGATGACTTGCGCGAGCGTCGAGTCCTGGTGGTTGTTGATAACCTCGATACCATCGCCGACGCTCATATGGACCAAGATCCGGCCGAAACTGTTCTCACCTTTTGCCATCAGGTCGTGGCGCTTCTTGGTGAACGCTCCCGCCTGCTGATTACCAGTCGCTATGCGCTTCCCCCGGAACAGGCCGAGAGCCTCGATCTGCTGGGACTAGATCGACGTGCAACCCGTCGCCTGGCTCTGAGCGAGGCGCGACGGCTCGGCGTGGGTAACGTATCAGGCGCAACTCGCCAGGCGTTCGACGACATGCATCACCAGACGGGTGGGCTCCCACTCATGATAAAGCTCTTGGTTGGTATCGCCCAATACCAGCCGCTCGAGGCAGCGTTGTCAGAGATCTCGAGCGTCAGGTCGCCCCGGATTGCGGACACCTACGACTATGTTTTCTCTAGGGCGTGGCACCACCTCTCGCCCATTTCCCGCGACATACTGGTAGCGTTGACTGTGTTTGCGCCCGAGACTGGCGGCGAGTACGACATGGCAAGAAAGTTGGGCGATTGGCCGCCCTGTCTGTTCCAGCAGGCAATAGGAGAGCTCGAGACGATGTCGCTTCTCAGCATTGTCGGCCGTGCGCAAGCAGGCACCTGGCTGCACTTGCACCAGATCACCCACACCTATGTCTCTCAGGTACTGCAACATGACTGACGCTTCTGCCTCCAGCCGGGCTGCCGAGCGCGATCGTCTGGTCTGTATACGCGAGCAGGCGCAGCAGCGGCTGGAGGCGTTGCTGCTGGCTGATACGCGTCGCTGGGCGGCCCTGAACGCCGATAACTTGAGCCAGATCGCCCTAAATCTGCCGAATCTCAACCAGACGATCTCCCGTGCACAGGAACGCGGCGACGCCGCGCTAGTCCTAGAGTTGGTGGACTATGTCTGGAACTATGTTCGCCTTCAGGCCCAGTGGCGCCTGGCGCTATCCTGGATATCGAGCGCATGCGAGGCCGCCAGACTAGCAGGTGATGAGCACGTCCTGGCCAAGTGGCAGTTCCGTCGGGCCTGCGTTCACGAAGAACTGGGCGAACCGCACATGGCCGACGTCCTCCTCCACGATGCCTTGAGTCTCGACCCCCCTCCGGCGCTGCGAGGCGACATTCTTCTCCACCTTGGATGGCTCGCCCAGTCCGAAATCGGGGACCTGGAGACTGCAAACGGATACCTCACCAGCAGCGAGACTGCATTTCTCCTGGCACACGACCAGATCGGCGCCCTCAGGTCCAGACGCCAGAAGGCGCTCCTACAGATTCAGCGTGGTCATCCCACTGAGGCCCTTGGCCTATTGGCCGCCATCCGTCAAGATGTCGCCCCCATGCTGCAGGACTGGCCAGGCCGACGCATAGCAGCGGCCGTAGAACTCGACTTGGCTTCCATCCTGCTCAACCGTGAGGCATGGGCGCAAGCGAAAACCGGCCTCGACCGTGCCGCTGATTTCGCCAACGAGACACCCGACCACCTGCTTGCTGCCGATATCGAGCTTCAGCGAGCGCGCTTGGAGGCAAGTCAAGGCAGATGGCGTCTGGCCGAGAGACACTGCGCCGCCCGGCTTGAGGCTCTGCAGAAGAATCACTCACCAATGGCCCTCGAACAATCAGCGGATCCCGACGTAGGAGATCGCTCCGGGCAAGCAGCGGCACTCATCGCCCTCGGCAACCTGTGCTTGGCTCGAGGCCGTCGCCATCGGCGGCGAGCCGTCATGTTATTCCGGGATGCCCGCCGCACTGCCGGCCAAGCGGACCCGTATAACAGGTCGGTGGCGAACGAGCGCCTCGGCGCGATCATGTCGGAGCGTGGACAGCACGCCGAGGCACAGGCACGTCTGCAAGATGCCCAAGCGGGATTCGAGAGTCTTGACGCGCCGCGAGAGGCGGCGATCTGCGCGCTCCGTCGGGCGCGCTCGGCCTGTCGACTAGAGCACTATCTGCTCGCTGAGGGACTGTGCCGCCAGGCCATCGATCTGTGCCACGGCCTCGACACAGTGCCGGTGATTGTCTCGGCACACGAGATGCTGGCCTGGATCATGGAACGCCAGCGCGACTGGAAACAGGCGGCCGACCACTATGCCGCTGCAGGTCGCCTTGCTCGCTGCCTTGGAAAGACGCAGGCGACGCGACTGGAACGCAGGGCCTCCCGCTGCCAGCGACGGGCCGAGCGCCTACGAAGGAAAGGATAGGCGACACATCATGAACTCGCTTAGGTCTCTGCTTCGACTGGCCCTGTCGGCATTGATCTTGTTCGCCGCGCCGGCACTGTATAGCCAGGCCGACGCTCCCCCCGAGATGAGCAACATCGTCGGTGCGCTGGTCGATCAGCAGCATGGCGAACTCGTCGTTTTTGGCATTGCGGATCCCGATTTGCCGGCCATGCCCCCTTCCTACATTCGCGAGAGCCTCATCCTCGCTCTGCGAGCCTACCGAGATCGCAGTGTGTTTGAGCTACCCGGCGTGACTTTTGAGGGCACCGAGGACCCAATCGCCGTTCGCTACTTCGGCGGGGTCGAGGACACGCACTTTGGCCAGGTAGTCTACCAATCCGACCGCCTGCTCAAGGTCTATAGCATGGGACGGGACAACCTGACCGGCGAGCCAATATCCTGCAGCATTCCCGGCTACCAGAGCATTCCCGATCGGCTTGCTGCCCAGTCTCTGAGCACCGGCCGCTTGATCATGACGCGCTACTTTTTTACTCCCACCTTGAGCGTCGAGAGCTGCGGCGAGCTGCCGGCAATCGCTTTCACTGCCACCCAGCAGCTCACTGACTGGGCCTTTGTGTCGAGCGAAACCAACGAAGCCGCGCGTGTCGCCGCCCAGGGCTTTACGGACCATCTCAACCACAACTACTGGGCCTATGCCGCTGACCGCTATGCACAGGGCGACCCTACGCTCTATGAGATGGCCCAACTCAGCAAGATCACTGCGGTCGCGCAGTGGCTCGACGAAAGCGGCCACGCCGACGCGGTCCCTGGCATGAGCGAGGCCTGGCTCGATCTCTTGCCGGTTTCCAGGGAACCGACTCCCCGAGAGACCTCCGGCATAGTCGTCCAGTGGCAGCAGTCGGTGAATGGTTCCCAGTACCAGTTCGCACTACGCGGCGGCGTGTATGCGATCGGTAGACTCGTGTACCAGCAGGCACGACAGGCGACTGTTGACCTTTTCGACGATGTTCGGGATGCTTTGCCTCATCGCACGCCTCCGAACGTGCCACTTCTCGTGGGACGAGCCATCCGCCCCCTCGCGGATTCCGAGGGTCCACTTGTGGCCTATGCTCTCCCGCTGGCAGAGGAAGCTCTGACCAATGGCGACTTTGACCTTGGCCCCGACTCGGGGTGGTCGCACAACTCTACCGTCCCGGTGATTCGCGTTGAAGAGCCCTATGGGGGGCAGTATGGTGCCATCTTTCCGCTCGGTAACGGAGACAATGTCGTCCTGCGACAGAACTGCGCGCTGCCCTCGGATGCCGACTTGGCCCTGCTACGCTACACCAGAGCCATTGCCAGCGACCACGCCGAGCAAGCACCGATATGCGACATCATCACGGTGGCAATTGATACGCCCGAGGAACAGACCCTGCGTACGGTCGAGACGCTCAGCAATCAGGATGCCGACCTCTACTGGCATCATGCAGCCTTTGACGTCTCTGAGTTCGGGGGTACTGCGCTATCGCTGCGCTTCCAGGTTCAGACCGACGCTCAAGATCTGACCATGCTCTATCTCGACGACGTCAGTTTGCTCTATCGCGATATTGTGCCTCCGAGAATCACTCAGATGGACCTTTTGTCGAGTACCGTGCCGCTGTCGCGTTTCAGCGCCACACTCACGTTTCACGAGCCGCTCGACAGGGCAGCGGTCATCGATGCCAGCCTGCGGCACATCGTGTCGCAGCGAACGTTCCCGTTCACGCCGGAGGAGGGCGAAGGATTTAGCGCTGGTTACTGGGATGGATCAGAGACAGCCTGGAGAGGAACTCTCCAGCTCCCGGGCACAGCCCCTACCGGCGAGTATGCTCTGCAGGTTGGGGGAGCCGCTGATATCGTCGCAAACATCATGCCCGCCGACAGCGATGTCACACGCATCATGCTTTCGGACGCTCCGATCTATCGCACTCACATTCCCTTTGCATGCCGCTAGAAGCGTTGCGGGATCCTAGTCGCTGTCTGAGGCTTGAGCAGGGTACTCTACCGGACAGAGACCGTTCACGGGCGAGCGTGTCAAGATGGCATTTCGGACGTGAGTCAACACCAACCCTTGACAGCCACAATGCTTTGCTGTAGACTGTGACCAGCTCTTTTGGAGGCCTTATGCTGTGAGTGACCGCATTGCCGCCCAACTGAGGAGGAGCCGCAGGATTCAGCCGGACTATGCGTCTGGGTAGTTTGCCCTGGGCCCCGATCAATGTTGATTCGAGCCACCAGCTCTCCAGACGGAGAGCTGGTCTTTTTATTCAAGCGACCACGGGAAGAGAGCAGAGCATGATACGAGCAGGTATCTTTGGAGCGACAGGCTACACCGGTCACGAGTTATTGCGTATCTTTCGAGCGCATCCTCAGATCAAGACGGCGTTTGCCTCGTCCACAACCTACGCTGGGCAGCCCTTCTCAGAGGTCTATCCCTGTCCCTACGACGATCTACTCATCGCGCCCGAGGACGCCCCTCTGGACGCAGCCGACGTCGTGTTCCTGTGCACGCCGCACGGCGCCTCGGCGCCCTATGCCGCTCGCGCCCTGGAGGCTGGTGCCAAGGTCATCGACCTCTCGGCCGATTTCCGCCTGCGCGATCTAAAAGTCTATGCTGAGTGGTATGGCGAGCACGGCGCGCCCTCGTATACCTCCAAGGCAGTCTATGGGCTCTCCGAGATCTATCGCCAGGAACTGGTCCGATGCGACCTAGTCGCCAATCCCGGATGCTACCCCACCGGACCGCTCCTGGCTCTCTACCCCTTGCTGGAGCGAGGGGCCCTGGTCAGCGAACGCATCATCGTCGACGCCGCCTCGGGCACCTCGGGAGCGGGCGCCAAGCCGTCTCTCAAGACCCATTTCTGCAACGTGCACGACAATTACTCGGCCTACAAGGTAGGCCACTCGCATCGACATACCCCCGAGATGGAGCAGGAACTAACCCGCGCCGCCGGCTCTGCCGTGCGCGTCACCTTTTGTCCGCACCTGTTGCCCATCGCCCGCGGCATTCTCTCGACGGTGTATGTCACCGTCGCGCCGGACTGGACCCCCGAGCGCCTGACATCGCTCTGGCAAGCGCGCTATGCCGACGCGCCCTTTGTCAACATTCTGCCCGACGGCAATCTGGCCTCCTTGGCCCATGTGGTCAACACCAATCGCTGCGCGCTCTCGGTGTCCGACGGTGGCGCTCCCTGCGAACTGGTGATCGTCACCGCCATCGACAACCTGCTCAAGGGCGCTTCGGGCCAGGCCGTACAGAATATGAACTTGATGTTTGGGCTGGACGAGACGCTCGGCCTGATCGCCTGAGGGAGTGCACATGTCCAGATTGACCCTGCTCAAGGTAGGCGGCGCCGAGCTGCAGCCCGGCCAACCCATCGAGCAGCTCTCCAGAACACTTGCCGACCACTGGCCCGACGGCGGCTTGGTGGTCGTGCATGGTGGTGGCCCCGATATCGCCTCTCTGCAGGCACGCCTGGGCCTCGTGCCGCGCTTTGTGGAGGGGCTGCGCGTCACCGACGAGGCCTCGCTGCAGGTCGCCGAGATGGTGCTCTCGGGCCTGGTCAACAAGCGGTTGGTGGCCGCGTTGATGCAGCAGGGCTTGCGCGCCGTGGGCCTCTCCGGCGTCGATGGCGGCCTATTGCGCGCTGTCAAGCTGAGGCATTCCGCCGGTGACTTGGGTCGCGTCGGCGAGATCGTGGCGACCGAGACGGGCATCCTGGACGACCTCTTACGCCAGGGGTTTGTGCCCATCGTCTCGCCCATCTCGCTGGGACAGGACGGCCGGCCGTTCAACGTAAACGCCGACCATGCCGCCCTGGCCCTCGCAAAGGCCCTCGGCGCCGGCGAAGCCGTGTTTTGCAGCAACGTGCCCGGTGTCCTACGGGACGGCAAGTTGCTCACCCACCTCTCGGCCGAGGAGATCGAGCCGTTGATCCGCTTGGGAGTGATCACCGGCGGCATGATCCCCAAGGTGCGCTCGGCAATGGCCGCCATCGCGGGAGGCGTCGGCGCGGTACGCATCACCCATCTCGCGGGTCTGGCCGACGGCGGCACTCGCATCAGCAACTAGCTGCCCAACCTGGCACAGGAGACCAATACATGGATCCCAGTCTCGTTCGTGATCTAGAAGCCCAGTACATCCTGCAGACCTACTCGCGTCCGCCGTTTGTTCTCGACCGCGGCGAGGGCGTGCGCGTGTATGATACAGAGGGGCGCGCCTATCTCGATTTCGTCAGCGGCATCGCCGTCAACGCCCTGGGCCATGGCGACCCCGACGTCGTGAGGGCCATCAGCGGCCAAGCCTCGCGCCTGATTCATACGTCCAATCTGTACTATACCGCCCCACAAGCGCAACTGGCGCAAAAGCTGGTGCAACTCTCGTTCGCGGACAAGGTGTTCTTTTGCAACTCGGGCGCCGAGGCCAACGAGGCTGCCATCAAGTTCGCTCGCAAGTACGCTCGCACGGTGCACGGGGCTGGCCGCGGTGGGTTCATCGCCTTTGAGGGCGCCTTTCACGGACGCACGATGGGCGCTCTGGCCCTGACGCCGCGCCCCCACTATCAGGATGCCTTTCGCCCTCTGATGCCCGGGGTCAAGCTGGCGCGGTTCAACGATCTCGACTCGGTCCAAGAGCAGATCGACGACAGCATCTGCGCCATCTGGTGCGAGCCAGTTCAGGGCGAGGGGGGCATCTACCCCGCCGACCCCGAGTTCCTGCACGGACTGCGTCAGCTCTGCGACGAGCACGACGTGTTGCTAGTTTTTGACGAGGTGCAATGTGGCCTCGGCCGCACCGGTACGCTGTGGGCTCACGAATTCTATGGCGTCACGCCCGACATGATGTGCCTGGCCAAGCCTCTCGGCGGCGGTCTGCCGATCGGCGCAACGCTTCTCACTCAAGCCATCGCCGATACCATCGAGCCGGGCGATCACGCCAGTACTTTTGCCGGCGGACCCGTCGTGTGCGCGGCAGCGCTGGCCACGCTGAACAAGCTCTCCGATCCCACTTTCCTGGAGCACGTCCGCTGGGCCGGTTCCTATCTGGGCGAAGACCTCGACGAACTCGCCAACAAGTACGACTGTATCCGCTCTATCCGCGGACGCGGCCTGTTCTTGGGTATCCAGACCAACCTCGAGAGCACAACCGTCCTTGTGCAAGAGGGATTCGACGCGGGCCTGCTGACATGCATCGCCGGTCCTCAGGTACTGCGCCTGGTGCCACCGCTCACGGTCACGAAAGAGGACCTTGACGAGGCCATCGAAATCCTCGATCATGTCTTTGCGCGCGTCAGCGGACTCGAAGAGCCCGCCAAGTCGGCGCCCAACGAGCCCCCCGATTTGATGGTACGCCGCCCGATGATCCGGGACGTGCCTGAGATGGCCGCCATCATCAACCAGTTCGCCGCCCAGGGCCAGATGCTGGCTCGCTCCCAGCATCATCTCTACCAGAACCTGCGCGACTTTGCCGTATCGACCGCAGGTGAGCGCGTCGTCGGGTGCGCGGCGCTCAGCCTCGCCTGGGACGACCTGGCCGAGATTCGCTCTCTGGCCGTCAGCCACGAATGGCAGGGACACGGTATCGGCCGCGCACTCGTCGAGGAGCTCGTCGAGGAGGCACGACGCCTGGGCTTGCCACGCGTCTTTGTGCTCACCTATCAACAAGCGTTCTTTGAAAAGATGGGCTTTCACGTGGTACCCCACGATGCACTGCCCCACAAGATATGGGGCGACTGTCTCAACTGCCCCAAGTTTCCAGACTGTGATGAAATCGCCATGATCGTTGATCTTGCACAAAAGGAAGGACAAGATGAAGGGTAACGTGAAAAAGTGTGTATTGGCCTATTCAGGCGGCCTCGATACCTCCTGCATCGTGCCATGGTTGATCGAGAACTATGGCTGTGAGGTGATCTGCGTCACCGCCGACCTGGGCCAGAACGAAGAGCTGGACGGCCTCGAGGAAAAGGCCAAGGCAAGCGGCGCCAGCAAGATTTACATTGAGGACCTACGCGGCGAGTTTCTGACCGATTATGTCTTTCCCACCCTCAAGGCCGGCGCCATCTATGAGCGCGAGTATCTGCTGGGCACCTCCTTTGCTCGCCCGATCATCGCCAAGCGCATGGTCGAGATTGCCGAGATTGAGGGCGCCGACGCCGTAGCGCACGGCTGCACCGGCAAGGGCAACGATCAGGTGCGTTTCGAGTTGACATTCAAGGCGCTCAACCCCAAGCTAAAGGTGATCGCCCCCTGGCGCGAGTGGGACATTCGCTCGCGTGAGGATGCGCTGGACTATGCCGCAGCCCACAACGTACCCGTCGTCCAGTCGCGTCGCTCGATCTACTCCCGCGACCGCAACATCTGGCATATCTCGCACGAGGGCGGCGAGTTGGAGGACCCCTGGTGTGAACCCCAGGAGAGCATGTTCGTGCTCAGCACTTCCCCCGAGAATGCGCCCGACGCCCCCGAGTATGTCGAGATCGATTTCCGCCAGGGCGTGCCGGCGCGTCTCAATGGCGTCAGCATGGGCGCCGTCGAGCTGGTCAGCGCGCTCAATGAGTTGGGCGGCAAGCACGGCATCGGCCGCGTCGACATGGTCGAGAACCGACTCGTCGGCATAAAGTCCCGCGGCGTGTACGAGACCCCCGGCGGCACCATCCTCTATGCCGCGCTGCGTGGTCTCGAAAGTCTGGTCTTTGACGGCGAAACGATGCACTATAAGGATCGCATCGGCATGCAGTACGCCGAGATGGTCTATGCCGGACGCTGGTTCACGCCGCTGCGCCAGGGCTTGGACGCCTTTGTCAGCGAGATCGCCCAGGCCGTCACCGGCACCACCCGACTCAAGCTCTACAAGGGTAATTGCAGCATCGTCGGCCGCAAGTCCGAGAACAGCCTCTACCGCGAGGACTATGCCACCTTTGGCGAAGACGACGTCTATGACCAGTCTGACGCCGAAGGCTTCATCAACCTCTATGGTCTGTCGATGAAGGTACGCGCCCTGCTATCCATCGAGGGGATGGGGCCACGCGGCCAAGAGCCCGACTATTCCGAATTCAAGCGGGACTAGAGCCGGCGCGCAAGGCTAACGTGGTCGAGGGCGTCGCCGGTCGGCGTCCTCGGCCGCGTCAGGAGGGACGAGATGGCCAAGCTTTGGGGTGGCCGCTACAGCGGCGTCACCGACGAACTGATGTGGACCTTCAACGCCTCGATCGGCTTTGACCGCCGCCTGGCGCAGGCCGACATTCGCGGCTCGATCGCCTATGCACACGCTCTTGCCAATGCCGAGGTGATCTCGAAGGAGGAGGCGGGTGCGCTTGAGCAGGGCCTCCTGTCCATCGCAGACACGTTTCGCCAAGGCACATTTGCGTTCCAACCGATGGACGAGGACATCCACACGGCCGTCGAACGCCGACTGGGTGAGCTGGTCGGGCCGGTCGCCGGCAAGCTGCACACCGGACGCAGTCGCAACGATCAGGTGGCTACCGACGTCCGACTGTTCCTTCGCGAGGCGCTGCAGGACCTCGACGGCGCCATCGCCGAGCTCCAGCGCGCCATCGTCCGGCGCGCCGAGGAGCTGATCGATGTGATCATGGCTGGCTATACGCACATGCAGCCGGCGCAGCCGATCCGCTTTTCTCATTGGCTCATGTCGTTCTTTTGGATGCTGCAGCGCGATCGCGGGCGCTTGAGCGACGCCTGCACGCGCTGCGATGCCTGCCCCCTTGGCGCCGGCGCGCTCGCCGGCAACGTCTATGGCATCGACCGCCAGGCCATCGCCGACGAGCTGGGATTCACGCGCATCACGGCCAATAGCATGGACGCCGTCAGCGACCGCGATATGCTCCTCGAGACACTCAGCGCCGGCGCCATGCTCGGTCTGCACCTCTCACGCCTGGCTGAGGACCTGATCATCTGGTCGAGTCGCGAGTTTGGCTTTGTAGCGCTGGCCGAGCGCTATACCACCGGTTCCTCGATCATGCCGCAAAAGCGCAACCCCGACAGCATGGAGTTGGTCCGCGGCAAGAGCGGCCGCCTGGTCGGCAATCTCAACCGACTGCTGACCGTCTGCAAGGGCATTCCCTCGACCTATGACAAGGACCTTCAAGAGGACAAGGAACCACTCTTTGACACGCTGGACACGCTGGCGATGCTGCTGCCCATCGTGACGGGCGTCGTGAGCACGCTCGAGGTGAACGAGACGGCCATGGCCAAGGCGTTGGATCAGGCCATGCTGGCGACTGATCTGGCCGATTACTTGGTCAAGCGGGGCATGCCCTTCCGTGAGGCCCATGGGGTGGTCGGACGGGCCGTATTGCTGAGCGAGGAACGTGGGCTGGCGCTCGGAGAACTGACCTGGGAGGCATGGGAGGCACTCTCACCCCTCTTTGGGCGCGACGTGGGCGCGCTGTTCGATTTTGAGGCCTCCGTCGAGCTACGCGATGTGCCCGGAGGCACCGCCCGAGCTGCTGTGCTCGCGCAGATCTCAGAGGCCAAAGCGCTGCTCTAGTAGCCGAGCAGTTCGGAAACGTCCAAGCGCAGCATTTGGTCGGACAGTGTGCCTCCCTCGGCATCGAGGGCCTCAAGACGCTCGCCCGTATCGCTGCGATACAGCCCCACGCCCAGAGTACAGTCTTGGAGCGAGACACCCTCGGGCAGCGCAAGATAGCGATGATCGTCAATCCGCTCGCCTGCCCGCCAGGCCGACACAGCATAGCTGTTGCCCAGCGCGGCGCCATCGGCCTGCGCCACCAACGCACCATCCGGCCCATAGCAATGCACAAAGACCGTCGTGAGCTCCTGGATGCCCTCCGCAACCCACCAGAGCAGCGAGAGCCGCGTTGCCCCATCCTGTACATGCAGCTCTGCGTTCGCTAGGCAGACCCCTTCGAACGTGGCCAGCGCCTCGCCCTCCCAGTCCATGCAGTTATCCACACCGCCGACTGGCCGATAACAGAGCCGATCCTGCTCGTAGCATAGCAGCGCGACTTGATCGACATGCCGAATCGCGGCCACGGGATCGCTTTCGGTGGCCATCTCGGGATGATAGCCCACCAGCGTGTGCCACTCTTGGCGTAGCGCCTCGATCGAAATAGTTCGCACATCGGGCCGCTCCCCACGGTTTGCATAGATCCAGTCGGCGGGCGAGACCCCATAGTAAGGCGGTAGTACGGTATAACCTTCGTGCCCCAGGCAAAAGGCGCTCTCGGACGGCGCGACCCAATGGGGCACGTTGATCAGCAACCACGACGTCTCGCCCGTTCCAGTCGTCAGGTCGGCGGCATCCTCCAGCGCGGCAGCGCCTCCCCCGACCATCTGCATCCGGGCTCGACCGAACGCGAGCCCCCACCCAACCATCAGCAGAGCACTGATAATCAGCAGACCGCGCGGCAGCCACTTGCTGGTTACCTGATCCCACGTCCAGGTGGCCTCCTCCGACCACAGCAAGGCGAATCCGACGGCAGCGCCATACAATAGACGCGGCCCGTCGATCACATAGCGAAACGAGAGGGTCAGCCACTGTACCAGCAACACGGTGGTCGCCCATAGCAAGCCAAAGAGCGCCTCCGGCAGTCGACGCCGCATTCGCGCCACCAGCAGCAACAGACCCAGCGTGCCGATAGCGACGACTGCGGTCCAGCCCAGATCGCTGCCCCCATAGCGCCTCATCCAGGACTTGGCGATGAGAGCCACCGGCCAGGTCAGCCCCTGCGCGAAATAGACGCTACTCTGCATCAGCGCCTCAAAGCCGGGGAATCCGATAGCATCGTAAGAGTTGGGCACCAGCCGCCACACGATCAGGAACGGCACGCCCAATGCCAACAAGACGAGGCGTTTCCAGAGGCCTGCCCTGGGCACGCTGCCCCGCAGTAGGAGCAGTCCCTCGACCAGCAGCAGAATCCCGCCACCGGTCACCGCCCCTTCATAGGCGAACGGCGCGCAGGCCGTCCCCAGCAGAGCCAATCCCACCCGCCAACGCGTACGCCGCAGCCGTCCATCCCAGTAGCAAGCCGCACTCAGCAACAACAGAAACGCCGAGAGGGGTTTGCCCAGGGATCCAGGCGAGGGCATCACCTGATAGGAAAAGGGAAAGGTTGCCAAGAGCGCCACGGCCAAGAGCGCAGCGCCCCGCCGACGGGTCATACGCCAGGAAAGCCCGCCGACCAATAGGGCGTTGGCCGCGTGCAGCAGCAGCGTGACCCCATGCAAAGGCAGGGGATTCTCTGGACCGAACAGTCGCCAACTGACCGTCCAGAGTGTAAACACCAGGGGACGATAGTGCTGCAATCCGCGAACGTCGCCCCAAACGTCGCCCAGGTCGTGCGCCGCGAGCCAGCGAACGTGGATTGGGTCGTCGAACAGATAGGGGAACGACAACACGCGCCCATACGCCAGAACCACCAACAACAGCGCAAGTGCCGCCATGAGCCACAGCAGCTTGGCGGGAGGTCTTGTCGGCGGCGCGCTCCCGTTGTCGGCGTGGGTCTCCTCGCTCATCGCTCACGCTCCCATGCCCACATGGCCTGTGCGTCGCGCGAGGTCAGCGCATAATCGCGCAACGGTTGTTCGCGTAGCGTGGCCAGCGGCACGGACTCGCTGTGGCTCTCATATCCCAGCGCCACCACGCGAATGATCAATGCCCGACAGTCGGGGCAATAGTCCTCCGGAACCACCAGGGTATAGTCACCCTGCCTATCCGTTGCAGCCGTGAGGGGGAGTTGCGATCCCTCACTCTGGACCTGTACCGCCGCACCGAGGATACCCCCTCCCGGTCCCGCACCGGCATCATAGATCCGGCCGGCAAGCACCATTGCCTCAATCGCCACGGTCGGCACCGGCGCCGGCAGCGTGGCCTGCACCGTGGCAGGCACAGTCGGCTGCACCTGGGCAGGATGCAGTCCGACATTCCGTTCGGGTTGGGCGTAGAGCGTGGCCACCGACACCGACTGCAGCACGGATTGATAGCCGTCGGCGGTCACCTGGAGCAGAACCCAGTTGCACACATCCAGCTGCGGGCGCGGCAACGACAGCCTATAACGGCCGTCGGCGTCGGCACTGGTCGACCATACCGTATCGCGCTCCTGCACACAGTCCAGGACGGTGACCCGGGCTCCCGCGATGGGCGCTCTGATCCCGCGGCCGGCATCGTAGACCGT
>Ga0180430_10002053_pt1 | contig 18768 bp, 14 predicted proteins | sample SS_ome_9_FD_132999 | JGI IMG/M metagenome (GOLD analysis project Ga0180430, IMG submission 132999) | Hypersaline lake sediment archaeal communities from the Salton Sea, California, USA - SS_1_S_2 metaG | ecosystem: Environmental > Aquatic > Non-marine Saline and Alkaline > Hypersaline >... | reverse complement strand
TTAGGAAATACGAGCAAAAGCACAGGAATATGGAATGGATTAACAGCATCTTTTGGTCATTATTTTGATCAAAAATTAGCAAGCGCCATGTATCAATTTTTTATAGAAGAAAGCTCTATAAAAATCTATGATATGGGTTGTGGAGTTAATACAAAATATGTAAATTTCTTAAATCAAAAAGGCCTTAGTTGCACAGGTTTTGATGGCAATCCTTCTATTAAAAACGCTGATAATTGCTATTTAAAAGAACTTCATGTTGAGTTTAACGATGAACCTGCAGAATGGGTGATCTCTTTAGAAACGGGAGACAAAATCCCAAGACAATACGAAAAAACCTTTATAGATAACTTAAAAAACCACGCTACTAAAGGAATTATTCTAAGTTGGGCTAAAAAAGGGCAAGCAGGAAGTAGCCACTTAAATGGCCGAAATAAAGAGTATCTAATTAATAAGTTTTGTAGTGACAACAGCTTTTATCTTGATGTTGAGGCTACAAATAATCTACGAAAATCTGTATCTCCTACAAGGTTTTGGCTAGCTGAAAACCTTCTGGTATTTAGAAAAACAAACCACGAAAAACATCTTCCAGCTGGTGCTTGCAATGTTGAAAACTATTAAATGACTTTCATAGCTAAACTATAGTTAAAAATAATAAAGAGGATAACATGACATCTATTTTTAGATTTATACAAAGAAACCCAATTGTTACATCGATTTTAGCTGGATCAGTTTCTTACTGGGGTGTTGATAAAACTAAAGAAGTTGCATTCAATACTGTAACTGGAGCTTTTTTAGGAGCTATCATTGGCATTGGTATAGCCTTCATCATAAAAAAAGCTGCCAAGCAGTATGACCCAAACTGCACAGTTTGTCGTAAGGATTTAGTTTTTTCTACTGGTTTGTTTTCATTCATATTTAGTGGTTTTTTAAACTTCATAACAAGAGGATACATAAACTACACTAACATTACACCACCTTCATTAACAGGTGTAACTACGGGAATAATTGTTGGAAACTGGCTAGCAGAGCCTACTGAAATTAAAAAAACTTGCGAAGAAACTAAAGTTGCTACAACATAAAGAGGTATGGAAAACACAGAATCTATAAAAAAAGCACTAGGGCAAAAGGCATGTGAACTCATTAAAGATCACATGGTAGTAGGTCTTGGTTCTGGTTCTACTGCAAACTGTTTTATAAACAGTTTAATCGAAAAAAAACTCGATATAGTTGCAGTATCATCTTCAGATCAATCTTTACAACTAGCAAAGAAAGGTGGCATCAAAACCCTACCTTTAAACGAAGTTGCAAAGATTGATATTACTGTAGATGGTGCAGATGAAATTGATCCTAAAAATCGCATGATTAAAGGCGGTGGTGGCTGTCACCTTCAAGAAAAAATCTTAGCATCTTCTAGCAATGAAGTTGTTATTCTTGCTGACCATACAAAGCTTTCTGATAAACTAGGAAGAGAAAAACTACCTGTTGAAGTAGTTTATTATGGAGCTGTATTCACTGAAAAGACCTTAAGAAAAAAAGGATACAAAGGTGAATTTAGAAAAAGTGAAGATGGGACTCTTTTTTTTACAGACAACGCAAACTTAATCTACGATATTGAGTTTTCATCAGGCATAGACGACCCTGAAAACACTCACCTAGATCTTCTGCAAGTTCCTGGAGTTATTGAAACAGGATTCTTCTTTAACATAGCTAGCAAAATTCTAATTGGCTTAAGTGATAACCAAATAGAGTCCCGCTAGTAGTGAATATTAAACTTATTGTTAGCTAGATTTACTAAAGAGTCTAAAGCTTTTTCTGCATCGTTACCAACTGCTTGAATTTTAATCTTAGCTCCCTTTCCTGCGGCTAACATCAAAATCCCAAGAAGTGACTTTGCATTTACTGTATACTCTCTATAAAGCAAGCTAATTTCACAATCAAAAGTGGCTGCGCACTTAACTAGTTCTGTAGAAGGGCGCGTGTGCAGCCCCTTCTCATTTAAAACTGTAAATTTAGCTTGTCTTAAAAACCCATCTTTTTCTGTTTTCATGATTTTTTCTATGCTTTCCATACATTGGATAGATACTAATTGCTCTATTTTAGTTCAATTGTTTTTTTTGCTCAAACTTACTTTTCAAATCGATTACAAGTTTTTGAAAACGATCAAGAGCGCTTTCAATCACACCTCCATTTACAAGGTCTACTCCACATTTTTGCAAAATGTTTTGAGGGTAATCTTTAGAACCTGATTGTAAGAAGTTTAAGTAATCTTCTACTTTACTTGGATCTTTTTCTATTTGATCTAAAAAGTAGTAAGCAACACTAATACCCGTTGCATATTGATAGACATAAAAATTGTAGTAAAAGTGAGGAATTCTAGCCCATTCAGATGCTGTTAAAATATGAGTTTCTAAATCTTTTCCATAATATTCTTGGTTTAGTTTTTGATATTCTTCATTTAAAAACTTTGGAGTTAGAGGCTCATTGTTTTCAACTTTCTCATGAATTAAAAGCTCAAATTCAGCAAATTGAGTTTGTCTAAAGAAAGTTGCTCTAAATGAATCTATTTGATGCATCAAAAGATATTTTTGCACATCTTCATTATCTGCATACTCTTTTTTTAGCTGTTTTAAAAGCAATAGTTCATTGAAGGTAGAGGCAATTTCAGCTAAGAAGATTGGATACCGACTATACTGGTATGGTTGACTATGATTACTTAAATAACTATGCATACTATGACCTGCTTCATGAGCAAGTGTAAATATATCATTTATATTGCCATGATAGTTCATCAAAATATAAGGCTCTGTATCATAACAACCACTAGAATAAGCACCTGATCTTTTACCTTGTTTTTCATAAGGATCTACCCATTTACGTACTTTTAAACCCTTGGTTAAAGCTTCTTGGTACTCTTTTCCTAATGGAGCAACAGATTCTAAGATTGTATCACATGCTTTTTCATAAGACATTTCTATTTGACAATCTTCAATTAATGGAACATATAAATCATAAGGAAAAAGCTTATCTAAGCCCATTATCTCCTTTCTTAAAGAAACATAGTCGTGTAAAGCTTTACCATTTTCTTTAGTTGCTTTGATTAGATGGTGATATACTTGAAGATCAATGTTATTTGGAAATAAAGCAGCTTGCAAACAAGAGTCATACCCTCTTGCATTAGCTGAAAACTGATGTTTATTAACATTAGCAAATAAAAGCTCACAAAGTAAATTTTCATGGTTAAAATAGCCCTCATGAATCTTCTCAAAGGCATTTTTACGTAAAGTTCTATCTTTATCTCTTAAATAGCTTAAGTAAAGAGCTTGAGTTAATGGTTTTTTATTTTTTGACTCATCTTCTACTTCTTCAAACTTTAAATCTGCATTATTAAAAGCTGAAAAAGCTTTTGCAGAACCATCTAAAGAAGGACCGGCAAGAGCTACAAGCTTTTCTTTATCTTCACTAAGCGTATGATTTTTTAAACTATAAATCCTTTCTATGTAAAACTTATATTTTTCAAGGTCGGGATCATTTAAAAGCGCTTGGAATTTTTCATTTTCAAGCTCTAATATTTTTGGCTCAATAAAACAAAATCCCTTTTCAAACTCAGTGGATAAGAAAATGACTTTCCCATACATCTCTTTGTAAAAATTATTTGATAAATCTTCATCAAATTTTAAATGAACATAGGTGTAAAGCTTTTCAAGCTCTCTTGATAGTTCAAAAAATATTTCTAATATTTTTCCTAAATCGGTTTCAACTGAAAGTTGTAAACATTTTTCTTTACCTTCACTCAACTTAGTCTGATAGGCATTAAAATCTTTTTCCCATTGATTATCAGATGGATAGATTAATGATAAATCCCAAGTTTCAGTCATAGATCACTCCCATTTAAACGAATTTATTATTTTTAGCACTCAATTTCCTAAAGTGCTAAATCTTATTGCAAAAAAAGCTGTTTTTTTCTACCATACTGTATTAAATACTTTCATAAAACTGTAATCGTAAACAGGAGTAAATTTATGACTCAACAAGTAGAAAAGCATAAACTTCAGCTTAAACCTTTATCAGATAGAGTTATCTGTAAGCGTTTAGAAGCAGAAGAAGTTTCTAAAGGTGGAATCATTCTCCCTGACAGCGCAAAACAAAAACAAGAAAAAGTAGAAGTTTTAGCTGTTGGAGAAGGCAAGGTAGATCAAAATGGAAACAGAGTGCCGATGCCGGTAGTAGTTGGTGATATTGTTTTAATGGACAAATACGCTGGACAAGAAGTGAGTATTGATAGTCAAGAGCTAATCATTGTTCGTGCAGACGATATCGTTGCAAAAGTTGAAAAATAATTCATAACTTAGGAGTAAGCTAACATGGCACCTAAAGACATTAAATTTAAAGAAGAAGCTCGCCGTAAGATGCAAAAAGGAGTTTCGACTCTTGCAGCAGCGGTAAAAGTTACCCTTGGACCAAAGGGAAGAAATGTTGTAATCGACAAGAAATTTGGCACACCTCATATCACAAAAGATGGAGTTACAGTTGCTAAAGAGATCGATCTTGAAGATAAGTTCGAGAACATGGGCGCACAAATGGTAAAAGAAGTTGCTAACAAAACAGCTGACAAAGCTGGTGACGGAACAACTTCAGCAACTGTTTTAGCAGAAGCAATCTACACAGAAGGACTAAGAAATGTCACTGCTGGTGCAAACCCAATGGAGATCAAAAGAGGGATTGAGCAAGCTACAAACACTGTTGTAGAAGAGCTTAAAAAAATCTCAAAACCAATTAAAGACACAAAAGAAATCGAGCAAGTAGCAACAATTTCGGCTAACGGAGATACTGAAATTGGTGGAATTATCGCTAAAGCAATGGATAAAGTTGGTAAAGATGGAACAATTACAATTGAAGAAGCAAAAGGCTTTGAAACAACATTAAAAGTTGTTGAAGGGATGAACTTTGATCGTGGATACCTATCATCTTACTTTGTAACAAATCCTGAGACACTAGAAACAGAATTTGATGATGCATACGTGCTAATCTACGAGAAGAAAATTTCTTCAATGAAAGATTTCTTACCAATTTTACAAGCAGTTGCAGAAACAAGTAAGCCATTTTTAATCATAGCAGAAGATATTGAATCTGAGGCTCTAGCTACTCTAGTAGTAAATAGATTAAGAGCAGGTCTAAAAGTATGTGCTGTAAAGGCTCCTGGATTTGGAGATAGAAGAAAAGCAATGCTAGAAGACATCGCTATTTTAACAGGCGGTCAGTTCATTTCTGAAGATCTAGGGATTAGCTTAGATAAAGTAACAATTGACATGCTTGGAAAAGTGAAAAAAGCTCTAATAAAAAAAGAAGAGACAACACTTGTAGAAGGCGCTGGAGACAAAAAGCAAATTGAAGATAGAGTTCAATTAATCAAGCGTCAAATCGAAGAGTGTACTTCTGATTATGACAAAGAAAAACTTCAAGAAAGACTAGCTAAACTAGCTGGAGGAGTAGCGGTAATTCAGGTTGGCGCTGCAACTGAAGTTGAAATGAAAGAGAAAAAAGACAGAGTAGACGACGCTCAACATGCAACTAAAGCTGCAGTTGAAGAAGGCATCCTACCTGGTGGTGGAACAGCATTAATTCGCTCAATCCCAGCTCTAGACAAACTTATCGACTCTCTTCATGGAGATAAGAGATTTGGAGCAGAGATTGTAAAGCGTGCTCTAGTTGTGCCTCTACGTCAAATTTCTGAAAACGCAGGTCAAGAAGGATCTGTAATTGTACAAAAAGTACAATCTGAAAAAGACCTTGAAACTGGTTATGACGCGTTAAACGACGAGTTTGTAAACATGTTCGAAAGAGGAATCGTAGATCCAACTAAAGTTGTTCGTTCGTCTTTACAATTTGCTTCATCTGTAGCATCACTTCTATTAACAACAGAAGCGTTAATTACTGAAGAAGATGAAAAAGAAACAGCATCAGCTGCTGGAGCACCTCCAATGGGTGGCATGGGTGGCATGGGTGGAATGGGATTCTAATCCTTTTCTTAAAATGTTTCTTAAAAACCTCTTTTGGGCAACCAAAAGAGGTTTTTTTGTATTAAAACTCTTGCGAGTAAATGCAATTAGTATGCTATAAAAAAAAGCATGAAAAAACTTATCTTACCTTTTGCTATTATAGCAATTTTTATAGCTGTTTTTTGGTATTTTGAATCCCCTCTTTTAGATCATTTTCATTTTCATCAAGAAAATGTTATCCCAAAAAGAGAATCAGATGATGTAAAGAACATCTTAAAAGGGATCACAGACTTTAGAAAAAACCTATCTGAAGACTATAAGGATCTATTTTCAAAACTCAAAAATCATCAAGATCCAGATACATTATTTATCTGTTGCTCTGATAGTAGAATAGTTCCAAGCTTAATTTCCTCATCAAACCCTGGAGAAGCTTTTGTTTTAAGAAATGTAGGAAACATTATCCCTGCATACACCTTTTCCCTAGAAGACAATAGCGCCCCTGCTGCAATTGACTATGCAGTTAATGTATTAAACATTACTGATGTTGTGCTTTGTGGACATTCAGATTGTGGAGCTATGAAAGCAGTAAGAGAAGGTTTAGATAATTTGTCTAACACACACCTAAAAGCGTGGCTAGAAAATGCTGAAGATGCCTTAATAACAATAGACGACGAAAATACAGAAAAAACTAACGCTCCTGAAATTAACGAAATCTCTAAACAAAATGTTCTTCTACAAATTGAACATTTAAAAACTTACCCTTCTATAAAATCAAGAATCGATGACAATAAACTAAGTATACATGGACTTTGGTTTGATGTAGGAAATGCAGAAGTCTACTACTATGATCCTACATCTAGTGAATTTGTATTAATTGATGAAAATAAAGCAGAAGAACTTCTTCAAAGATTAAAACAAAAAGCCGAATCACTTGATTCTTAATTAATAAAATATGTTATAGAAAGCTTAAAAGGAGTTTTCTATGAAAAAAATCTTATTAATTATCCTTGTTTCCTTTCTTGTTATCCTGGGTTTTGTTTGGATAAGTAAAGGTTCTCTTTTAGCTAGATATCTATCTAGAGAACTAGGAACTCCTGTATCGATAAAAAGTCTTAGCTACTCTCCCGAAAAAGTTTCTATTGTAGGCCTTAATGTCTATAACCCTAAAGGATCTAGAACACAAAATGCTCTACAAATTGACCTTACAAGAATCTATTGCCCTATAGGTGAGCTTTTTAGAAAAACAACTAATATAAACCAGATTATCATGGAAAACATTAACTTAGGTGTTGAACTATACAATACTTCAGGAACTGATAATAACTGGGCAAGAATCTTATACAACAACGAAAAAAGACAAGTTCATCAAGAAGACTTCTTTATTAAATCTCTTGTATTAAAAGATTTGTCAGTAACACTAACAAGGAGCAATGGTAACACAAGAACTTTTGGTCCTATTAGTATCGAGTTGCAAAACATTTCAAGCAAAACAGCTGGTAAAGACATAGAAACAGCTATTATGAATCAAATCATTTTCGAGATTATGAAACAGTTTAACTTACCAGAACTTATAAAACAGGTAGACCCTTCAGGGGTAATTGAGAAAGTATTACCGTCTATAAATATTAATCCAATAAATGGGAATAATAGGTAAATTAGGTTTCTTGAGGCTCAGCTTCAGCAGGTTCAACTGAAACAGCAGTATCTTCTGCTGTTTTTTGTTTGAATTGCTTTCCTAAAGAAAAGACCGAGTAGATCCACGAGGTAAATGCAACAAACAAAATGACCGCAACAAAAGGTGTAGCAGCTAATACCGAACCAGTAGAGATAATCAATCCTTGATAAAGGAAAGAAGCTCCTGACTTACCAACTCCAGAACCAAGACCATCAATAGCCGCCTTCCCTCTAAGTCTAGATTCAGGATCTAAAGGTAGAAAGGCTAATTCTTTTGTAGAGTCAAAGATAGAGTATTTACCTGACTTAGATAGACAATTTTGAGTAGAACCAAAGTAAACTGTCATAGCAGTAGGAGTTAGTCCAAATAAGGTCAATGAGATTGATGACAGGGCATCACCACAGAACATAAAGGCAAAAAATCCAATTGCCATTGCGGTCATTACAAGAGGAGTTAACACCGCTACAAATGTCCAACCAAACCTTCTTACGATAAATGAGAAAAGTAAAGATCCTTGAGTTGCAATCACACCAATCCAAATAGTAATCCAATACATATGAGCAAGCATTTCATTTGGATCAGAAAAATGAGCTTTTAGCTGTTGCTTCCAAAGAATATCTGTTAGGTTTATCGAAATATTGTACCCAAGAACAATCATCGCAATACAGCAAAGATACCTTGATTTTAAGAGGTATCTGATACTTGCTCTTATCGAAAGTCTGCTTTTCTTTTTACCACCACCGGTAACTTCAGAAAGAGGTTTTGTTAATACATTTTTTTGAATCCAGTAGAATGTCGCCATTGCTAAAGATCCGAGACAAGCAATAATTAAAATAGTCTTTACAAGAGTCTGGCCAAATGCATCACCAGGTACTTCAGCTGCAGAAAGAGAAACATTACTAAGTGCTATTAATCCGACAATCCCCCCTAAAGTTGGAGCGATATTAGAGCCAATATTTAATATTCCATAAGTTCTTTTTGCTTCTTGTACACTAGTAACATCATTAGCAAACCCCCAAAACAACACCGCTAGAACCATCACAGACCAAAGCTCAGCAAGCACATAGAATAGTGAATAACTCCAGTTACAGACCATCCCAATAAGCCCGTTAAAACCAGCTGGAAGATAGTTTGTTAAAAAAGTTTCTAATGAACTTAAGTGTAATAGGTCACCCAGTGGGTAAAGAACAAAAGCAAAAGTTAAAAAATAAGTTAAAAATGAAGATATAACTATATAAAAAACTTTTTCTCTTCTAAATTTTGAACATAACTTTGTATAGATAAATGCTGCAATAAACACAGCAGGCAGCATGCCATAAACCTTTAAAAACGGTAAAACTGCTGCCCCAGAGGAGTTTGCAGTTAAAATTACAGTATCTTTTAAGTTGCGTAATAAGCTGTACGAAATACAGAGAAGGAAAAACAGGAAGAGCATCGATAGAACTTTTTTGGTTTCTGATCTATGAATTGGCCAAAGTATTGATCTTATTGGGCCAAATGATGATTCTTCTTTATCCACACGCCTCTAAAGGATTTAACTAAATTGTCCAAAGTATGTCAGACTGAGACTTTTTTGAAAAGACCTTAAAAATTCTTATAAATAAATCCCTCAAATCAATTATAAGTAAAATTTTAATAGATGCTTTTATGAAAATTTTACTTACTGGAACAACTGGTTACATAGGGAGTAGACTTCTCCCTTTTCTCTTAGAAAAGGGATATACCGTCTACTGCCTTGTTAGAGACGCTAAAAAGTTAAAAACCTACGATTACCCTGATCAGCTTCATATCATTGAACATGACCTTTTAAAAGGAGAGTTTAGCCCACCAGAAAAGATTGATGCAGCCTATTACCTTATCCATTCCATGTCAGAAGATCCATCAGAGTTTGATTCAATGGAAAAAACAACTGCAAAAAATTTTATTGAATCAGTAAGAAAAACATCTATTAAACAAATTATTTACCTTAGCGGCCTTGTCACCTCTCATAAGTTATCCCCTCATTTACAATCTAGACAAGATGTTGAAGGCATTTTAGCTTCAAGTTCCATTCCGCTTACAACTCTTCGAGCAGGTATCATTATAGGCTCTTCATCAGCTTCATTTGAGATCATTAGAGATCTTGCTGAAAAACTCCCCTTTATGGTTGCTCCTAAGTGGGTAAACAGTCTTTGCCAGCCAATAGGTGTTGATGATGCTTTGCATTATTTAACAAGTGTTTTAGATAAAAAAGACTGTTATGGCAGAACGTTTGACATTGGAGGGCCAGACATAATGACCTATGGCCAGATGTTGCAAGCTTATGCAAAGCTTCGAGGTCTGAAACGATTTATTCTACAAGTGCCTGTATTAACTCCTCGTTTATCTTCTTATTGGTTGTATTTTATAACTTCAGTAAACTTCTCATTAGCTATGTCACTTATTGAAAGTGTAAAAAACAATGCTATCTGTACAGAACAAAGCATATCTTCGACTATACCCCATGTTTGTATAGGTTATACAGAAGCAATACAACAAGCTTTGCAACCTATCGCACAAACTGCACTTTTTAAAAACCTTGATGAAGCTAAAAAGCTTGTAAAGGAAAAGCCTTATTTAAACTATCTTATTAGAATCCCCTATCATGGTTGTTTTCATATAGACATAGAAAAACCAACAGCTAGAAAAAATCTTGAAGAGCTTAAAAAGTTTCATCCAAATTGGATAACAATAAAAGAAACAAGCGATGAACTTATTTTTTATTCAAATAATAAAAGAGAATACTGGATCTACTACGGATTGAAAGATCACCGCATTAATCTAGCACTATGGCATAGACCAAGAGGTCTCTGGCAAAGGATAAGATGGTATCTTTTAAAGCCCTTAAAGAAAAAAACACTTAAGAGAAAGTTATTTTCTCTTAAGTATTAGAAATAAGCCTAAAACTTAAATTGTTAAAATATAGGAAAATTACATTTTTTAGTTTATTGATATTTAATTTTAAGTTTTCCTTTAGAGTCAGGTTCTAAACTAAATTCTTCAATTTGTGTAATAGGTTTCCTGCCTTCTATTACTTTAAATCCATTATTCGCATTACCATACACCCACTTATTGACAAAGCGAACTTTAAATCTAACTCTTTGTATTATTCCAGATTTATTTTTTTCAGGTTTAATGATAATCAGCCTTTGAGTTTCCTCTAGGGATGGATACTGACTAAGAATCTTATTACCTTTCTTAAAAAGAATTAATTCTTCATTAAAATTTATTACTTTAGGCTCAATTAAAATTGGTTTTAACCTCTCTAGTATCTTCTCTTGCATGTCAGCAAAGTTATTCTGGTTTAGAAATGATTGAACTGGCAACAACCACTTATCTAGGTTTTTCTTGCCAAGTTGCTTCTCCATTAGTTTGGCAGACCCTAAGTATGATTTAAAACCAGGTGATGTTTGAAATAACACATATTCATTGTTACTTATATATGCGTGATCCATACCTGGCCTAGTCATATCCAAATAATATGACTTAACAGGTAATGAAGAAACACTATTCTCATAAATTAATTTTGAAATTCTATTATAATAAGTTTGCGAACCGTTAATTTTAGTACAATAGCTAGTTAAGAGATCTTTTGGATCTATTGTTCCATGTTTTTTATTTTTAGAATTAATAACTTCTTTAGCGCTCTTTTCTATTTGATCAATATATCCATCCTTTTCTGCTAACTTTTTCATAATTGCTTTATCAAATATAGGAGCCTTTTTAACTATAAAAGAATCTTGGCCTTCAGAGGCTATTCTTTCTCTAAAATATAAAAGAACTGATAAACCTAATCCATTAATATAATTTTCAAAGAAGATGTTTGACATCTCACCTTTATTCAAAATTCCTCGAAGTTCGTCATAATCGTTGTTTAAAGCTATTTCATTTAGTTTTCCATCTACTTTAACTAATAAAGTCTTAATCCTAAATTTTATACTATCATTAGAGTTGATCTTATTAGTTATTTTCTCTGCACTTTTGAGAGAATCTTTCAATTTATATAGCTGATTATCTGATAAATACTCTGATAGTTCAGTAGAATATAAAGCTAAATCAAGCAAATTAGAATAAAATCTTTTTGCACTAACAGATTCATAAAAATGCCCCATAGAAATAAATCTAATAAGCCTCTTAAAAACTCTTTTAAAGATCTCAAGGTAGTTATCAACCTTAACAATCACAGGACCATCAAGCTTTGTTGATATTGTATGGTTAAATATATATCCATTTGACTCAAAATGATTATATATTGAAGAAATATTTCCAACTGCTTGATTTACATTCAAATCATTATTAACTGACATTTTATACCATTTTTATTAATATACAATATAATTATAACAAATATTTAATTAATTATCATTAAAATATAAATAACACTAACAATAAAAACACGTTAAGCACTTATAGTAAAATACTTACGACTTACAGTAAGCTACTGAGCCTCTATAGGCATAATAGAAAATATAGAGATAGCAGATCAAAGGAATGAAAAAGGCATAATGAATACCTATGTAATCGGCTATAAGCCCTTGAATTAGAGGGATTATAGCTCCTCCTATGATCGCTGTACATAGAATTCCTGAGCCTTGAGGGGTGTATTCATCTAAGCCAGCGATAGCTAGAGTGAAGATAGTAGGGAACATAATTGAGTTAAAAAGCCCTACAAAAATCAAGCTATAGCCTGATATAGCTCCTGAAGTTAGAAGAGTAGTAATAACTAGAGCTATCGCACAGGAAACAGAGCATATAAGGGCTTTTCTAGCTCGAACTTTGAGCAATAGAACAAAGCCAATAAATCTTCCTATCATGGCAAGGCCCCAGTAAAGGGATACGTGATTTCCAGCTGAATAATCATCAAGAGCTAGTATATCTGAACTGGTTAGAAAGTTTACTAAAAAAGAGCCAATAGAAACTTCAGCTCCAACGTAGAAAAACACTCCTAAAGCTCCTAATATAAGATGAGGATATCGATAGATAGGGTTTGAGGTTGAGAAAAAAGACTTATCTGGTTTGATGTTTTCTTTTTTGGAAGCAAGTTTACCAAGGTCTTGTTCAAACTTTTGGTATTTTTCTGGATTAAGCTTTGGGAATTTCACAAGACCAATAAAGATTGCTAGAACAAGCCCGATTACTGCCAATGAAAAGTAAAGAGTTTCCACTCCAGAAACCTCAGAACTATCATCAATAACAGAAAGAATTAAGTATGATCCTATCAATGGACCAATAGTTGTCCCAAGTGAATTAAAAGCTTGAGCTAGATTTAATCTTGAAGAAGCTGTTTTTTCTGTTCCAAGTAAAGCTACATAAGGATTAGCAGCAACTTGTAATAGTACAATCCCTGATGCAAGGATAAAAAGACCTAGTAAAAAGAGGGTATAGATTTGAAAACTTGCGGCAGGTAAAAAAAAGAGACATCCTAATGAAACGATAAAAAGCCCTATGACAATCCCTCTTTTGTAATTAACAATCTCTATTATTTTTCCAGCTGGAAGACTTACAAGTCCATAAGCTGTAAAAAAACAAAATTGGATTAGCATAGCTTGCGCGTAGTCTAATGAAAAAAGACCTTTTAAATGAGGAACTAAAATGTCATTTAAAACTGTGATTAATCCCCACATAAAAAACAGAAGGATACAAGTAAAAAGGACGAAAGGGTGTTTTGTATTCATTTTCATAAATTACCAGTAAAATGGGTTATAGGTATATCCTTTAAGAAAAAGATAAGGTTTTCTAATCCAATAACAGTTTGGCCAGCATGTTAAATAAGCTGTTCTATTACACAGAGAAAAATGTTCTCTATATCCTAAGAATTCCTCTAAAGGTGTAACACGGAAAAGATATTCAGATACTAAGATATTAGCTTCATAAAGTGCTGTTGTTGTTGTATTGGTATAACAAGTTCCTTGTGATTGGCCATTACAAAGGATTGCAAGTTTAGGAGAGTCTTGTTCAAAAAAAGTATCTGTAAAAATGAAATCATCCCAAGTTTTAATAATCGAAAACTCTCTTTCATCATCTGGCTCTAACTGAGTAATTGTTATAGTATCTAAAGGATCTTCAAGTTCTATACTCTCTCTATAGATCGCTCCGGAGTAAAATATTGTAGGGCTATGCTTATCTTCTTGTTTGATGATATGGATTTTTCCTGATTGATGAAAATCATCTTTTAAGATGATTTTCTCTTCTCCTTTCATTTCTAAATTTCCACCATATACTTCAACATAAGCATCATTGTTATCCACGGATAAGAACTCTAAAAAACCTTCTAAAGATGCTACTTGTAAAGGTCCATCATGGATAATTGCAGCTTCACCATTTTTACCTGCACGAAAAGATACATCTCCATTAGACGCTAAGATTGAAGGCACTTTTTTATTTATGCCTCTGATGTATGCTGGATGAAGTTCTTTCCCCTTAGCAAAAAGCGCTCCTTGGACTGATATCCCTTTTTCTGCAGTTATAAAAAACCCCATTCTTTTAGAATATTCTTCAACAGTGAAAAAAGGCTTTGGTCTTAGTCCTATAACAGCTTCAGAGTAATTTCCCATTTGAGCATCGAATTCTGTAAAACCTTCAATGTTTAAATAACCTTCTGTTTCAATAGCAATGGTTTTAAACCTTAGGTCTACTTTATCTGGAAGTATAGGTAGATAAGCACCTATAACTGCATCAGATCTCTGTCCAGATACAACATTGACATCATTAAATGTTCCCACAGAAAATTTATCTGAATTTATCGAAACTGTTTTGTTTAATAATACATCTTGTAACCCAAAGCCGATAGCTGCAAAGGTATCCCCTGCTCCTCCGAAAACGTTAAGCTCACCACTTGTGCCAACTACTATATCCCCTTTAATAAGCGCCTTTTTAAATTCACCAAAAACACCACCATGACCTATAAGGGCATATCCCCTTTTATCAGTTCCTGAATAGATGTTAATATCTCCATCAATTTGTAAATTGATGTTCCCTATTTTATTTCCATTTTCTTCTATATTATTTGCATGACCTACTTGGGCATACATGCCATCTGCAAAAAGGTCTAATCCTTTACCAACGTAGGCCATATGAATATTTCCCATTTGATCATAGACATAGTGGCCTTCCCCTCCATGACCTATATGAGCTTTTGCATGTTCTGAAGCAACAAGCTCTACTTTTCCACCAATAAGACCAAAAAGAATATCACCGCTTAAAGATCCATCATTAGAAGTTTGAACATGTCCAATTTGGCAAAACCCTTTATTTGCCTTTAGTTTTAAATCATTATCTATTTGGTTGATTACAATAGATCCCGAAGAAGTTGGAGAGTCATAAGAACCAATTACTGCAGGACTTTCTAACCCTTTTCCACCATTTAATATAAGATCTTTTCCTACATGGTCAATAATCACTGAACCTGTAACAACTTCTTTTGCTTTTGGATAACCCAGTACGGCATATCCATTTTTACCACCTTTAACCAAAAGAGTCTCTTTTACATCCTTGATTAAAACATCGCCTGAAAAAGTTCCTAGAGCAACATTCCCATTACCTATTTCGGCATTTAGAGTAAGGTTTTTGCAAGTATCAATTATAATATCGCCTTTTCCAGTATTGACAAGCTTACCCTTCAAAAAGATATTTCCACCTGTTTGAAAAGTAAGATTAGCACCTCTAAAAAGATGGTAAACTAGATCTTCTTCTAAAATGATTTGACCTCTTCCACCTGAAAAGTCACTACCCGCTGTTTGGATAAATACATCACCTTGTGAAAGCTCATATAAAAGCGTTCCTGGAGTATTTTGGTCTCCTATTTCGATATAAGATTTTTTATGAATAGGCAGCCATTTTTTTCTTATAAAGGAACCTCCATGAACATTATCACGATGAATAACTACATCTGATTCTGGATCAAGAATCAATCTTCCTGCTCGTCCATTGGCTGCAGAGCGTAGAGTATTTCCAAAAAATGAAAACCCCTGAAGACCAGAAACTTCAATAAGCCCTCCCTTACCAAGAAAGTCTCCTCCTCTTACATCTGCAAATCCATCAAAATAAGTTTGACCATCAGACCACAAAACAACCTGACCTCCATTACCTTCTACAAAAGATCTAGCAAGAAGTTTCACATCTTTTCCTACATAGGTAAGTAAAGAATTTGCAAGATTGTGATCATTGCCTTGAAATCCTCCTCCAACAAAAATCTTACCTCCCCCATTTTCTGCAGAAACATCTATAACAGCATCTTGATCAACAATAACTTCTTTACCTATGAGTTGAACCTCTCCACCTTCTTCACCCATGTTTGAAGAAATAGAGCCAGTAACAACTGTAGAAGAAACTAAAAATGTTTCTCCTGATTCATCAACCATAATATCTAGAGCATCACTCTCATCTAAAGTTGCAAAGGCAAGAGAGTAGGGACTATTGTCTTCTAGCCTTGCTATATCAGCACCTTTAGACTCTATGTAAATTCTTTTAGAGCCACAAGGCTTTAAAAGAACTTTATCAGCTGACGCTAAAGTTACTTGGCCATTATTAGCATCTATATTTCCATGATTTTGAGATGAGTAGCTTATAAAAACCACATCACCATTTCTACTTTGAATTTTACCGTAATTAATCACCCCAGATTTACTATCACCAGAAAATTCTAAATCTTCATTATTCATAAAAGCTGTATCTGAATGAATATCCAGTGTAGTAGCTATGATAGATCCTGTATCAATCACCCCAGATTTGCTTACAACAATACCATTGGGATTGATAAGTATTACTTTCCCGTTTGCCTCTAATAATCCTTGAAGATGACTAATCGCCCCAGATGTGACCTTGTTTAAAGCTACAGAAGAACTGTTTGGTTGCAGAAACTTAGTAAGCTCATCTTGTTCAATAGAAAAATTTTTCCAATGTAAAATAGCACGGTCGGACACTTCTAAATGAAGACTCTTTCCCTTTTGATTGATCTTACAGCTTCCTTGTATTACATCTAACCCAGATGGATTAGCTAAAAGATAAAAAGGAATAAGACCTAATAAACCAAGCTTTTTCACATTGACACCCTATTTAAACTATCACCTTGAAAGTACATCATCATTTTTAGAAAATCAAATTAAAATCTTCACTCTTTTTTGTCTTGATATGCTCGGGCAAAACTATTTTTTTCTAGCAAAGGCCACTATAGGACTTAAAAGTAAGATTAAAATAGGAATAATCTCAAGCCTTCCAAGCCACATTAAAAACATTAAAATAATCTTACCCATAACAGGCAGTTCTGGACCTGTAATACCTGCAGAAAGACCTACGTTACTCATTGCAGAAGAAACATCAAAAAGTAGATCAATGCCATTTTTTTGAGGTAGGATATAGCTTAACCAAAACCAACCAAAAGCAATTGAAGTAATCCATAAAGCAAACAGGACACTTGCTTCATATAGTCTTTCGGTTTTATGTCCTTCTGGAAGGTCTACACCTGTAGGCTCTGATTTACTAGATTCTTTTAACACTTTTTTTTCTTTTTGTACTGTAAAAGACCTTAGTCTTAACACTACAGCTTGCCAAAGGTAAATAAGTCTTCTTATTTTTATTCCTCCAACTGTTGATCCAGAGGCACCTCCAATAATCATACCTATTACTAAAAAGATCTTAACAATAGGGTGAAGAAGAGTTAGATTCATTGTTGAAAAGCCACATGTACCCAAAGAAGATACCCACTGAAAAACAGCATCTAAAAAGGTAAAGTAAGGAAAAGCTAAAAAATAGACAAATAATGCTCCAACAATCGCAAATAGATATAAAAGTCTGTTTTGGATATTTCTCCAAGCAATCATAAAATCCTTTTCAAAAAGGATTTTATGATGAATAGAAAAACTCATTGCTCCTGCGAGCATTACAAGAACAGTCAGGGACTTAATCATAGGAGTATAATCTGCAAAGCTATTTGCAGAGACTGTAAATCCACCTGTTGAAATCCCTGTCATTGAATGACAGATAGATTCCCATAAAGGCATACCAAATAACCAAAAAAGCAGACCGAAGACAATTGTATAAATGATATAAATCAACCAAATCATTCTTCCTGTTTCTATTAATGACTTGCCTAACTCTTTAGATCTAGTTTCAGCATAAAAAAGTCTAAACTCTTTATGCAAAGGCTCCATAAAAGAAAGCACAAAGACAATCAACCCTACACCACCTACCCATTCAGTAAAAGCTCTCCACCATTGCAAAGAATAAGGAAGTAGCTGAGGCTCTTTAATCATTGAAAGACCCGTGCTTGTAAATCCGGAAAAAGTTTCAAAAAAAGCATTTAAAGGAATCATCATAAACTTTGTTCCAGAACTAGCTAACTTAGTTCCTTCTACTAGGTATGACACCCATATGTAAGGAACCGCACTAACAATAGGACACAACAACCAACCTAACGCAGCTGAAAGCATAGCATCCCACAGATGTATTTTCTTTGGGCGAAAGCAAAGCTTATAAAAAACAAATCCAAGTAAGAAATTCACTATCCCTGTAAATAAAAAAGGCAAAATAGCAAAGTACTCTTTGAAAAATAAGCTAATGGGAATAGAGCAAAAAGCCATCATTGCAGGAACAAATAGCAATAATCCAGCATTGCCAATTACAGCCTTTAGATCTATTTTTTGATGGAAAAACATCTTTTACCCTTTTTCTAACCTATACAAAAGATTGTTAATCAGAGCTAGAAAAATTCCTTATCTAGAAAGAAAAAAGAAGCTTAAAACCTTGGTTTTTTTACATGTTGTTGAACTTCTGTTGTTTATATTTTTAAACATTTCATTAACCTTGTATTTTAGCCAAAAAAAGGTCATTATTACCTTGTATTTTAGCCAAAAAACACAAAAGTAACCTTGTGTTTCAGCCAAAATACATGAAAATAACCTTGTAAAAAAGCCAATTCATTCTATAATAGAGATATGATAAGAGATTTAGAAAGCGAGTTATTAGAGTGGAAAAATAGCCCCATTAGGATGCCTTTAGTCCTAAGAGGTGCAAGGCAAGTTGGAAAAACATTTATTGTAGAAAGGTTTGGAAAGAAACATTTCCAAAAACATTTAACAGTAA
>Ga0180430_10002052_pt1 | contig 18779 bp, 19 predicted proteins | sample SS_ome_9_FD_132999 | JGI IMG/M metagenome (GOLD analysis project Ga0180430, IMG submission 132999) | Hypersaline lake sediment archaeal communities from the Salton Sea, California, USA - SS_1_S_2 metaG | ecosystem: Environmental > Aquatic > Non-marine Saline and Alkaline > Hypersaline >... | reverse complement strand
GTGGAATTGATGGTAGTAATCATCATACTCGCCGTACTCACAGGTATAGCTATACCCAGCTATATGGCATTGAGGAACAGGGCCAGGGTACAGGCTACCAGATCGGAGATGCAGAATATTGCAACTGCATTAGAAGTATTTAATGCAGACAATGATGCATACCCGACTACTGCTGAGGGCCTAGCTGCAGTTGAAGCAGGCGATTATATGGCCAGTGTTCCTGACACTGATGCCTGGGGCGGTGCATATACTTACACAAGTGCTGACGGTACGACTTATACGTTGAACAGTAATGCCGGCAGTGATGCTGCGACAGATATAGAGATAGTTGATGGCCAGTTTACCGATGAAATTGCAGAAGAAGAAGAATAGTGGTTTTAAAAAAGGGCGGCCAGTCCGCCCTTTTTTTTTGCCTTTTTTTTAATTGTCTTAAAAATAAAGGATTTTTACTGATCCTGGGCCTTTGAATATTATTTTTTATCATTATTTTGACTGGATAATAAAAAAATGTTAATATACAAAAATAGATTTATTAATAAATAGTTTTATTAAATTTGTATAATTCATATAAATTTATATATAATAGTAGTCAATTTCATAAAAACATAGCCAAGTAATAGCAATAAAGATTAAATAAAAGCAGTTAAAAAAGCAGCAAGATATGGAGCCTCTGGATATAATATTATATATAGTATTCTTTATTACGGGACTGGCAATGGGAAGTTTCCTGGAAGTGGCTGCATACCGGATACCCAGAAAAATATCCATAATAAAACCCAGGTCATATTGCCCGCAGTGCAAAAAGACGATCGCTTTCTATGATAATATACCACTGCTTTCATACCTTATGCTTAAGGGAAGGTGCAGGAGCTGCAGGGCAAAAATACCAATTACTTCTTTTTTTGCAGAGCTGCTTACTGGACTCTTATTTGTCTCTAATTATTTTTTCTTCGGGATCAGCCTGCAGACACTGTTGGGAGCGGTCTTCTGCTGCCTGCTTATTGTAGTCTCATTTATTGATATAGAGTTCAGGATAATCCCCAATGTTATAGTCCTTCCTTTCACTATTATCGGTCTGGGGCTTAATATATTAATGGATCCCGGCCGCTGGTGGCATCCTCTTGCATTTGCTGCCGGGGCATTTGCATTCATGCTCATAATAAACCTCATCTATCCCCGGGGGATGGGGATGGGAGATGTAAAACTGAGCCTTATGGCGGGAGCTTTCCTGGTAAAAAATATTATTCCCGGATTATTCCTTGGTTTTTTGCTGGGTGCGGGGTACGGCATAGGCGTAATTATAAAAAAGAGAAGATTGAAGCAGACCATACCGTTCGGGCCATTTATTTCCCTGGGTAGTATTATTGCTTTATTTTGGGGTAATAATATCTTAAAATGGTATACAAGTTTCTTTTAATGGCAGGATGTGGTTTTAATGGGATCAGTTGGAATCGATATAAGTTCAAATATGATAACCCTGGTAGAATTATTAAAGTCTCGCAAGGGGATCGTTATAAAGAATGCTGCTGAATTCGAGATATCGACAGAATCAATAAAAAAAGGTGAGCTGCAGGACCCGGTTGCCTTATCAAAAGGACTTAAAGATGCCTGGAAAAAGAACAGGTTCACGGGAAGGAATGTCTTTGCAGGACTTTCAAACCTGAAGGCTATAGTCAGGGAAGTGGAACTTCCCCTGGTCAGCGCCGAAGAAATAAATAATTCCCTGAAATACCAGATAAATGATTTTATACCAATACCAAAGGATAATATCCTTTATGATTACTATATAATGGAACAAACAGAAGGCAGCTCCAAACTGATGCTGGTAGGCGCCATGAAAAGCATGATAAATAATGTCATAGAGGCTATCAAAAGCGCCGGCCTCATAACCCAGGCCATCGACCTGAACTGCTTCTCGCTTTTCAGGACCATCGATGAGGTGTATGACCTAAAAAAAGACAAGCAGACAAATTGTGCCGTATATATAGGCAGGGACATATCCATTATAGAGATACTGCAGGGAGACACCCTTAAATTTCCCAGGTTCCTGTCTAATTCCATATCATCATTTATTGATAATATACAGAAGAGCACCGGTGCTGATGAGAAAAAAGCAAGGCAGTCACTGGCCGGTTTTGATTTTAAGTCTATTATACCCGGAAAAACCGGTTCTGTGTCTTCCTCTGATAAAAAAGAAAAAGATACAGAAGCCGGTGATGCTGACAAAGCAGCAGCAGAACAGGATGAGGATATAATAAAGTCTATTAATGCAACCGCTGATAATTTTATAAATGAGATAAGGATGTCTGTGGAACATTTTCTCCAGGATGATACAAAAGCAAAGATAGGAAAAATACTGCTTTCCGGAGAAAAACTGGATAATATCGGGGAATATATAAAATATAAGACCAATTACAGGGTTGAGGAAATAAATGTATCTGAGGGCTTCACGGTAGAAATGGTAAATAAGGGCGGTAATACAGGTAAAATACTGGACCCATTGCCCATAGGAATGGCTTTGAGAGGTATTAAACAGTGAGTACCAGATCAATAAACCTTCTTCCGAAGGAAGAGAAAAAAAGAGATATCAGGAGTGTGGTCCTTAATGTCTTTATGGCGCTGGTCATCATACTTCTTCTTGCCGTTATCCTTCTTTCAGTATTTATTTTTGATATCGATAATGTATTGTCAGCCAGGCTTAGCCAGTACCAGAATGTGAATATCAAGCTGCAGGATCAGGTAAGCAAATTGAAGGTTTATAATGACTTCAGCTCCAGGGTTGCAGAAAAAAGAAATCTTATAGATGAATTTGAAAAAGACGAAATACTATGGTCTAAGATCATTTATGATATAGGCAGGTCTATGCCGGAAGGTGCCAGTCTTGATACTTTTAATGCCCAGGGATCAAGCCTTTATGCTTATTTGAATGATTACGGGAAAGGCGAAACAGAAGAAGGTAGGCAGGTAATATCATTTTCCTTAACAGGCGAAGCCAGGGAATATACTGATGTCCTCAGGCTTGTTATCGAATTAAACAAGATAGATAATCTGGACCTGGTATGGATACAGAGCATCAACAATATTACAAACCCGGTGATAGACAGCGAAATAATCGGTTATGTTATAATTACATACTGGGATGTGGACTATTTCATAGAAAAATCCGGGTCAACTCCGGAAAAAAGCAGTAATGAAGATGTGCTGGACAGTGAACTCGAAGAGCTGGAGAGCTGAGTAAAAAATGAGGAATATATATAAAATAATAATAATAGCAGTGGTATTTATAATATCTGTATTCCTGCTGCTTCTGGTAATAAGGCCGGCGATTGTAAGAAGCGGCAGGCATCTTGTCAGCATAACCGAGGAAGAAGAAAGGAATATCAGCCTTAACTCGGAACTGGACAGCTATCTTGAAGACAGGGATGACTATTATATATTAAATGCTGAATACCAGAAGCTGGCCATGGAGTTTCCGGAAAAAGACGATACCCTTATACTTACTAATGAGCTCTATGAAATTGCCGGTTATACTGGCATTGAAATAAACAGCATAAGCTTTAGCGAAGTATCTATTGACGAGAAAGAACTTAAGAATACCCCTGCAAAGGAGATCTCGATCGATATGATAATGCAAGGCTCTTATTACCAGACTTTGAATTTTATAAATACCATAGAGATAATGCCCCGGATAATAAAAGTCGAGGATATAAACATCCAGTCACCTTCTAATGATTATAATGATCTGGTGACTTTTTTAAGCGCCAGGACTTATTTTGTAAATGAATATTATAGAAATTGATATGTTTTCAGGAAAAAACAGGAATATAGCCATTTTTCTTATTGTCATCCTGTTGCCGGTGATAATAAGTTTTATTGCATTTTCAGGCTGTTCTTTAAACCAGATGGTAGGTTCCACCTACAATAATGATCCCAGCCTGACATTAAGGGATATAGACATTGACGAAAAAGAAGTCGAGAGCATCAAGACCATGGATGAAAGTATGGAGAAAAGCTATGACATCAGCAGCGACATCAGCAGCATTGCCGATGAACTGGATAATCCCTTCAAGCCGTTTTATACAGAAAAAGAAGCTGATGAAGTAAAGAACATCCTTATCCTCCAGGATATACTGTTTGAGGACGGCATTGAGACCTGTGAGATAAAATTTAACGACTATACTTATATCCTCTATGAATCAGATACTTTTTTTGACATCTATATGGTCCAGTCTATAAATGAATCATCGGTAGTAATCCTCAAGGGTGATGAGCTTTTCACACTATATATCGGCGAAATGGTCCATGACTGACAGAAAGGATATGTAAGTTATGGATTTTAAGACAGCCGGGGAATCCCATGGTAGAGGCCTGGTAGGCATAATCTCAGGTTTTCCATCCGGAGTCTCTGTCAGTGCTGATTATATAGACCATATTCTTTCCCGGAGGCAAAAGGGTTATGGCCGTGGAGGCCGGATGGCCATAGAATCAGATAAAGTGGAGATAATCTCAGGGGTCCGCAGGGGTTTTTCTACAGGGTCACCCATATCCTTTCTGATCAGGAACCGGGATTGGGCCAACTGGAAGGACCTGATGGATCCTGCCCTGCCGGGAAAAACAAAAAAAGAAGAAGAGATGCTCTCCTGTCCCAGACCGGGTCATGCCGACCTTACGGGTGTTTTGAAATACCGCCTGGATACAATAAGGGATGTGATAGAGAGAAGCAGTGCCAGGGAGACTGCGGCCAGGGTCTGCGCCGGCGCTTTTGCCATGTCGGCGCTTAGATACTTTGATATAGGGATATTCAGTTACGTAGACAGGATCGGGAAAGCCCATATGAAAGAAATCCCCAAAACGGAGGATGAGGGTTTTATTAAAAGAATAGAGGATTCTGAAGTCCGCTGTCCAGACAGGGAATTATCTGAACAGATGAAAGCGGAAATAGACAGGGCAATAAAACAGGGAGACAGCCTGGGCGGAAGCTTCAGGATAATAATAAGGGGAGTGGTCCCGGGCCTGGGAAGCTATACTGAATGGGACAGACGCCTTGATGCCAGGATGGCCCATATGATCATGGGAATACCGGCTATTAAGGCAGTAGAAATAGGAATGGGAATAGCATCCGGTTCCATCAGCGGGCTTTCTTTTCACGATGAGATATATTATAGCCAAAAGAAAGGTTTCTACAGGAAGACCAATAATGCAGGCGGCATAGAAGGCGGGATGTCAAACGGGGAAGATATAATCGTGGGGGCGGTCATGAAGCCTATACCTACTACCACAAAAGGTATGGGGACTGTGGATATATTAACCAAGAAGGATGCTGTTTCCATAAAGGAAAGGTCAGATACCTGCGCTGTCCCCAGCGCGGCAGTGGTGGGAGAGGCAGTTTCAGCCATAGTTATACTTAATGCACTGCAGGAGAAATTCGGCAGCGATAATATTGGTGAGATAAAGACACATATTGAGAGCTACAAAAAGTACCTTAAGGACCGGTGACCGGTGAAAGACAATATTGCCATAATCGGTTTTATGGGTTCGGGAAAGACTACTGTGGGAAAAATACTGGCTGCCAGGATGGGGTGGAATTTTTTTGATCTGGACCGGATAATAGAATTATCAGAGGACAGGACTATAAATGATATATTTGACGATGATGGTGAAAGACATTTCAGGGATGTAGAGACAAAAATAATATTAAAGACAATAAGCAACAATAAAGACTGCATATTTGCCTGTGGGGGCGGAACTGTATTGAGAAAAGAGAATATGTATGCTGTAAAAAAAAAGTGCCGCATTGTATACCTTGCTGTATCTGCCGAAGCAGCAGCAGCAAGACTTGCCGGGTCTGCTGAAAGGCCGCTAGTCCGTGATAGGGACCAAAAAAGGAAAATTCCGGAGCTCATGGATAAAAGACGGCATTACTATGAAAAGTATGCAGAAATAACAATCCGCAACGTGTCTCTTGCCCCGGAAGAAGCTGCGGAAAGAATAATTTATAAATTAAGAAAATACGATACTCCATAAAAAAGATGAAGCGGATAAAGATAAAGACTTCCCTGCGGAAATACCATATCTATTTGGGGGAACGCATCCTGGAAAAGGCATCCGGGCTAATAAGAAGACAGGTTCCGGGGTTTGACCGGGTGATCCTGGCGACCAATGAAACTGTTTATTCTATATACTCTGAAGATATCAGCACACTATGCCGGGAGCTGGGCCCGGAATGTGAGATATTTATTCTTAAGGATGGTGAAAAATACAAAAGCCTTGACAGCGCCAGGGAGATCTATTCCAGGCTGGTTGAGCTTAATTTTCACAGAAATGATGTATTGATCGCATTCGGCGGCGGTGTCACAGGCGATACTGCGGGATATATAGCAGCTACCTTTCACCGGGGAATGAAGCTGGTGCATATACCCACTACCATTATAGGCCAGGTAGACAGCAGTATAGGGGGGAAAGTGGCAGTTAATTTTGAGGAAAGGAAAAATATCATAGGTACGTTCTACCAGCCGCATGTGATAATAATTGACCCTCATACCCTTAAGACTCTTGAAAAAAAAGATATAATAAACGGACTGGGCGAGATAGTAAAATACGGGCTCGTATTTGACCGCATCATCCTGGAAAAGCTGCAGCACATATCGGAAAGGAAAGATTACTGCATTGATAATATTGTGTCTTCAGGCGGTTTTGAAAATATAATAATGGAATGCATCAGGATAAAGGCCGGGATAGTGGAAAAGGATGAATTTGACACTGGTCACCGAAATCTTTTGAATTTTGGGCATACCATAGGCCACAGCCTTGAAAATATTTTCAAACTCGAAGGTGTAAACCACGGACAGGCAGTAAGCATGGGGATGATAGCCGCGCTTGAGATGTCAGTTAAAATGGGTCTTTTCCCGGAAAAAAAGAAAGAGGATATAGTAATGTTTTTCAGTAAACTGGGAATACCGCATGCAATACCGGAAACCGATGCAGAAAAAGTCCTTCAGGGATTAAGATATGATAAAAAGTTTACTTCCGGGACTAACCGTTTCATACTCTTAAAGGATATAAACAAACCGGTGATCGTCGATGGGATAAAAAAAGATATAATAATAGACAGTATAAATAATTGTATCAATAAATAGTTTTATTAATATATTTATACAATTTTGAATTTTATAATAATTTAGTATATAATAATATAATACTGGGATTTTTTTGGGGATAATTCCAAGAGGATGATAACATGAAAAAAATATTGATAATAAACGGACCCAATCTTAACCTCCTGGGCAGCAGGGAAGAAAGTATATATGGCAAAAGGAGTTTTGAATCATTTTTGCCGGAGTTAAAACAAATAGCTGCAGCAAAAGATGCTGATATACAATACTTCCAGTCCAATCATGAGGGAGAGATAATAGACAAAATACATTCCAGTATGGGAAATATAGAAAATATTATCCTGAACCCTGGCGCTCTTACCCATTACAGCTATAGCATACATGATGCTATTATTGCGGCCAAAATACAGGTGATAGAAGTACATATATCCAATATTTTCCAGAGGGATGACTGGAGGGCCAGGTCAGTCATCTCTCCTGCAGCCAGGGGTATCATAAGCGGTTTTGGCCTTGATGGCTATAAAATGGCTTTATATTATTTATTGAATATGTAGATGATCAATAGAGGCAAATACGATCATGCAGGACAATTTGTCAGGAAAGATTGTTAAAAGACTAAGGAATAATAAGGGTTTTACCCTGGTAGAGGTATTGATCGCCATGTTCCTTATATCGATCATGGCTGTCGGGCTTATACACGGCTCTACTATTGCCCTTAATACTGTATCGGCAAACCGGGAAAAAACGAGGGCCATAGCTGTTGCCAATGAAAAAATAGAGATCATAAGAGCCATGGATTTTGAGGCGATAGAGATGACTTCGGAAAACCCCGGATGGGACCTGTCCTATCCGGAATTATCAGAAGATGGCTATAGCATCTATTATTACTCCACATGGTCTGATGATGTGGAGGACAGCTACAAACAGGTACTGGTGAGCGTCATTACCGCGGATATGAACGAGCCCGTCGAAGTTGTCACCCGGATATATCCTTCTCTTGGCAATGCTCCAGAGCCGCAGCCGGGACACCCGGCGCCGGTAAATCTGGTAATAATATCCGATAGCGGCTACAGTGAAAACAGGGAGATAACATTGGCGTGGGAAGACCCGGAAACAGAACTTGCAATAGCAAGCTATAATATAAACCGGAATGGCGAACTGATATATAATTCTCCCGCAGCAGCATATGTCGACTATCCGGCAAGCAATGAAGAGCAGGTCTATTATGTTACTGCCGTCTATGATGATGCTGTTGAGAGCAATCCCAGCAATTCAGTAGTTGCAACCGTAGAGCCCTATTACCCGTCACCCCAGGACCTGGCGATCGACGGATACACCGGCAGTGAAAGCACAAGGGAAGTTCTTCTGTCATGGGATACCCCTGACCATCCTTATGATATTATAGAATACCGCATATACAGGGACGGCCTGATACTTGATACCAGCCAGGATGAATCCTACCAGGACCTGATAGGCACCGAAAATTATGTCTATTATGTTACTGTGTTTTACTATGGAGATGTGGAAAGTGATCCCAGCGGTACAGTTGAAACTGAACCCGAGGTCACTTATCCTCCACCTGCAAACCTTACTTATTATTTCACCGGAACAGGCAATCAAAGATGGGTATACCTTGACTGGGAAAGACCTGATACGCTGTTGACTATTATTGAATACAGGATATACCGGAACGGATCTTACTATAGCACTACTGCCGGTACAGGTTTTAATGAAAGGATCCGGAGCAGTGATTATACATATTATATTACAGCCGTTTATGAAGGCGGTGTGGAAAGTGATGGCAGCAATTCGATATATACAGGCGATTAATAAAAGGGCGAAAGGCCAGAAAGGCTTGACGCTTGTCGAGCTGCTGATAGTACTGCTCTTTATCAGCCTTATTGTGGCCCTTGTCTCAACCATATTCCTGTCTTCAAGCAGGACATCTGAAGACGTGATAGATATGACAAGGTCACAGATAGATGCCAGGCTGGCATTATACAGGATGAGCAAGGATATAAGGGAAGCCGGCAGTTTTTCAATTGCAGATGCCGGTCATATCAGTTTCTTAAGCAATATAGATGCTGATGAAGATTATGAGGAGGTAGATTACTACCTTCAAAGCGAGGAAGGCTATTATCTGCTGGTGAGGACAGTGGACGGCGGCAGCCAGACCACTGTAATATCCCATCTGGTAAATAATGATATCTTTAAGTATTTTCTGGATATAAATACGCCTGAAAACGGGATTGAAACCCCTTTGTCTTCGGAAGACATGGACAGTATTAAATTAATAGGACTGGATGTGAGCATAGATCAAAGCGGTACTCCAGGGCCCAGGACAATGGATCTGGATACCTTGATAGCTCTCAGGAATAGGATCTAAGGGTGTGCGGGATGAGAACACAAAACTATATAAGAAAGCGCAATGGCAATGTGACGGTATTGGTATTGATGCTGGTGCTGGTGGCATTATTTTTGATATCCACCATGGTCAGGTATGTATACCGCGATGTCGGCTTTACTGAATTAGATGAAAATGAACTCAGGGCTTTAAACCTGGCAGAGGCAGGAATATCTGACATGTATCTCCAGCTGGACAGATATTACAATGCAGGTTCAGACGGACTGCCAGATAGCCCCTATACACTGCAGATATCTTCCCAGGGTGAAGCTCAGGGCGATGTTATCGTATCCTATACAATCGAGCCCTCTGCCGGCAATACATCAAGTTATATCATCACTGCCAACGGAACTGACCGCAGCGGAGTCAGCAGGCAGGTAAGGGTCAGGATAAATGTTACCCAGCAGAATTCCATTGCCATGGATATATTTGATTTTATATATATCAATAATTCCGCTACATACGACAATAATTCACAGGCCATAGAAGGACCGTTTTATACGGAAGGAGACCTTATACTGGCAAATTCAGGCATGCTGCAGTCAAGCGCAGAAGGACCTATAATAGTGGAAGGCGACCTCACCATGACCGGAGATGCCACAAACCTCAATTCGACAGCACTGTCTGTTGGCGGAAATGTACTGATAGAAGGAAGCTCCAGGATAAACGGGGGGCTGGTAAGTATCGGGGGCAGCCTTACCATGACCGGCAATACCAGGATCGATGACGGACTTGAAAGCCCCATGATAGTAATGGGCGACATAGACATGGAAGGCAGCCCCGAGATCGGAGAAGTCGGAATGGATCTGGTGCTTTCGCATCATGGGAGTATTGATCTCCCCTGGGGTAACGATTATTCCCTTTTTATCCATGCAGACCTGGATGACAGCGGAACGAATCCATTCGTTTTTGAAGATCCGCAATATAATGTCAGCGATATTATCAGTCATGTGCAGACTGAAATAGAGGGAGACGCGCTTGTCATCGATGGTGATGTCTTTATCTACGCTATAGAAAATAGGGCAGACAGGGTGCTGTTCGATCACAATAATGCATACGGCAGGCTGAAGCTTTCCCAGGAAGACGGAAAATATATCCTGGACATAGACGGCAATATAATCATCAATGGAAACCTTATAATCGGCGATGATGTCTGGTGGGACCAGACCGGTCCCCATACAAATACCATTTATTATCGCGGCAGGGGACTCATTTATACAACCGGCAGCATAAACTCCCTCACGTGGCTGAAGCCGCTTGATCCCAGCGGCTTTCCGGTAGATGATTTTATGGTAATGGTCTCGGAAAACAATATTGTCTTTGATGTTTTCAGGTTCGACTGGGTCTTAAGGCAGTGCAGTGAACCGTCACTGTTTGTGACTGCTGTCGCCAATAATCTTATAGATATTAAAAAAGGCACCCTTAAAGGCACCACTATTGCCGGAGGGAACCTTCTGGTGAATAAGGATTTTGCAAAAGTATGCTATCTCGAAGACCTTAAGACTTATTTGCCCTCTGAATTGCCCGCCGGTTCCCCGGGAGGCGGCACGGGCAGTATAACATTTACCCAGGAATGGCAGGAGACCCCTGCTGATTAAAGAATTATATAAGCAGAATAGAATTGAGATATATACAATATGGGTCCCGGCGATCATCAAGGAGTATTTAAAGCCAGGAGAGATGCCTTCCTGGCAGGGCAGGACCATCATAAAATAACTGCGGTAATTATCTTTAAATATGAAGATATTTATTACCTTACCGGTTTTTTTGGCAAAGACTCGGGAAGCATCCTTGTATTATCGCCAGAAAAGACATATCTCCTGGTAAACTTTATCTATTATGAAGAAGCCAGGCAATCTGTTGACAATAACACCGATGTAGTGCTTTATAAAGATGACAGGCTAAACAAAGCAGCCGATATCGTATCATCATCAAAGATAAGCATTCTGGAAACCGACGGCGGGGACATAAGCCAGAATGATTTTTCCAGTCTCCGGAAAAAGCTGGAAAAGACCGGCATAGAAATATCGGCAAAAAAAGAAATGCTGAGACCCTTCCGGATGATAAAAGAGACCCGTGAACTGGATACCATTAAAGAAGCATGCCGCATAACTGACCTTGCTTTTGAAAGATTGGCGGGACTGACCGCTGGCGAGATGGCTCAGCATGATGAATTATCCCTGGGCAACAGGCTGGAAGGTCTCTGCATGGAAAGCGGAGGTTCCGGCAGGTCATTTGATTATGTGACAGCTTCGGGTCCCGGTTCTTCCAGGCCTCATTACATATCTTCCCACAGGCAGATATCCGGAGGAATCCTGCTTATGGACTTTGGGACCCGCTATAATAATTACTGCTCCGATATTACCCGGACTGTTTTTGTGGGAAGAAGCCCGGAAAAGAGATTAAAAGATATATATAAGATAGTCCTTGAAGCCCAGCTCAGGGCAATTGATGCCTGCAGGGCCGGGATCAGGTGCGATCAGCTGGACAGTATTGCCCGGAAATATATTGAAGATAATGGTTATGGCGGCAAATTCGGTCACGGACTCGGCCATGGGGTAGGCCTGGAAATACATGAAGGACCTTATGTTGCTGCCAGGGACAGGACTGTACTGGAGGAAAATATGGTCATAACCATTGAACCGGGGATCTATATACCGGGCCTGGGAGGTGTCAGGATAGAAGATATGGTGGTAGTGGAAAAAAATGGCTGCCTTAATCTTTACTCCTCAAAAAAAGATTTTACATTTCTAATATAATCTATAAAATATATGAGTCAGTTAAGTGATGTTTTATTCTTTTGAAGGGATTCCAGCATATGATAAGCACCAGTGATTTTAAGAACGGGATGACCATCGTCTATGAAGATACGCTCTATAAAATAATCTATTTCCAGCATGTAAAGCCAGGCAAAGGAGGAGCATTTGTCAGGACAAAGCTGAAAGACCTTGATTCCGGCTCCACCATTGAAAAGACTTTCAGGGCAGGAGAAAAGATGGAGCAGGCGATCCTGGAGACCAGAAGGATGCAGTATCTCTATAAAGACCATCACTATAACTTTATGGATACTGCCACTTATGAGCAGGTCCAGCTGAGCGAAGAACTCCTTTCCCGGGAAAAAGAGTTCCTGCTGGAAAATATGGAGATAGCCCTGGTGTATTATGACGGAAAGCCTATTTCCCTGGAACTTCCCATAACCATTGAAGCAAAGGTCATCGAGACCGAGCCGGGCATAAAAGGCGATACCGTGGGCACCAGTTTCAAGCCGGCAGTCATAGAGACCGGCGCCAGGATACAGGTGCCATTATTTATAAATACCGGCGACAGGATAAAGATCGATACCAGGACCGGCGAATATATGACAAGGGTTTGACAGGTCTATGATGCCAAAGACCAGAAGAAGAGAAAGCAGGGAGGCAGCAGTCATACTTCTTTACCAGAAAGACCTTCTGGGCAAAGAAACAGAAGACCTTATAGCAAATGACAGGTTAAATGACAAGACATTCGATGAATTCTCCCTTAGGCTTATAAACGGTGTTACGTCCAATCTTAAGGAGATCGACAGGGTAATATGCAGTACTGTCGAGAACTGGTCGCTTTCCAGGATCGCGGTAATAGACCGGAATATACTCAGGGTGGCAATATATGAGATGCTCCATGAAGAAGATATCCCCCTCAAGGTGTCGGTAGATGAAGCAATTGAAATAGCCAAGTCACTGGGCCAAAAAGATGATACCCCAAAATTTATAAATGGCGTGCTGGGCAAATTTTTAAACAGCATATCCAGCAGACATGAAGATTAAGCCGGCATCAGTCCCGGTGCTGCTTTGATGTTTTATTTTTCACGGCCAGGCAATATAATAAATAAGTCATTTTTCAATCTTGAAAATATATAATATCCATAAGTTATGAAAGAAATAAATAACAAAGATATCGATCCGGAAAGCCTGTATCCGCATGACCTGGCGAATCTGGCAAACAAAAAACTTGAAGAATTGGCTGACGGTTACCGTGATATACCCCGGGAGCTGGAGCGGCCCATCAGGTACTGCCTTTTATCCGGCGGGAAGAGGATCCGCCCGGTACTGGCCATGGCGGCAGCTGCCAGCCTGGGCAGGGACCCGGAATATGTCCTTCCTGCAGCCTGCGCCATAGAATTCATACACAGTTATTCACTTATACACGACGATCTCCCGGCCATAGACGATGACGACCTCAGGAGAGGCAAGCCTTCATGCCACCGTAAATTCGGGGAAGATATCGCCATCCTTACAGGAGACGCCCTGTTTGCGGAAGCATTTAGTATCATACTGAGGGAGCAGCAGGGGACTCCTCACAGGCTCATACAGGCAATGAGGGAGATAACAGAAGCTTCGGGCGCATCAGGCATGGTCGCCGGCCAGGTGACTGATGTCAGCTCTTCCAGGCACAGGATGTCCCGGCAGAGTCTGGAAAAAATGCATACCAATAAGACTGCCAGGCTCATAGCAGCATCCATAACGGCATCCGCTATACTCTGCGGAGCAGAAAAAAAAGTCCTGGAAAAGTACAGGGAATATGGTATGAATACCGGACTTGCATTCCAGATAACCGATGATATCCTGGATATTACATCCAGCAGCATGGTCACCGGCAAGACTGCCGGCAAAGATAAAAAACAGGCAAAAAACACATATCCGCTGCTCTGGGGCATAGAGCAGTCAAAGAAGATAGCTGCCGATAAAATCCATAAAGCACTGGAAGTATTGGAACAGTCAGGTACTGATAATCTCCTGATGAAAAATATTGCACAATTTATCCTGATAAGAAGGTCATAATAATCAAACAGAAAATATCCAGAAAAAAGGCATACCAGTTGCTTATGGACAGGGAGATTGCTTCTGATGAAAAGCAGGCCAGGGCGCTGGTCATGGCAGGGAGGGTCTATATAGACGGCATACAGGTCAATAAGCCCGGAGACCTGGTATCCTGTGAAGGCAGCCTGGAGGTCAGTCAAAACAGGCTTTATGTATCAAGGGGCGGCTTAAAACTTGAAGGGGCCTTCAGCGATCTGAGCCTGGATGCTGCCGGTAAAACTGCTATTGATATAGGGGCGTCTACGGGGGGATTTACCGATTTCCTCATAAAAAACGGCGCACTTCATGTAACTGCAGTAGATGTGGGCAAGGGACTTCTTTCATGGGAGCTCAGGAATAACAATAAGGTAAAAGTACTGGAAAAGACAAACATACGCTATCTTGATCCGGATATACTTGATAAAAAATATGACCTTGTAGCTGCAGACCTTTCATTTATCTCCATAAAGAAGGTCTTTAAAAAAATCTTAGATGTCTCCAGCAGTGATGCAGAGATACTTTTGCTGGTAAAACCGCAGTTTGAGCTGGAAAGGGGGCTGGTAAAGCATAAAGGAATAGTAAGGGAAAAAGCTTATCACAACAAAGTCCTTAAAGACATGGCGGCGTATCTGGAAAACTTCAAAGTGACCATTAAAGGCATGGCATTTTCCAGGATCCGGGGCAGTGCCGGAAATATCGAATTCTGGATTTATTTAAGAAAATCAATAATTTCAACTAAATCCGGTTTAAATTATGATAAAATAATCGTTGATACAGTAGACCGTGCACATGAGTTTTTTAATATAGATGATCCAGACCATGAAGACAATAGGAATAATCTCAAATAATGAAAAAATGAAGGCTATAGAGGTGGCAAAAGACGTCTATGACCGCTTAAATGCCAGAGGAATAGAAGTACTGCTTCCGGAAGAGGACTATTTTCCCAAAAAGTACGGCCTTTCTTCTGTATCAAAAAAAATGTTTTCCGCAAAGGCCGAAATCATCCTGTCTGTAGGGGGAGACGGGACTTTCTTAAGGGCGGCCAAGTACAGCTTTGCCGGCAGCATCCCGGTACTGGGGATCAATGTAGGAAATCTGGGTTTTCTTACAGAAATAGATACAGCAAATATCCCGGAGACCCTGGAAGAATTGGTCCAGGGCAAATATCACCTGGAAAGGAGGATGCTTCTGGAGGGACACCTTTTCAAGGATGGCCGCCTGGTGATGGATGCAGCCCTTCCCAGCCTGGCGCTGAATGAATTTGCCATAACCAGGTCTATGGATGAAAAAGTTATAAGGATGGAGATAGTTGTAAACGGAAAATATATAAAAAAATTTGCTGCTGATGGAATAATAATAGCCACACCTACCGGGTCCACTGCTTATTCATTATCAGCCGGGGGTCCGGTAGTGGAACCAGGGGCAGAATCAATAATAATAACCCCTATATGTCCCCATACACTTTTCAGCAGGAGTATAATCCTGGACAGGGACAGGGAGCTTGAGATCAGGCTAAGCTCAGGCAACAGGAGGGACATGTTCAGTGTTGACGGAAAGACTGTCCCTATAGACAACCCGTCTGAATATATCCTGAAGGTGACCAGGTCAGAAAAATACCTTAACCTGGTAAGTTTCGACCCGGATGCATTTTTCAAAGTCTTCAAGCAAAAGTTTATCGAAAGGATATAAAGGAAAACTGTGAAAAATTTTTTAAGGAGAGGCCGCAGCAGAGAATGTTAACCGAGCTTCATGTTAAAAATTTTGCCATAATAGATGATGTCAAGATCGGCTTCGGCAGCGGTCTCAATATCTTAAGCGGGGAGACAGGGGCCGGCAAGACCCTTATTATTGAAGCCATAAACCTGCTTATAGGGGAAAGGGCTGACAGCGGCCTTATAAGGGAAGGCAAAGACAAACTGCTGGTGCAGGGTTTTTTTGACTTCAGCGCCAATGAGTCGGCAAAGAAATATCTTCTGGAAAACAATATAATCGACTTACAGGATCTTGACAGCGATATAGTAATATCAAGGGAACTCAACCGTACAGGAAAGAACAAGGCATTCATAAACGGCCTTTATACCCAGGTCAGCATACTCAGGGATCTCGGTAACTGTTTCCTGGACATACACGGGCAGCATGACCATCAGTATCTTCTTGATCCCGGGACCCATATAAGTATTATTGATAATTTTGCCGGTGATCCAATACTGCCGCTTAAAAAGACTTATGCCGAAAAATATGAAGAATACCATTTGCTTCAAAATAACCTGGAAAAGCTTATAAATATGCAGGAAAACCGTGATTCCAGGCTGCAGGACCTGAAATTCAGGTATGATGAGATCGAAAAGCTGAAGATAGTGGAAGGTGAAGAAGAAAAGCTGGAAAATGAATTAAGGATACTTAAAAATTTTGAAAGCATATATAAGCTTGCTTCTGATACCGAAGAAAGGATAAAGGGCGATATGCAGGAGCTGCCCGGCCTTTATGAAGACATGTCCGTCATACAGTCAAATATGGAGAAACTGGCCTCCATCGACGACAGGTTCGGAGACTTTTCCCGCAGGATGCAGGAGCTGCCGCAGCTGTTGGAAGAGATAAGCTATTTTATAGGCAGCTATCTTTCGGATTTTGATTTCAGCCGGGAAAGGCTTGATGATATACAGGAAAGACTGTATAGTTTTTCCCTTTTAAAGAAAAAGTACAACATCGATATCTCGAGGACCGGTGAATATCTTGCCGGGATAAAAGTGGAGATAGACGGCTTTGAAAGCCTGGATTCGGATATAGATAAATGCAATAAAAAACTGGATTCTGCCTTTGAAGGCCTGAAGCAGGCAGGGGAAAAACTTCACCTGGAGAGGAAAAAAAATGCCGCTGTACTGGAGAATAGGATATCGGCAGAACTGGGGGAACTCGGTTTTTCTGCTGTTGATTTCCGGATAAGGATAGAAAGAGCGGCAGCCGGGAAAGATATTTCCGGCCAGGATGGAATATTTACCAGAAAAGGTATCGATGACGTGGAATTTTATATATCGCTTAATGCCGGAGAAAGCCCCAGGCCTTTGAAAAAAGTTGCTTCTGGAGGAGAGGTCTCCAGGGTCATGCTGGCCTTAAAGTCGGCCCTGGGTGAAGCCGATGATATAAACACTATGGTATTTGATGAAATAGATTCAGGGATTGGCGGAGCCATATCGATTATAGTAGGTGAAAAACTCTTCCGCATATCCAGGAATAAGCAGGTAATAGTAATATCCCATTTGGCCCAGATAGCCTGTTTTGCTGATGAACATTATTATATAGATAAATATGTAGAGGATAAAAGGACAAAGATAAGTATAGATAAACTGGAAGAGCAGGGGAAAGTAAGGGAGATATCCCGCATGCTGGGAGGTTCCGGCCAGAGCGAGATATCCCAAAAACATGCATTGGAGCTTCTGGAAAAAGCCGGAAGGACTAAGGAAAAACTGATAAAGGAGATCCAGTAAATTGGATACTAAATTTATTTTCGTGACCGGAGGAGTATTATCATCGCTGGGAAAAGGAATATGCGCCGCATCCCTGGGAAGACTTCTCAAATCAAGGGGATACAGCGTGACCATACAAAAGCTGGATCCATATATCAATATCGATCCCGGGACCATGAACCCCATCCAGCATGGAGAGGTGTATGTAACCGATGACGGCGGCGAGACTGACCTTGACCTGGGGCATTATGAAAGATTTATTGATGAGAACCTGTCAAAATATAATAATTTCACTACCGGTAAGATATACCAGAATGTCATAGACAATGAAAGACGCGGCGATTACCTGGGATCGACGGTACAGGTAATACCCCATATAACAGATGAGATCAAATCATCAATAAAGAAGACCCTGGACCGCCGAAGGACCGATTTTGTAATAACAGAGATAGGGGGTACGGTAGGCGATATCGAGAGCCTTCCTTTCCTGGAAGCCATAAGACAGTTCAGGAAAGATGCGGGAAGGGAGAATGTCCTGTATCTCCATGTTACCTATGTACCGTATCTGAAGACTTCGGAAGAGCTCAAGTCCAAACCCACACAGCACAGCGTCAAAGAATTAAGGAGTATAGGCATACAGCCCGATATAATAATATGCAGGAGTGAGGTAGCCCTTGATGAGGGCCTTAAGTCTAAGATAAGCCTTTTTTGTGATATAGACAAGGAAGACACCATAGAGGCGCTTGATGCAGATCATCTTTATGAGATACCGCTGATGCTGCAGAAAGAAAACCTGGACATAAGGGTTATAAAAAAACTGGGATTAAAAGTAAGGAAGTCCGACCTTGAAAGCTGGAAAGACCTGGTAAAGAGGATAAATAGTCTTAAAGGGAAGGTAAGTATCGGTATTGTAGGGAAATATACCGACCTGAAGGATGCCTATATAAGTATTGTGGAGTCACTC
>Ga0180430_10002051_pt1 | contig 18784 bp, 20 predicted proteins | sample SS_ome_9_FD_132999 | JGI IMG/M metagenome (GOLD analysis project Ga0180430, IMG submission 132999) | Hypersaline lake sediment archaeal communities from the Salton Sea, California, USA - SS_1_S_2 metaG | ecosystem: Environmental > Aquatic > Non-marine Saline and Alkaline > Hypersaline >... | reverse complement strand
CCGGTGTTTTTCAGACATAGGCAGCTCGTCCATGAGCCACCTTTAATTTCCACAAACAAGAGTACAAGTTGAAAATTCAGGATTCTTAATCTTTTCTTCGGCTATTCATGCGTAAGCCCTGGGAAGAGGCGCTCCGGACGCTTTCACGGGTCAGCCGGGGGGCCATTGCAGCGACCGGCCCGCGAGCAGGTGGACGTGGAGGTGGGGGACCGCTTCTCCCCCGTTGCTGCCGTTGTTGATCACGAGCCGAAATCCCTTGTCCGTCGAGTTCACACCGAGCTGGGACGCGACCTGGCCCGCGACGAGTAGGAGGTGGCCGAGCACTGCCTCGTCCTCCGCGGTGGCCTCCCCGACGCGGGGTATCACCTTCTTCGGCACGATCAGGACGTGAATGGGAGCCTGGGGCTGGATATCGTGGAAGGCGATGCAGCGATCGTCCTCGTGCTCGATGTCGCCGGGAATCTCGCGGGCGATGATCTTTTCGAAAATAGTCATGGCGTTTCCGGTGAAGACTGACCCCGCCGGGCCGAAACCCGGCGGGGTGTCGCGGTCTTCCAAACAGGGAACAACCAAGGGTAAAGTCAAACCGAGATTGACATCGTCAACTCGGGACGCCGGGCCTCGACCTGGCGTTTCTCCTGCTCGAGAAAGGTGGTAATCTCATCCTTGAGGCGGTCGCATCGCTTCGACCACTTCTTCGCGGAGGAGAGCCGTCGAACACACTGTGTCAGGCCGTAGCACTCGACGCTCTTCGCGCCGCCGGAGGCGGCGGAGCGGAGTTGTTCTTCGAGCAGGGAGAAGAAGGCGAGCTCGTACCCCGAACCGGCGCGGCGCGCCAGTTCGGAAAGCGAGATGCGGACGGGAGGAGGGGTCTTGTCGATCTGGGCCGCGACGTCGGACAGTCCGAGTTGCGAGAGAGTACTGTCGATCCTTTCGAAGAGTTCGTCGGAGTCGATCACGGTTCCGGCGAAATGGTTCACGAGATAGTTTTCGACGCCGCGGGAGATGTCCTCGGCCAGCCAATCGGGCAGATGGGCACGGTGGGCCGCTTCGGTGAGGGTCTGGGTAAGCCACTCGGTCTGGCAAACCGTGAGGTTCGCCTTGCCGATGCGGATGAAGGGCAGCGCCTGGGGTAGTGCAATCATGGATGGGGTGTCTGTCGTGCGGTGGGCAGGTGTGTTTCGTGTGCGGGATTGCCGCGCGTGCATCGTTCACCGGGACCGGTTCGATTCGAACAGGTCCGGCTGCAGGAGAGAATCCAATGGCGCTCGCTCCAGGGATTCGATCACCTCGCTGAATTCGCCGACGTCCTGGAACTGGCGATAGACCGAAGCGTAGCGGACGAACGCCACCGGATCGATGTTCTGCAGCTGGGCCATCACCTTGGGGCCGATCATTCGCGTGGGGATCTCTTTCAGGCTCTCCGCCGCGAGTTCGTTGACGATCTCCTCGGTGGCATTCTCGAGAGTCTCGAGAGGAACGGGCCGTTTTTCACAGGCCTTGATCATTCCTCCGATCAGCTTCTCGCGCTTGAAGGGCTCGCGATTGCCATCGCGTTTGACGACCAGCATCGCGGTCCGCTCCACCTGCTCGTAGGTGGTGAAACGATACCCGCAGCTGGTGCACTCGCGGCGGCGGCGAATCGAGAAACCGTCTTTCGACGTTCGGGAATCGATCACCTTATCCTCAAGGCTGTTACATTTGATGCAGCGCATATTTGCGACTCCTGAATGAGAATGCGCCCCATATGTTGTGGTGTCAATTCGATTTCCGACACAAGATATGGGCCATCCCGAAAAAGAAGGCCGAAGAAATGACACGGAAATTACAGAATATGTGCTATTCCCGAAAAAGACGGGAATCACGAAAAGGGCGGCGGGGCGACCTAGCGGGCCTCGATCGACCACTCCAGGTCGATGCCCATGCCGTCCGGCAGGGACACGGCCGGGCCTTTGGGACGACGGGTCCGGTTCGGTATACCCGCCTCCCGCACGAGGGAAAAGGTCTCCTCTGAGCACGGAAGCCGGTAGAATGCCGGGCCGTTGCGGCAGAGAAACCGCTCGAAGGCGTCCCGCCCCGGTCCGGAATCGAGATCGATGCCGCCCTGCTCGAAAGCCATCGCATAGAGTTGCGGTGCAGTGCCCCCCGTGTAGCATCCTGCGGCGCATCCGCACTCCGTTGCTTTGGTGGTGTGAGGGGCCGAGTCTGTTCCGGCGAAGAACTTGGTCTGACCCTCGCTCGCCACGGCACGACGCAGGGCGTCCCGGTCGGTTTCGAATTTGACCACGGGCAGACAGTAGAGATGATAGCGCAGGCCCTGGATGAGGTGACCGAGCGTGAAGAGTAGATGCTGCGGTGTCACCGTCGCCGCGACATTACCGGGGGCGGAGATGACGAATTCGGCTGCGGTCGTGGTCGTGATGTGTTCGCAGACGATGCGAAGCCCGGGATGGGCGTCGAGCAGTCGGGGCATCATTTTGGCGTAAAACGCCTGCTCGGCGTTTCGGTGGGCGTCGATATAGTCCGGTCCCTGCAGTCCGTGCGTTTCGCCGTGGACGCAAAGCACGGTGTCCGTCTCCTCCATCTGGCGCAGAACCTCGCCACCGATCCAGGCCTCCATCGCTACACCGTGCTCGGCATTGGTCGTCCCGTGCGGTGGATAGTACTTGCAGGCCCGGAGCAGCCCGCTCGCGGCTCCGGCTTCGATCATGGATGCGGAGGTACTCCCGGTGAGATAGAGAGGTACGATGAAATCTTCGAAGCAATCCGCACCGGCCGCGAGCAGGTCACGGCGATAGGCCTCGATCGTCCAGCTCTCCTTCGTGTTTTCGCCCGACACCCGTGAGACGGGCGGCTTGGTGTTGGGCATGGCGAGCGCACCGGCGCATCCCATCGCGAGGTGATCCTCGATGTAGGCTCCCACGTTCGGTCCCTGCCGGAAGTGGGTGTGAAGGTCGAACCAGCGGGGAAGGATCATGAGCCGTCGGATTCAACGGGAGGAATGATCGGACTCGGGGGGCGACGGGTCCGTCAGATCACCCGGTCGTTCCCGCCGTCGACCGGCACCTGGGCGCCGGTGGTCTTGCCGAAGAGGGGGCTGGCCATCGCCGCGACCATGTTGCCGACATCCTTGCTCTTGATCTCGGTTTTCATGAGGTTGCGTGTCTTGTATTCCTCGATCGTCATGCCGTAGCGCTCCGCGGATCGCTGGAGATTTTCCGGCGTCCACAGCTTCGTGTCGAAGACCGCGTCGGGGTGGATGATGTTGCAGCGCACGCCGAAGGGGGCCAGTTCGAGTGCCGCGACACGGCAGAGCTGGGTGAGGCCGGCCTTGGCGCAGGAATAGCTCGCCGCACCGGCACCGGGTGCGTTCACGTTGCGGGATCCGACCAGCACGACGGCGGGATCGATACCGTTCTTGAGAAAGGGAATCGTGTACTTGAGGAGTTTCTGGTGACTGGTGAGATTCACCGCCATCGACTTGTCCCAGTTCGGCTGTTCGAGTTCCTCGAGATAGGCGCCGGCGGTGAAAATGCCGGCGTTGCTCACCACGATGTCGAGCCCGCCGAACTGGCGAATCGTTCCTTCGATCGCTTCGACGACCTTGTCGTCCTCGGTGAGGTTGGCGATCACGCCCACACCCCCAATCCTCGCCATCTGGTCCTCGATTTCCGGACTGAGGTCGATTCCGATCACCTTGGCCCCCTGTTCGGCGAGGCTCTCGGCGCAGGCGAAGCCGATTCCCGCAGCCGAACCGGTCACGATGGCGACCTTGCCCTGATGGACGGGGGCGGATCCGCCTTTCTTCAGCTTGGCCTGCTCCAGTTCCCAATACTCGATCTCGAAGAGTTTGTCCGCGGGCAACGCCTGCCAGCCGCCCTCGAAGGCGGCTTCGACCTGCGATATGGTCCGCCACGTGTTGTCGGCGATATCCGCGACGACTCCGGCTTCCTTCTCCGTGGCGCCAAATGCGAGAACGCCGTGCCCTTTCCAGACGGCCCAGCGCGGGTCGGCGGGTAGCATGGTCTCGCCGGTGGCACTCGCTTCGAAGTAGGCCCGGTAGGCGGAGGCGAACGAATCGATGTCCTGCCCGGGTTCGTCGCCCAGGACGACGGGCACGCGCTTGGTTCGGATGGTGTGATCGGGGGTGAGCGGTCCTCGGGTCGCGACGTCCTCGATGTCGTCGCGATTCGCGAATCCGGTCGCTTCGGCTGAGGCGTCGAGCTTCACGATGACCGGGGTGCCGCGCCGCTCCGAGACGGCCTTGCGGATCCGGGACAAGGTCGGCAGGTCTTCCTTCGCTTCGGCGGCAGGAAGCACGGGGGTCGAACCGGTCTTTGCGGCGAGGTAGTCCTCCGCCTCGGTCACGAGCTGGATCATGAGCTCGTAGCTCTTCCGGGCATCGTCGTGCATCGTGAAGATGCCGTGGTTCATCAGGATGAGGCCTTCCAGCTGGTAGGGATCGACCGTGGCGAGCCGCTCCGCCACCGTTCGAGCCAGATCGAATCCGGGCATGACGTAGGGAATCACGACAACGCGTTCGCCGTAGACCTCGGCGATCGTTTCCTCGCCCCTGGCGTGATTGGTGAGGGCGATCACGGCATTCGCATGCGTGTGGTCGACGAACTTCTGCGGGATTACGGCGTGGAGGATGGCTTCGATGCTGGGATTGGGCGCGGCGGGATCGAGGAGAGCGGCCCGCTGTTGCCGGACCATCTCCGCGTCGCTCAGTTTCTCGAGCTTGGCCATCTTCAGGAGCGCATCCATTCGCACGGGAGCGAATCCGGCTTCTTCGATCGTGCCGAGGTCCCAACCGGACCCCTTCACGTGGATTACCTCGACCGGATCGCCGAAGAAGTCGGTCTCGGTCGTCTTGACCGAGGTATTGCCTCCGCCGTGGAGGACGAGTTCCGGATCGGCGCCGAGAAGGCGTGACGTGTAGACGCGTTGACCGAGGTCCGTGGGGAACCCGGCCGCTTCGGAATCGGACCAGAGTGATTTCATGGGGCAGATGGTGGGGTGAGACGGGGCGGGGGAAGGCCGGATCGTGGGGCGGCTGTCGAGGAAGCGGATCAACCGTAGACCGCGTCGGGGTCGTACGATTTCTCCGCGATCTCCTGGCCCAAGCTTACCGGGTCTCCGGATTCCTCGATATTCCGGTAAAAGCAAGATCGGTATCCGGCGTGGCAGCAGCCCGGTCCCTTCTGGCGCACCTTGAGCACGAGAGCGTCCTGGTCGCAATCGGTCAGGATTCTCTCGACGACCTGGACATGCCCGGACGTGCCCCCTTTGTGCCAGAGTTTCTGCCGGCTGCGGCTGAAGTAGACCGCCTCGCCTTTCTCGAGGGTCTGTCGCAGCGACTCCTCATTCATGTAGGCTACCATCAGGACCTCGTTCGTTTCCGCTTCCTGGGCGATGGCGACGATCAAACCGTTGTCGTCGAACTTCGGAGAAAAAACGCTACCGTTCTCGACGGCGGACCGGTCCTCGCGGCTTCCAAAGGTAATCGGGCTGGTTTCGGACATGACGGGATAAGCGGTGTTTGGGAAAAGATTCGACAAGACTAGGCATCCCGGGCATAGATGCAACCACCACCGATGAATCGGCGCGGATTTGTGAAGAGCGGGACGGAGAGGAGGGCAGGGGAGTGAGTTTCACCCTGGAGCGGGCCGGCGACTTGCTGGAGCGGTCTCGACGGAATGGCCGTCTCGCGCATGCCTATCTGATCACCGGACCGGAAGGCAGCGGAAAGGAGGAACTCGCGATCCGTGCCATCGAAATGGTATCCGAGTCCGCCCGGATGGCGGGTGCGGAGAGCATCACCGCATTGGCCGGATCGAATGTGGCGGTGGTCAGGCCGGAGTCGAAGTCGCGCCGCATCACGGTCGATGCGATCCGGGCGGCGGAGCACACCTTGCAGATGGCGGCTCCGGACGGAGTCACGAAGTTCGCCGTGATCGTTGATGCGGACCGGATGGGGCCGGAGGCGGAGAACGCGTTTCTCAAGACCCTGGAGGAGCCGCCGGCAGCGAGCCGCTTGCTTCTCCTCACGGCCCGGCCGGAGATGCTTCTCGATACGATCCTGTCGCGCTGTATCCGCATTCCCCTGCAGGGGAGTCCGACCCCACCCGATCCGCCACCGGCCGCTCACACTCTGTTGGAGAGGCTGAGCGAACACGCCACGGCGGGTGACTACACGATTTCGAGGGCTCTCGGGCTGATGGCGTGTTTCTCCTCGCTCCTGAAACAGGAGAAGGCCGCGATCGCGAAACAGAACGAGGAATCACTCAAGGCCGAGACGGTTCGCTACCAGAAGGCGAGCGAGGGAGACTATTTGAAGCGGCGCGAGGAATACTACAAGGCGCTCACGGAGGCGGAATATCTCGCCCGGCGCGCCCGGTTTATCGAATATCTCGCGATGTGGTTCGGGGATGCCCTGCGCCATCAGAACGGCTCGCCTCACCTCGACCTGCCCGGTTTCGCGGAGGCCACCGCCGACCTCGCGCGCGCCGAGACCGGAGAGCAACTGATCCGCCGGATCAGGGCGATCGAGGACCTGCGGTCTCATCTGCAAACGAATGTCTTCGAGGCGCTCGCTCTCGAGTCGGCGTTCATTCGTGCTTTTGCTTGAAGGCTGGCACGGAGGGACCGAATGTCGCGCTCCTCCCCCTCTTCGAACCATGTCCGATCCCGCGTCTGCCCTTGGCCACGCTTTCTCCCTCGACGAAGATCCCGCCGCAACGGCGCAGCGCCTTCTCGCCGACCAACTCGACGGTGCCCTGGGTGTCCTGGAGTCTTTCGCTCGCGACCGGGGCAGGGCCATCCATGAGTTCCGTAAGCACGGGAAGCGGCTTCGGGCCATCCTTCGACTGTTGAGACCGGGTTGGAGCGCGCGTGTCTACGGTGCCTGGAACGAAACTCTTCGGCACGCGGCTTCGCGTTTCTCGGAGGCCCGTGATGGCTATGTCTGGGAGGAGACGCTCGAATTTCTGCGCGGCCATGCCGGAGAAGGGGACTGTGATTGGGAAGCGACGCGTGACTGGCTTCGGGAGCGAAGGCAGCGGGAGTGGCCGGATGAGCGGCTCGATCGTCGTGCGGTGGAGGTGGAGAATGATGTCAAAAAGCTCCTCATCAGGTTGGAACAGGATGATTTTACGAAGATAGCGTGGAAAGATCTGATACACGCCGTGGGACGAGGATACCGGCGCGGCGAGCGCGAATTTGTGATGGCTCGTGAGACACGTGATCCGGCGCATTTTCACGAGTGGAGAAAACGAACGAAATACGGCGCCGTGCAATTTGCGCTGGTTCGGGAACTGGCACCGGACGATCTCGACAGGCGAAGCCGTGAAGCGGCCCGTCTCGGCTCGCTCCTCGGCAGGCATCACGACATCGCCGTCCTCGAGGAGTTGCTTCGGCAATCCCCGGAAAAGGAGATGTTTCATCCCCTTCTCGTGTCGGCGGAAGAGGTGCGTGCCGGGCTCGACGCGGAGGCGCTCGCCTTGGGGGAACTCCTCTACGACGAGGATCCGTCGGCATTCGTGAATCGATTGAAGAGGGCGTGGCGCGATCGATCGACTCCCGTGGGGTAGGGGTGGCACTCGATTTCATGCGCGGGTGGAATCGTTTCGCCTTGCGCCGGATCCGGACGTCCCGCTACGCTTCCGGACCCCATGAAAACGAGTATCCTTTTCGCAGCCTTGCTCTTGCTCACGACCGCCGGTTGGGCGGATACGCACCAGAAGCATCTCTTCATCCTGTCGGGACAGTCGAACATGCAGGGGCATCGTCCTGAAGAGGCTTTCACTCCGACGGTGGAAGAGGCGTTCGGCAAGGGCCACGTCATCGTCGTTCAGGATGCTCTCGGCGGTCAGCCGATCCAGCGGTGGTTCAAGAACTGGAAGTCACCCAGTGGGGAGAAACCCGAGAGCACCGGAGACCTCTACGATCGCCTCCTCGGCAAGGTGAGGGAGGCGATCGAGGGCGAGGAAATCCACACCGTGAGCTTTTTCTGGATGCAGGGAGAGCGAGACGCGCGCATGGGCTGGGGCGACGTCTACGAGGCGAGCCTCCTCGGACTCTACCGGCAGTTGAGCGAAGACCTCGCCCGCGACGACATCTTTTTCGTGATCGGGCGGCTGAGCGACTACGACATGGAGAACGCCAGGTGTCCGGATTGGACGAAGATTCGCGACATCCAGGTCAAGGTGGCCGGCTCGGATGACAAATTCGCCTGGGTCGATACCGACGATCTCAACGATGGGACAAACCGCCGCGGAAAGGCGATCGAGAACGACCTGCATTACTCGGGCGAGGGATACCGGCTCTTCGGAAAGCGGATGGCCGAGGCGGCGATCTCGCTGATCCGGGGGCAGTAGCCGCTCGAAGAGGGACGCTCGAGGGGCACGGCTCGTCAGCCCTGCTCGACCGCGTAGGCAGCCCGCAGTATGTCCGGCTCGCCCAGGTCTTTGCCGATGAGTTGCAGCCCGGTAGGAAGGGTTTTTCCGCCCTCTTCCACCGTTCCGCAGGGCACGCTGATTCCACAAATGCCGGCGAGATTGGCCGAAATGGTGTAGATGTCGGCGAGATACATTTCGAGGGGATCGCTCGACTTCTCACCGATTCGGAAGGCGGGTGTGGGGCAGACGGGCGAAGCGATGACGTCCACCGTCTCGAATGCCTTGCGAAAGTCGTCCCGGATCAGGGTTCGCACCTTCTGGGCGCGGAGATAGTAGGCATCGTAGTAGCCCGAACTGAGGACGTAGGTTCCGAGGATGATGCGGCGCTTCACCTCGTCTCCGAAACCGGCGGCGCGGGTCTTCTCGTAGTGCGAAATGAGGTCTCCGGCTTCTTCGCGCAACCCGTAGCGAACTCCGTCGAAACGGGCGAGGTTGGCGGATGCCTCGGCTGTGGCGATGATGTAGTAGGTGGCCACCGCGTAGTCGAGATGCGGGAGGGTGATCTCGACGGTCTTCGCTCCCTGTCCCTCCAGCTTCTCGATCGCTGCCTCGACCCGCTCGCGGACCCGGGAGTCGAGTCCGTCGGCGAAGTATTCGCGGGGCAGGCCGATCGTCATGCCATCGATTCCGTCTTCGAGAGCGGCGACATAGTCCGGGACGGGCTCGTCGAGACACGTCGAATCAAACTGGCAGGGACCGGCGATCACCTGGAGGAGACGGGCGGCGTCGGCAACCGACTTGGTCATCGGGCCGGCCTGGTCGAGGGAGGAAGCGAAGGCGACGAGCCCGTAGCGGGAGACTCGTCCGTAGGTGGGTTTCAGGCCGACGATTCCACAGTGACTCGCGGGCTGGCGAATCGATCCCCCGGTGTCGGTTCCCAGGGCGGCCACGGCGAGATCGGCGGCAACGGCCGCGGCGGAGCCTCCGGACGAACCACCGGGGATCCGGTCGGGATCGTGGGGATTGCGACAGGGACGGATACCGGAATTCTCCGTCGAGGAGCCCATCGCGAACTCGTCCATGTTGGTGCGACCGAAGGGGATCGCCCCCGCCTCGCGGAGACGGCGCACGACGGTGGCATCGTAGGGTGCGATGTATTTCCCGGTCAGGATCTGCGAAGCGCAGCCACAGGGTTGTCCTCGGGCGCTGATGAGGTCCTTGATTGCGATGGGAACCCCGCCGAGGGGGAGAGAGAGGTCGACATCTCTCGCCTCCTCGAGGGCGAGCTCGAGATCGTGGGAGAGGTAGCTTCCCAGCTCGCCGTCGCGATTCTCGATCTCCCGCGCGATGCCGGTGAGGGCGTCGGCGGGGGTGAGGTCTCCGGCGTCATAGGCTTCGCGAAGAGTGGCGATATCGAGGGCTGCAGTGTTCACGACGAGGGTGGTGGAGTTGGAGGTGGGGGGTGGTCCGGTCCGGTCTCAGTCCACGACCTTGGGCATCCTGATCTGGTCGTGGGCCTGTGCCGGTGCATTGCCGAGGACCTCTTCCTGGTCGAGACAGGCATCGTGCGCCACATCGTCGCGCATGACGTCGTGCAGGGGCATCGCATGGGCGGTCGGTTCGATCCCCTCGATATCGAGTTCGTCGAGCTTCTCGATGTGTTCGAGGATGTGCTCGAGCTGGGAACCGTAGCGTTCGGCCTCCTCCTCGGTCAGGGAGAGGCGGGCGAGGTGAGCGACTTTGCGAACGTCCATTATCGTTGGTTCGGAGGGTGAATGCCGTGGGCTGCCGGGGCAATCTGCCGGGGGCGGGCGAAGAATCAACCCCGCAGTTTTCACTGGATTCCGATCGCATGACGCGGCAGCCTCCGGTCATGGAAATCGAGACGATCGACCTGCGGTTCCAGGGCCGAGTTCATGCGATTGCCGCGTATCTCGTGAGCGGTCCCGGCGGGAGGGTCCTGATCGAGACGGGGCCGGAGTCGACGCGAGAGATTCTGCTCGGTGAGCTCGCGCAACGGTCGATCGATCCGGACCGCCTCGATGCCGTCCTTGTTACGCACATCCATCTCGATCACTCCGGTGCCGCCTGGTGGTTTGCCTCTCGGGGCGTCCCGGTCCTGGTGCATCCGCGCGGGGCGAAGCACCTCGTCGATCCGGGCCGTCTCGTCGAGAGTGCGCGAATGGTCTACGGAGACCGCTTCGATGATCTGTGGGGCGAGACCAGGAGTGCTCCCGAAGAAAATGTGCGCGCGGTCCGGGACGGCGAGCGACTCGATTTGGGAGGTCTCACGATCGAGGTGATCGAGAGCCCGGGGCACGCTTTTCACCACCACTGTTTCCGCATCGGCGATGCTCTCTTCGCCGGAGACGCGGTCGGTGTCCGGTTGCCGGGCGAGGATTATCTTTCCGTGACTTCCGCGCCGCCCCAGTTCCACCGGAAAGAGACCCTTGCGACGCTCGATGCGATCGAGCGGCTCCAGGTAAAGACCCTGTATCCGACGCACTTCGGCGAGGTGGACGATCCGGCCTCGCACCTCGCCGCCTACAGCGAGGCGGTCGAGGTCAGCACCGAATTCGTATGCGACCGGCTCGCCGAGGGAATGGACGAGGGGTCGCTGCGCGTGGCCTACCAGGCCTTCCAGCTCGAACGTGCCTTCCGGTCGGGGCTTCCCCGCGACCTCTGGGAAACCTTCACCCTGGTGAACGGGACCGATATGTGCGCGGACGGGATCCGACTCTACTGGGAGCGCCTGGAACGGGAAGGACAGTGAATTTACCTCGACGGCCCCGAGTGGGGGCGGCATATTCGCTCGCAATGAAAGGAATGCGTTGGTTTCGGATGCTCGCGGTCCTGTCGATCCTGTCGGGCGACCCGGTCCTGGGACAGGAACAACCCTCACAGCCTGAGGGAGCGGGGAGCCCGGAGTCCGCCTCCCTCGGTGAAGACAGGTATCCCGGCGTGGCCGCGCTGCCCTACCAGCAGGTCATCCGCATCGCGCGGAGTGACATGAACAACGACGAGGAGGCGGAGAAATACCGCCTCCGTATCCAGAGCCGTCTCCCCGGCGTGAAGCCGGCCGACATCGAGCTGTTTCTCGACACGGAGAAGGGCCCGGTTTTCGTGCTCGTGGACAACGAGGGGTTCATCGAAGTCCCCAATTCGGCGGCCCTGCATGCGGAGAATCCGCACCTGGTGTCGAACCAGCCGAAACAGACTCTCAACATCTTCGTGGATCTCGAGTTGCCGAAGGTCACCCCGCCGAAGATCGAAGACGGCAAGGTGGCCTACCGGGAGCTCTTTCGCCCTCTCATCGAGATCCAGGAGGAGATGCGCAAGGTCGATCCGACCTTCGGGCTGCGCGGGCGCCAGCAATTCGTCCTCGAGATCGAGACGGGCGAGGATCCGATCAAGATCACGCGGGCTTTCGGCACGCGAACCTTCCGGCCCAACAGCCGGGGCAAGGTCTACATGGTGTTCGAGTCCTATCTCTTCGAGGAGAATCCCACCGTCGAGATTCCGGACGAGATCAAGATGAACGTGCTTCCGGTGTCGCCGGAGGAGTTCGAGGACATTCGGGCGCGTTGAGACCGAAGGCTCTCGCCGTGCCTCAGCGTTTTTCCTGCTGGTCTCGCCTCTCCGTTCGCGAACGGATCTGGAAGACGAAGGGCAATCCCTCCATGGGATATTCGCTGCGAATCTGGTTCTCGAGGTAGCGTTGGTAGGTGCGCGAGAGCAGGTTGGCGTAGTTGACGAAGAGCACATACTCGGGAACCGGCACCGCGCCCGGGTTGTCCTTCCGTTTCTGGGTCGCGTAGAGAAGCTTCAGGCGCCTGTTCTTGCGCACGGGAGGCGGGTTCTTTTCGATCGCGAAGCGGAGGAGCCGGTTGAGTGCTCCCGTCGGAACCGGTTCTCGGGCCGAGTCGACGAGCTTGCCCACCGCGGTGAAGATCTTCCCGAGGTGTTCCCGGTGGCGTGCCGAGATGGCGACTTTCGGCGCATAGGGAAGAAAGAAGAGGTCGTCGCCGAGTTCCTCCCGGAAGGCTTCGATTCTCTCCCGGTAGGCATTGTCGGGGTGATAGAGATCGAACTTGTTGAGAAGGACGATGCACGGTTTGCGTTCGTCGATCACCATCTTGGCGATTCTCCTGTCCTGGGAAACGACCCCGCTCGAGGCGTCGATGACGAGCAGGCAGAGGTCGGCTCGGCGGATCGACTTGATCGAGCGCATTACGGAAAAGACCTCGACGGAAGTGTCGCGCTTCGTTCTTCGCCGGATACCCGCCGTGTCGATCAGGGTGTAGGCCCTGCCGTCCCGTTCGTAGGGGACATCGACTGCGTCGCGGGTCGTTCCCGCGACGTCGGAGACGATGGTCCGCTCGTCGTTCAGGATTGCGTTGACGAGGGAGGACTTGCCGACGTTGGGGCGTCCCACGATGGCGATCTTCACGGGCGGAGCGGAATCACCGGATTCCGCCGACGTGTTTTTCTCGGCGATCGGAGCCAGCAGGTCCACGATCTGCTGCTCGAGTTCGGGAAAGTGGCGCCCGTGCTCGGCCGAAATCGCGATCTGGCGTTCGAATCCGAGCCGGGTGAACTCGGCGGCGTCCGGATCCGTCTTGGGCGTGTCGACCTTGTTCGCGAGAAGAATGACGGGTGGGCCTGCCTTTCGCAGAACGTTGGCGAGCGACTCGTCGATGGGATGGATGCCGGTGCGCGCGTCGACCACGAAGAGGATAAGATCCGACGAGCCGATGGCGATGTCCGCCTCGGCCCGAACCTGCTCGGCGAATCCATCGTCGAGCAGCGCGCCGATGCCTCCCGTATCGGTGAGCTCGAAGCGCATCCCCCCCCGTTCGCACTCGGCCGCGATGCGATCGCGGGTGACGCCGGGCTGGTCGTGCACGATGGCGATGCGCCGGCGGGCGAGACGGTTGAAGATGGCCGATTTGCCGACGTTGGGACGTCCGACGATGGCGACGCGGGGCAGTGTGGGAAGGGACATGAATCAGTTTTCGGGGTCGGTGTGTCCGGCGACCCGCAACTGACGGATGCCCTCACGCAGATAGAATGCACCGGTCAGGAAGGTGAAGAGGGCCGCCAGTCCGATGAGCCCGTCAAGGACGAGGGGACGGCCCGTGCTCCAGAAATCGAGCAGGACCCAGCAGACACAGGCGAGCTGCAGGAAGGTGCAGATCTTGCTGCTCCGGAGGGGTCCCATCTCGACCTTGCCGACGACGAAATGGATCAGGATCACGCCCGCGACGATGAGAATGTCTCGTGCGATCACGAGAACGGCAAACCAGATCGGGAGGCCGGCGTGCCAGTGGGTTACGGACAGCACGACCACACCGGAGAGAAGGAGAAGCTTGTCGGCGACGGGATCGAGAACCCGGCCCAGGTTGGTCATCTGACCGAAGTTCCGGGCGATGTAGCCATCCAGTGCATCGCTGAGTGCGGCGAGAGCGAAGGTCAGGAGCGCGGCGACGCGAAGCCAGGTCTTCTCGTCCCCGGCCTGGATACTCTCACTGTAGTAGGCCGCGAACACGATGAAAACCGGAATGAGAACCAGCCGGCCGATCGTGATCCTGTTGGCGAGAGTCATGGAGGGTCGGAGAAGGGAGAATCGCGCTGTCCCTTATCACGAAAACGTTAAGAATTCGACAAACTTATGATTTCACGTATCCTAACGCTTCTCGGGAGCTCATGAGCGAATCATCCGCCACCATCAACGAGACGCTGCGCGAAGCGCTGGAACAGCAGAAGCTCCGTTACTTTCGAGCGAGTCGCGGTTCCGCGAAAGGAAAAACCGGGACGGCGGATACGGAGAAGTTCGCCGAGTCCCTCATGGTGCTGCAGGAGTGCGCGCTCCTCCTCGGAGAGAAGATGGAGATGAACGCCGTCTCCTACGCGGTCGTGCACGAGGCCAACGAGACCACCGCATTCTGCTTCGATCCCAACTCGCACCCGCAGAATCCCGAGGTGGTCGGGGGAATCGTGAACAAGAAAATGGCCATGCGCGAGGTGGTTTCTTCGCTTCGGGACTACATCAATCAATGACACCTCTCGTCCTGTCCTCGACGCTGAGCGCCCTGCGCAAGGCCGGCTCCGTCTTCGGGGTGATCTTCACGCGTGAGAACGAGGTGCAGTTCACGGATGCACCCTTCACCCCGCAGCGGATCGAGGAGATCGTGGCGACCCTCGACGATATCGCTTTCTACTTTCAGAAGCAGGAGCGGACGATCGAAAAGATGTCTTTCGGCTATGACGGGGGAAACCTGACCATCGTAATGGACGGGCTGCTGCGCCTCGTCGTGTTGCATTCCAACGCCGACGAGGTCGATTTCGTCGCGCGGGCGGGACGGGCCTTTCTGAAGGACTTCCAGATGAGTCAGTTCGCCCGGCACATGGGGGCGGGGAACATGTTCGAGCGGGCGCGGGAAAAGATGGAGGCGAACGAACCGGCCCAGCCAACACCCGAGGAAATCGCGGAGCAGGCCGCTCTGCGCCCGGCCACCCAGCGCGTCGCGGTCAAGGCCGAACAGGCAGTCGATCCGACTTCGCCCATCACGCCTCAACCCCGAATTGCCGAAGCTCCCGCACCCGCTCCCGAAGAGAATCCCGCTCCAGTACCAGCTCCTCCTCCACTCGTGACACCGCCCGCCGTTGCGGAGCAGAGGACCGAGGAGGAGGCCATCTCGGGAGCACCCGAGGTGAGAAAGAGTGTTCCCGCCACGGCACCCGTGCTGGCAGCGGTCCAGCCGGAATCCACCCTTCCCCCTCCGCGCGTTCCCGTGTCCCGCCGGGATCCGTAGAAAGGCGGCGCGTTCCGTTTTCGCGTCGCCGAGGAAGGGACCGCACTTTCAACTCGGCTCGCTCTGTGGACCGGTTCACGGGAGATTCGCACGCGTTCTGGTCTCCATCCTGGTTCGCCATTCGATGATTGGCAGATCTGGATCGTTCGATCACAATCGGCTGCATGAGTGCCGCCCTGAACCGTCGTCAATTCGTCGCCGCATCCTCTGCAGCTTTCGCCGTTCCGTGGGGAACGACTGCCGGTATCGCCGCCGAGACGGGCGGCCTGCGGATCGCATCGTTTCGCTTCGACGTGACACCGCCGATGGGACATTCGCTGTGCGGCGGCTGGATCGAGCCGGCGGTGGGAGTGGACGATCCCCTGGAGGCGATCGGCTATGTGCTGCTGGGCGCAGGGAAGCCAATCGTGGTCTGTGTCGTGGATTGGACGGGACTGGCCAATTCCGCGCACATCCGATGGCGGCAGGCCCTGGCGGACGCGGCAGGGACGACACCCGGCCGGGTGGCCGTTCAGTGCGTGCACCAGCATAATGCCCCGTTCGCGTGTATGGACGCGGAGAAGATCGTGCTCGAGCAGCGCGATCTGCCTCACATCATCGAACTGGACTTCTTTCAACGATGCCTGGATGCCGGGCGCGAGGCGATCACGGCGGCGCTCGAGAAAACGGTTCCCGTGACTCATGTTGCCCACGGCGAAGCGAGAGTGGAACGGGTTGCGTCCAATCGACGCCTGATCGGTCTCGACGGGACGGTGATCTCCCAGCGTGGCAGTTCCTCGCGCAAACCGGAGCATCATCGCTATCCGGAAGGACTCATCGATCCGATGCTGAAGACTGTGGCCTTCTACAACGGTGACGAGAAGCTGGTGGCGTCGCACTACTATGCCTGTCACCCGATGAGCTACTACGGCGATGGGATGGTCAGTTCGGATTTCTGCGGACTGGCACGCCGTCGCCGGCAGGAAGAGGAGCCGGATTGCACGCACCTCTATTTCAATGGCTGCGGCGGCAATATCGGTGCGGGAAAATACAACAACGGCTCCCGGGAAGCCAGGGTTGAGCTGACCGACCGAATCCACGACGGCATCGTCGGTTCCGAAGCGGGACTCCGTCCACAGCCCATCGAGTCGCTCACGTGGGTGACGGAGGACATCCTGCCGCCCCTCGATCCTCGATTCGACGAAGAGCAGTTGATGGAGGGAATCCGGGACCCGAACAACCCGGTGCGGGCTCGCAATCGTCCGGCCTACACGGTCGCGTTCCTTCGCCGGGTGAAGGCCGGAATTCCCATCACCCTGAGTTCCCTGCACGTGAACGACATTTCGCTGCTGCATCTTCCCGCCGAGAGTTTCCTGGAGTATCAACTCCGGGCACAGGCGGTTGCCCCCGATCGATTCGTCGCCTGTGCCGCCTACGGCGACGGCGGTCCCTGGTACATTCCCGTGAAGGAAGCTTATCCCCAGGGCGGCTATGCCGTGAGCGTCGCCTGGTGCTCCCCGGAGATGGATCCGCTGATGTCCGGGGGGATCCGAACACTACTCTCGAAGGTCTAGGCCGGACGGAAATCCGGAGGGTGTCAGCCGGTGGTTCCGACATGGAACTCCTCCGTCATGAGCGACTGGGTGAAGCCCACTCGCTCGTCCGATTTCATTCGGCTCTCGGACCCTACACGAAAAGAGCCGCCAAGAAGGCGGCTGGATCGCAAACGGAACTTGGAAATACAACGGATTCCTCAATCCTCGTCGTTGTTCGGCGAGGTGTCTTTCAAGGTGAAGCGAAAACGGTTGCGGTTGCGCTTGGCGTTGGCACGAGCCTTGCGCTTGGTGCGCTGGGCGGGGGTCTCGAAGGAGCGCAGGCGGCGCATCTCCTCGAGAATTCCTTCGTTTTCCATCTTCGACTTGAGCCGCTTGAGGGCGCGGTCGATGGATTCACCTTTCTTGACGTCGACTTCGGGCATGGTCGGGATGTGGGCTGAACTGGGTTGTCGTTTGCGCGGGTGAGGCGTCTGCCCACCACGGAAAAGGCGGGAATCTAGGAGGGAAAAGCCACCACGTCAAGCAGGGATACGGGCCACGAGGGGAGCTTCAGCGTTTCTGTGCCTTGCCTGTCATGGGCACGAACCGGACGGACATGACGCTTTTCTGCTCCACCTTTCCGTCCCGTTTCTCGAGGAGAATGAGGTGTTGGGTGGCATGCTGCCTGCCCACGGGGATGATCATGCGCCCTCCTTCGCGGAGCTGATCGACGAGTGGATCGGGGATCGCATCGGGAGCGCATGTCACGATGATCGCGTCAAACGGAGCTTCCTCCGGCCATCCCTGGTAGCCGTCTCCGATGCGTACGGTGACGTTGTCGTATCCAAGCTCATCCAACACCGCCGTGGCGCGTTTTCCGAGGGGCTCGACGATCTCGATCGTGAAGACCTCGGCCACGAGTGGCGACAGGACCGCCGCCTGGTATCCCGATCCGGTGCCAATCTCGAGCACCCTGTCGCCGGGCTGCGGATCGAGCACCTCCGTCATGAAAGCGACGATGAAGGGCTGGGAGATGGTCTGGCCGTGGCCGATCGGGAGGGGATGGTCGCCGTAGGCGCGTTCCCTCTCGTTCTCCGGAACGAAGCGATGGCGGGGCACCGCCTCCATCGCCTCCAGCACCTTCGGATTCTTGATGTCCCGTCCGGGGACGACGAGTTGATCACGGATCATGGATTGACGGGCTCGGGTGAGGGTCGCCTCCTCCTGGCCGGTTGCAGTGGAGGGACGGTCATCGGAGCAACCGGCGGACACGAGCAAGAACGAGAGGATGGCCAGGGAGAGGGTCACCCTTCCGTCGAACGCGCGTGTGCCTGTCGTCATATCCCGGCATTCGAGGAATTCAATCCTCGTCCTTCTGCTGGAGACTGGCGACCACGTTGAAGTCCTCCAGAGTGGTGGTGTCACCCTTCACCTCGCCGGTGGAGACGATCTCCTTGAGGAGACGGCGCATGATCTTGCCACTGCGGGTCTTGGGAAGACCGCTCGCGAACCGGATATCGTCCGGTTTTGCAATCGGGCCGATCTCGTTGGCGACATGGCCCCGGAGTTCCTGGACGAGTTCGTCTCCCGCCTCGAATCCGCCCTTGAGCGTGACGAAGGCGACGACTCCCTGTCCCTTGATCTCGTCGGGACGCCCCACGACGGCGGCCTCGGCCACGGAGGCGTGGGAAACGAGCGCGCTCTCGACCTCCGCTGTTCCGAGTCGGTGTCCGGAGACGTTGAGGACATCGTCGAGGCGGCCTACGATCCAAAAGTAGCCGTCCTCGTCGGTGCGTGCGCCATCTCCAGCGAGGTAGATTCCTTCGTACTCACTCCAGTAGGTGTCGCGGAATCGTTGTGGATCCCGGTAGACCGTCCGCAGCATGGAGGGCCATGGCTTGCGGATGACGAGCTTCCCGCCCTCGTTCGGGCCGCACTCGTTGCCGGCTTCGTCGAGAATGGCAGCATCGATTCCGAGGAAGGGTCGGGTCGCCGTGCCCGGCTTCAGCGGGGTCGCACCGGGAAGGGGGGAAATCATGATCGCGCCCGTCTCGGT
>Ga0180430_10002049_pt1 | contig 18808 bp, 13 predicted proteins | sample SS_ome_9_FD_132999 | JGI IMG/M metagenome (GOLD analysis project Ga0180430, IMG submission 132999) | Hypersaline lake sediment archaeal communities from the Salton Sea, California, USA - SS_1_S_2 metaG | ecosystem: Environmental > Aquatic > Non-marine Saline and Alkaline > Hypersaline >... | reverse complement strand
CACTTATCCAAATTTCTTTACCCCGCGCTGCACTTCTTGTAGCATCTATAACACCTGCGCACATTGATATATTCCAATTATGAAATTTTGGAGCAAATGATGTACCCCATAGATCTACTGGTTCTGCCAGCGACCAGTTATCTATAAATGCATTAGGGCGCGGAAGGAAAGGCGGTACAGCTCCAGAATGGCTCATAACAAATTTTTCAGGATCTTCATTTTTTATTGTCTTATATCTAAAACTCATATATTCACTAAGGGAATCAATCCAGAACCTTGTCCAGTCAAGCCAATCAGCATAATTGCCATGTCTGTTTGGAGGATTTATATGCTCCCATTTACCATAACTTCTTGCCCACACTGAATTTAATATTCTAATATTATTATATTTGGCCGCCAACCATTCACGGAATTTAGTCCTACTGGAATCGCAGTAGCAATATAATCTATCTCCCATATTATCCCATAAATTATCCTGCCAAGCTGGTTCAAGATGTGGTTCATTCCAGCAATCATACCCTAAAAGACTTTTTCTATTTCCAATAGTTTTAACTAATTTTTTTAAATACTTTTTAGCTGATTCTCTTACAACATCATTATGAAAACATAGTCCTGGATAACCCCCGCTTTGAGCTTGCCCATTTGGCCCAAGTTCAATAGACCTTCCATTAGCATTAACATATCTTGCTTCAGGATGTTGTTCTTCGAGCCAGTATGGACAAGTTTCTAAATTTGTGTTCAAAAGAACTTTCAAGCCTTTTTTGTCACATATATCAAATATCTCATTCATTTCTTCAAAGTCATATTTTCCAGGTGCTATATGCTGCATATTCCACTGAATAAATAATTTTACTATATTAAAACCTAATTCATCTTTTATTTTTGTAAGATGATATAAATGTTGTTCTCTTGGTGGATTAGGTAATCTGTAATACTGAGTACCGTAATAGAATTCTTCTGATTTTTTCATTAAAACTCCTATCCGAATAAATTGTTAATAAATTTTTATATTGATTTAAACTAAGGTGAGCATTACCACTATGAATTAAAGACCACATCTAACCTGTCATGTATTCAAGTATTTATATTTAAAGTAAATCCCTTGCATTACCTAGTATGATGTCCTGTTCCTAGCAGCGGGAGTTCTAATTCTAGTATTCGGGGTCGTATAAATACGACCTATGGATTTACTAGAATCCCCTACCTATTCAATTTTAACCCTAAGCTGTAGCATCAGCAAATATATGCTTTTCTACCTCTTTAATCTCATAAAATATATTATGTTTTAAAAGAGCAAACATGATCTTTGCTAACTCACAGCGTACTACTGCAAGGTTATTTATTTTATTCCTGCAAGCTTTAACTTATTTACAAAATGACAAGCAACATAATGAGGCTTTTTATTAACTTTTGCTTTATCTAGTAGGGTCGGCTCCTCAACCATACAAATATCTTCAGCATATTTGCAACGCTTATAAAAATGACAACCACTCATTATGCTTTCTGAATCTACTATCTCTCCTTTTAATAATATTTTCCGTTCTTTTCTTCCGGTATCTATTTCTGGAATCACCGCAAGTAGTGCTTCAGTATACGGATGTTTAGGGTTATGAAAAAGTACTTCTGTATCTGCTAATTCTACAATTTTCCCAAGATACATTACAGCCACCCTATTGCTTATATACTCCACCACTGCAAGATTATGGCCGATCAACAGATAAGTTAAATTAAATTTTTTCTGCAAATTTATAAGCATATTTAGAATCTGGGCCTGTACCGATACATCTAGCGCCGAAACTGGCTCATCAGCTACTATAAATTCAGGATCTAAAGCTAAAGCACGTCCTATTGCTATTCTCTGTCTCTGACCACCACTGAAAGCATGCGGGTATCTATTCATATATGCAGGATCGATGTTAACTTTACACATTAATTCGGTTACTTTTTCCTGCAGATCTCTTTTGCTTTTATACATTCCATGATTTATAAACGGCTCACTTAATATATCAGAAATTTTCATCCTTGGATTTAGTGATGAAAACGGATCCTGAAAAATCATGCCAATACTTCTTCTGAAATTTTTTAAATCATGCTTATTTGTGATTTTAGTTATATCTATCGTATTTTTATTTTTGCCCATATTAGTAAAGTAAACTGATCCGGAAGTAGGCTTAATGGCCCCTAAAATACATCTGCCTGTAGTGGTTTTACCACATCCACTCTCTCCAACTAATGCTAAGGCTTCACCCCTTTTAATATAAAAGCTTACTCCGTCTACAGCTTTTACCGTTCCTGCACCTTTCTTAAAAACTCCCTTTGTACTCGTGAAATGTTTATATAAATCATCCACTCGTACCATAATATTATTATCATTAACATTCACACTCAGATTCTCCTAATAATTATTATTATTATTATTTGAAATTAACTTATAACAATCTTACTTATATAAAAAGCAACTGACCCTATGTCCTGGATTAACTTCAACCACTTCAGGCCTCTTTTTATTGCAAACACCGGGCATGAAACTGGAACAGCGCGGATGAAAAGGACAACCTCCAGGTTTTTCATAAAGACTAGGAACCGCCCCTTTTATTGTCTCTAATTTTTGATTGGACCCCCTCCCTAGCTTTGGCACAGACTTAAGAAGGTCTTTTGTATAAGGATTTTTAGGATTATTAAATAATTCTTCAGTTGAGGCATATTCTAAAACCTCCCCCAAATACATAATTAATGCATTATCGCAAGTCTCTGAGATTACACCAAGATCATGTGTTATTATTATAAGAGCCATATTAAATTTTTTTTGCATCCTTTTCATCAAATCAAGAATTTGAGCCTGAATAGTAACATCTAAAGCAGTTGTAGGCTCATCAGCAATAAGTAGTTTAGGGTTACATGAAAGAGCCATTGCTATCATTGCTCTCTGCCTCATTCCGCCACTTATATTAAAGGGATATTCGTCTATTACTTTTTCAGCTGCCGGCATTCTAACCATTTTCAACATTTTCAATGTACGCTCCCTTGCTTCCCTAATGGAACACTTCTGATGCAACCGTACCACCTCCATTATCTGATTACCAATGGTGTAATTCATGCTGAATGAGGTCATAGGCTCCTGGAATATCATTGAAATTATTTTTCCTCTTATAGCTCTTATTTCTTTACCGAATGGATCTAAAGAAGTTAGGTCAACAAAATCTCCATTTAGTTTCAGTATTATGCTCCCATCTACAATTCGTCCATTTTTAGGAATAAGTCTTAAAATTGATTTCGCTGTAACACTCTTTCCGCATCCACTTTCGCCAGCAATTCCTAGAGTTTCACCATCCTTAATATTGAAACTAACTCTATCTACTGCTTTAACGGTACCCTCTTTAGAGAAAAAATTAGTTTCCAAGTCTTTGACTTTTAATAAAAATCTATCATCTTTCATTTTTTTCTTATTCTTATATTATTTATATATTACTATATGGATCAGAAGCATCTCTGAGACCATCTCCCACAAAATTAAATGCCAATATTGATATTACTACAAAAACGGCTGGAAGTAATATCCATGGCGCATACTCTAAAATCCTTATTTGTTGTGCTTCTTTTAGGAGTACGCCCCAGCTAATAGCAGGTGGCCGCATACCTAAACCTAAAAAACTTAAAGTGGTTTCACCAATAATCATTGTAGGAATAGAAAGGGTTAGAGTCGCTATTATATGACTGGTAAAGGAAGGTAGAATATGCCTAAAAATTATTCGTCCTTCTCCTGCACCACTCATTCTTGCTGCCATAACATAATCTTCTTCCCGTAGAGCCAAAAATTTTCCACGGACCACACGAGCAAGAGTTGTCCAGGTTACCATCGAGAGTATAATAGTTATTCCAAAATAGACCCTGGTAATAGACCAAAATGGTGGCAGAGCCACGCTTAGTGCCATCCAGAGTGGAATTGTTGGAATAGAAATAATAACCTCTATTATTCTTTGTACAAAAATATCAATTTTTCCTCCAAAATACCCCGATAAACCACCGATAATAATACCTATTATGCTACTAATAGCAATGCCTACAAGTCCTATGGATAGTGATATTCTTCCGCCATAAATTATTTTTGATAATACGCACCGGCCAAATTCACCAGTGCCAAAAAGAAATAATTTTCCTTCTTTAGTTCCAAAAAGATGAATATTTCCTGGAAACAGCCCAAACAATTTATAGGAATCTCCCCTAACAAGAAAATAAATAGGGTATAAAAGACTTTTGTCTTCTTTATAAATTGTACGATAAATTTCAGGTTCCCATTTCGATTCATATCCATATACAAAAGGCCGTAAATGAAAATTTCCTTCTTCATCAAAAAAATGGATAGTCTGAGGAGGAGCATATTTATAATCTGCATTATACATTCTTGCATCATTAGGAGCAATGAACTCGGCAAAAATTGCAGATAGATAAAATATCACGAGCACTATAAGAGCACCCATTGCTAATTTATGCTTAAAAAATTTCCAACGGATGAGTTGCCACTGAGATGCAACTAAAAAATTATTTTCCTGCTTTTTTAATGCTTCTTTTTTTTGTTTCACAATAGATCAATTTTCTTTATCTAGATATATAATTAAACAGCTTCTCTTATTCTTGGATCCAGCCAAGCCAATAATAAATCCGACAATAATGTTCCTATTACAGTAAAGACGCTTAGAATTAAAACAACCGCACTAGCTAAAAGCATATCCTCGGTCATAACCGCCTTTAAAAATAAAGGCGCAATTGTCGGAATGCCTAAGACAAGTGATACTACAAGCTCTCCGCCTACCAGAAAAGGTAAAGTCCACCCTATCGTACTAATCACTGGATTGAAGGCAACTCTAAAAGGGTATTTAAATAACAATTTTCTTTCGGAAAGACCTTTTGATCGAGCAACAACTACATAAGGTTTTTGAAGCTCGTCTAAAAGATTGGCTCTCATTACCCTAATTAATGCTGCAGCACCGCCTGTACCTGCTATAATAATTGGCATCCATAGATGTTTGATCAAATCTATAGCCCTGGCAAAGCTCCAAGGAGCCAAAGCATATTCCGGGGAAAATAAGCCGACCGCGACATTTCCGGTAATCTTGTAATAACCCCATAATAGCATCAGAGCAAATAAAAAATTAGGTACTGCTAACCCTATAAATCCAATCAATGTAAAGATGTAATCCATTATTGAATACTGGCGCACAGCAGAAAGTATGCCTATAGGGACAGAAAGAATATAAACAAATATTAAAGCACCAAATGAAATCATAAGAGTCCAAGGCAACCTTGCGGCTAAGAGCTCAATTACCGGCTTATTCCACTGTATTGACCGCCCAAAATCTCCCCTCAATATATTGCCCATCCACTTAAAATATTGAACAATCATAGGTTGATCTAGACCATATTGTTCTCTTAAAGCTTCTACTGTCTCCGGTTCAATATATTCACCTCGTGCTGAAAGACGACCGACATAACCTGAAAAAAAATCCCCCGGCGGTAATTGAATAATCATAAAAGAGATTACAGTAATAATAAATAATGTAGGAATAAGAAGTAATATTCTTCTCAATAAAAAGCCCTTCATTATCAACTCTTTCTTTTGATATAATAATTATTTTCCGTTTATTAACTTATCTTAAATCAATTTGGATGTTTTAATATTTTTTCCTAATCCATTATTATACAGAAGGGTGTTACCACCCTTCTGTATTTAGTATTTTATTTTATTAGTATTTCAAATAAAATAATGCTGATATTCCACCATTTAGTTCTCTATGACAAATTAATTTTTCTCCAGTTTCTAAATTATCTATCCTATAATGATTTCCAACTCTGTTATGAACTAACCAATTATTAAATCCTGGAGGTCCTTGTATTCCACTGAAAGACCAAAAATTCTCTTCAAAAATTTTCAGAATTTCTATCGTTTTTTGAATTTGCTCTTCTTCATCAGATGTGCTCATTATTTCATTACGTATTTCGATTATATCCTTGATGGCTTGAGGTGGTTCTTCACCTATTTCACCGCCTGAATTAATCCATGCACCCCACTGAGGAGCTTCCATATACTGGTTATTTAAAGGCATGCTCGAATAACGGTTAATCGGATTCATGGGCCCATAAAATCCTCTTTCACCACCAGTTGTTATCAGATCATAATCTCCCTGCAACATAAACTCTTCAGCCACTTGAAGATCCACATTCCTGACCCCAACTTCTATACCAACATCTGCCCAGTATTCTTTGTACAACTCTCCTATAGTTATTTCTTTAAGTTCATCAGTACCTCTTATCATATATATCAATTGTAGTCGTTCACCATCAGGACGCAATCTGTAACCATCACCATCGCGCTCATCAAGACCCAGCTCATCTAACAACTCGTTCGCCATTTCAGGATCGTATTGTAGATAATCTTGAAATAAGGTTTCGCCGTAATATGGAGGTCCATCAGCCACATTGTCATGAGATGGTCTACCACGGCCGCCATATATAAGTTGATTTATTTCGTCTCTGTCTATGGCTACTGACATTGCTATACGGAAATTTTTATCGTTAAACAACTCTTTAAGAATAGGGTCCTCATGTGACATATTAAAGCCGACTGAAGCTACTGAGCGATTGCTGTATACATTTTCTCCATACATTGAGATAATTTGATAATCACTAACTTCTCGGTTTTCCAACAATAATGCGAAGTCTTCTGTTCCTCCTGCAAATGAGATGTTCAATGAATCAGTCTCACCAGCGATAGCTTTAAATACATCCGCTGTATTATCAGCAACCATTGTCATTTCAATTTTGTCAATATAAGGAAGCTGATTACCTTGAGTATCTACCTTAAAATAATATGGGTTTCGAACAAAAACCTGAACTGGCTCATCCTGGGTATTTTGTGGTACAAATTGAGATAATGTTGGGAGGTCTGGCTTGTTCCAGAAATCCCATGTACCACCCATCTTATTTTTAAATAAGTCTACCCAAGTATCAAATCCCTCTTCTGCCATAATCTCTTCTATTTCCGCCATCGGTGTATAATCTGGATGAAATTGGCTGAGATAATGTTTTGGAGTGGTAATTTGGGGCCTAAATCTTGCAAGAGCTTCTGGGAACGTGCCGTAAGGCCCAGGAAATGTAATTTCAACGGTATAGTCGTCAATTTTTTCAAAAATACCTGGCTCCCCTAGAACCAAAAGTTGGAAGGGCGGAGCTGCAGTTATTTCTTTATTCATGACTATATCTTCATAATAGAACATTAAATCGTCCGCAGTAAAAGGTTCACCATCGCTCCACTTCATTCCTTCTCTTAAATGCAATGTCCATACTGAAGCATCATCATTTGATGTTAATTCCTTAAGCACATTTTCATAAATCCCGGTCAAATCTGCCTTAAAAACAGCTAAAAACTCGAAACCGTAATCCATCGAAAAGTTTGTTAGATCAGGTCCTGGATTTGTAATTCGCAATGTACCTCCGTAATTACCAATTCCCTCTGCCCCTTCAACTACTAACGGTTCTTTGGGAAGTCTTTCAGTTACATCGGGTAAATTCTCAGATTCTACCATTTCTTGAAGCATGGGGGCTTCTTTAAATTCAAGCTCTTTTCCTGTCGCTTCCTCGAATTCATCCAAATTCCATGCAACTATTTTACCTGGTTCACCAATTTTTCCTTCATATGAGTATAATTCCGTCAAATCTGCTACTTCCTCTGCTTCCTCAGCTTCATCATCTGCTGCATCTCCAGCTTCGTCATCTGCTGCATCTCCAGCTTCGTCATCTGCTGCATCTCCAGATTCTTCCACAGAACTGGCTGTTGTGCAGCTAACACCTACTAAGCCTAGCGATGCTATAAGCATCACGCTTAAAATAATCATTAATACTTTCTTAAACATTTTTTCCCCTTTCATAAATTCTTACAATAACAATAAATAACAAGAATAATCCCCTATAATACCTCCTTCTTATTCTAATAATAACAATAAATAACAAAAATCTCCTCTAATACCTCCTTCCTATTCTATTTGTGGACTTCACAAAATTCGAAAACACGCATGAATAATGGGTTTTCAGCACTGTCCATTTTGGGCTTGCCCTCCCTCTTGAAAAACCCAGTATTTATGGGGCTTCTCAGGAGCCTTTTTTGGCCATAAAGGCCATTAGAGACGGTATCGATTATAGGTCCAAATCCTTTAAGAGGGATTTTGACAAAAGCACAAGCAGTGCAATGATATTTTCCAGACTGCTATCAATTTTTATGCAAAAGCCCTCTGTAGTCGGATTATCCGCTTTGGTAATCTAGCCACTATCTCCCATATTACCATCTTGGTTGTCGCCTATTTTTCCTCATTTGTCAAAGAACCAAATATAATTCGGTTAAAAAATTATACAGAATTTTTTATATCGTACAGCCCTAATTCTAATAATATATTTATCATAAATTTATATCTTTTGTATTTATTTCATTATTAGAACTTATAGTTCTATCGGCGTACTAATTATTATATAGCCTAGTCATCACTTGTCAAGACATTAATTTAACTTTTTTAACCTTCCCCGATTCAGTCAAAAGAATGTCTGAAACTACTAGAATCATAAATGATTTAAGAAAAAATCTGAAAATGGCAAACTGGATGTGGGTTGCAGATCTACCACGTTTAAGAAGATCCCGGCGGTTAAAAAATACTGTCAGTGTATGCCACAGCCGGTGGTAGAAAGAAAAAGGCTGCTGTTCAATTTTTGGATATTTAGGAAAAAATAGGGAGAAGATGATTTATCGCTAAGATGATTAATTACTGGACACAAAGCTTTGAATTGTTTATATTTAAATACAAATTTCGGCAACCGAACAAATTTTGAAAGAAAGCAACCCAGATATGGAAAAGAAAGCAACCCAGATATCTATAAAAGAGCGTAATATTGGTCTTATATTAAGGAATATAAAGGAAGGTAATTCTATTACTAGGATTAAACTTAATAGTGTTACAGGTTTAGCTAAATCCACAATTTCAGACCTAGTATCTTTTTTAATTGATAAAAAAATCCTGTTTGAAGGTAAAAAAGTAGACTCTAAATTAGGGAAAAAACCGATAATATTAAAATTTAATAAAAATATATTCTATATAATTGCAGTTAATATCGGTATCCAATATATAACAGTGGCAATCACCAACCTCTTTGGAGAGATAGTAACTAAAGTAAAAAGAGACAATCATGCAAAAGATAGCAGAAAAAAAATATTGGAAAATATTTTTAAAACTATAGATGAAGCAATGAAAAAATCCGAAATACCCTGGGAAAAGATTTATCTAATAAGCATTGGTACTCATGGGGTAGTAGATCCGGCTACAAAAGTGGTAACTCATGCACCCTATTTTAAGAATTGGAGTGGTATTAATATTTACCAGACCTTTGCTGAGAAATATGGTAAAGATGTAGTAGTTGAAAATGGAGTAAATCTCGGTGCTATTGGTGAAGGCTGGAAAGAGTATAAAGATACTAATTACTTAATCTATCTAAATGTTAATATTGGTGTTGGGGCAGGCCTTATTATTAATGGTAAACTGATAACCGGAAAACATGGAAGCACGGGTGAAATTTCTTATCTACCAATAATGATCAACCACGATTTTAAAAAGTTGAAAAAAAATACTCTTGAGCTAGGCTTTTTTGAATCACAGGCAGACATTGTAGGTATAACCAATAAAGTAAGAAGGCAGGCCAGCAAAAATATAATAAGTAATAGGCATAAAATAGATATTGAAGATATTGATTTTGAATATATATGTAATTTTTATAATGACTCAGGCAATAATTTCATTAAAGAAATAATAGACAATGAAGTTTTAAGAATTCTAGCTATTGGGATTGCCAGTATAATCACTTTTATTGACACGGAGGTTATTGTAATAAATGGGGCAATAATAAATCTAGGCGAAAAATTTATCAATAAATTAAAAGAAACCATATATAGTATTATCCCATTTAGGCCAAAAATTGTGACTTCAAACCTGAAAGAAGACGCAACTATTCTAGGAGCAATAAAGTATGGCATAAATTATATGGATTCTCTTTTCTATAACCAATTTTTTTCAATTAAGTTTTAATTTTTTTAGTGTAAACTAAATATTTACAGTAGTTAACTATTCATTGGACAATAGAATAGTACATTATTGCAAAGGATTTCCCCAGTATTGGTTTATATAAGAATTTGCTTTTTTCTTTTCCAAAAATAATCCCCCACAGGTCCATATAATACCGCACAATAAAAGCTCTGGCACACATGGTCATTTTCAATGTTGGCATAGGGTCTATAAAATGTTTATCAAACTCTTCAGGTTCCTCTGTTACACTGGGAGGAGCCCTGTTATTACCGAACTCAAATAATCAAGTATTTTTTTAACCACCTTATAGTCTTCAAAAAAGGGGTTTATTTTCATCTGACATCCGCTACGGGAACAGGTAAGCGGATCGACTTAATTGATCTTCTGTGTCAGCCGGGCCCAGGACCTGTTTAGTCCCACACAAGAATTATCTACTATAATTTGATACTCAATCCGGCTGTCTTCTTTTTTAAGTCTTCCCCTGACAACATTTACTATACTGGCACAAATACTTTTTAACCTGTGCTCCCCCGTATGGTATATGTGTGACAGGGCTGCAATCCACTCTTAAGGATCTAACTTAGCTGCCTTTACCAGCGGCCTTTTCTGGATAATATTTAATCTTGTCCTGGGAAAAAGATGCCCTTATGATATAATCTACCAGGTTCTCAGTAAAATTTTTGTACAAAATAATCTATAACCGTGTAATTTTTCTATTTAATTTTTCTGGGTCTTATTTTCTCCAAATCTTCTGCTGCGAGTTTTAAATCTTTCCTAATGCTAATATGCTGTGGACATTTATCTTCACACTCCCCGCACTCCTTGCATTGATCCCCTCTTTTCCCTTCAAACTTGAGCCAATAGTCATATTGTAGCTGTTTTAAATTACTATATCTCCCTAAATCATTCCATATTCTGAAACATTTTGGGATATCAACTCCATATTTGCAAGGCATGCAGTAACCACAACCAGTGCAATCGTTCTTTAAATATTTTTTGAAAGCTTCCCTGGTCTTAACTAATGCTTTTTCTTCCTTTTTACTTAAGGGTTTAAAGTTTTTAAATGTTCTCAAATTATCAAGCAGTTGGCCGTATTTAGACATCCCGCTTAGGACTACTTTTACATTAGGTAAGGTTGCAACCCAACGTAATGCCCACGAAGCAGTACTGCATCTATTATCGAGCTGGTTTAATACCCTCTTTACATCTTTAGGAACTTTTGCAAGAGCACCGCCTTTTATAGGCTCCATTATAACAAGAGGAATATCTAATTTTTCCGCCAGCTTATAACCTTTCATACCAGCTTGGAAATTTATATCCATATAATTTAATTGGATTTGACAGAAATCCCATCTTCTATAATTTAGTATTTCTTTGAATATTTTATATTCATCATGAAAAGAAAACCCAAAAAATTTAATTATGCCCTTTTCCTTTAATCCTTCAAAATATTTAATGATTCCTAAGTCTTTTACTTTATTCCAATTTTTATTATCTAGCCCATGTAATAAATAAAAATCAATATAGTCAGTTTGCAAGCTTCTTAACTGTTCTTGAAATATCCTTTCTACATCTTCTATTTTCTTAATTTCCCAAATAGGACTTTTGGTTGCAAGATAAAAAGTATCCCTATTATATTTTTTTAATACTTTTCCTAAAAGGAGTTCACTATCTCCGTCATGGTATGGATATGCCGTATCAAAATAGTTCACCCCTTCTTCTATTGCTTTATTTAGCATTTTTTCAGCCTCTTTTTCATTTATCTTTCCATTTGATAACTCTGGGAACCTCATGCACCCAAAACCTAATAGTGAGGTATTAATTCCTAAATTTTCTAATTCTCTATATTCCACTATAAGGCCTCCAATTATTAATTTTATTTTTCTCCTCTGATGCAATATGTTATCACGCTGAAATTTTATAGTATATTAATTTATATGGATATTCTGGTGAAATCGGGCACTTATTCTAGTTTATAACAGACACTTAATTTAAAAACTTGCAGAAACCATTATTTTTTTTTAAGGTTTGCACTCTTTCAAACTCTCCGCACGCTTTTCAAGTACATGTACTACTTCTTCTTTTTTCCTGCAGTGAATAAGCCCATAATTGGCATATCTTGTCCATGGATTATTTTTATTTTGGGTTTCCATCCACCTAGTCATCTGTATTGTTTCTTACTGCCTTCATCAGTAGCTTGTGGTCGATATTGTCAAACAGACCTTTGATATCAAACTCTACCAGCAAGTCATATTTGCAAAAATCGTTTCCGTGCTACCCTGACCGCTTATGATGAGATGATTTCCCATTTAAATAAGTCAGTTATCAACAATGATGATTAATATCTTGACATATATAATCCAAAATTTATATAATAATTTGTACGATGATAGAACTATATTAGGAGGATAAATGGCTAGACCGAAAATTGGGTTTTTAAGTGTAACATGTCCGACCCACAAAGAATCATTCAATGAAACTGGTAACAAATGGGTGGATGTTGAAAACCAAAAAAAAATAGAGGAAAGATTAGAAAAAAATAATCTTGAATTAGTAAAAGTCAATGATGTTATAGCATCTTTTTTTGAACTGAAAGAAGTTGAAAAAAAATTCTTAATTGAAGATGTAGATCTAATATTTGTATATTTTTCCACTTGGAACTGGCCAGATCAAATATCACAATTCTTAAGAAACATAAAAAAACCAGTAATGCTTTATGCTATTGATGATTCTAAGGCCTGGTCTATAGGCGGTTTAGCTGCCACTCACGGCGGATTGGATGAATTAGGAATTAAACACCGTGTAGTCTATGGGGATATAAACAATGAAGATGTAATGAAATCAATAGTTGCTTTCTCCAAGGCTTCTATGGTTGCTAACATTTTAAGAAAATCCAGATATGGTTCATTTGGTGGTAAGGGGATGGGAATATTAACTGGAATAGTGGACCCAAACCAATGGCTGAAGAAATTCGGTATACTAACAGGTTTTACGGATCAATATGCCTTAGTCATTGAAGCTAAAAAAATTTCCGAAAAAATGGTTGCGGATTATTACACAAAACTTAAAGAGGAGTATAGAAGTGTACCTCAATTAGACAAGATTTTTGAAAATTCTATAAGAATCTATTTTGCATTGGAAAAAATAATTAAAAGTGAAAGGTATGATTTTACTGGTGTTAAGTGTACCTTTGAATTGAGCGATAATTACTGCTCGGCCTGTCTGGGACAAAGCAGGTTGTCAAATAGAGGGTTTGTTTCAGCTTGCCTTAATGATTCAAACGGAGCGCTGTCAACCTATATTCTAAGTTTGCTTAAAGACGAAAATGAACCAGTTTTTACTGCTGATATTAACCTTGTCATGAAAGATAAAAACACCATAAAACTAATAGATGATGGCGCAGCCTCACCTAAACTAGCGCTTAATCCTAAACAGGATGTAGAGCTGCGCAAGCAGCCTACTTTGGAAGCTAAAGCTGGCGGAATTTGTACCAAATTGATTGCAAAAGCTGGAGAAGTTACATTATTGAGATTAGCAAGAATTGATGGAAAATATGTAATGCATATATCTGAAGGCCAAGCTTTAGAAGTAGCTGAAAAAGACAAGGATGATTTTTATAAAGAATGTGGTTATCCGGTTTGGCCACATGCCCTGGTGAAGATAAAAGGAGATATGGATAGGTTTATAAAGAATCTTAGGAGTGAGTATATCCATATGGCTTATGGTTGTTTAGGTAATTTTTTAAAGGAGCTTGCCTACATTTATGATATAGAAGTAATTGAAAACTAGGGTATAAAAGAAATTTTTGAAATCTTAAGTAGAAGATTATTAAAAGTATATGATCAAATTAATTGATTGAACCAAAATTATCGGTTATTAAAAGAAGAAGATAATTCCAATTAGTAGTTCTTCCATTCCAGAATTAGTTGTTTGAAATATTTAATTTTAGAAATAAAAAATACTGGATACAAAAGGTAAAACTTTTGTAAAAAATGTATAGCAACATAAAATAGACATCCTAGCATTCTCAATTTTCTTTAAAACTTGGCATTGCTTATATAAATAAAAAAAGCATAAGAAGAAATGGGAGGCCGATTACAGTAAAGAACTGTATTTATTCGGTAATTACAATTATCGGGATTCTTTTTCTGCAGGAATGATATTTTTTGACATTAGAAGGCCTCTGCAGCTGTGGTTTAGGGTAAGCTTATACATAGAAAGTCAAAAGAATAGAGTAATAATTGTCACCATCGGACTTCAGAAGTTTTTATGTCTTAGCAACTATCATACTGCATGGGAGGGACTACACAAACTACGTAAAGTTATGGCAGGGCCCGGCCGTGGTGCTGCTGGTATGGCAACTATTAATGGTTGCAATTGAAAACAGGAACAATGAAATTAGGCACATTCGCCTTTCCCGAATTATGATGCATCAGCAGAAGAACTTAGACACATTGCAGCAAGTAAAGAGGCCAATTCTGAAAGATAATCTTTTGCCTCTGGCAAACCGGGAGGTTGAACTCCCTTAAGAAGTGGCTACAGGGAACTCATCGGGGGATTGCATGTTCAGACTAACTGGATGATAACAGTAGATTAGCCTTCTGGTAATAAATATAAATGTAATACTTTATAGTACCACCACCATATATATTTTTCGTCCATTAGGGATGATGAGCTAAAGAGCAAAGACAATGTCTTAAAGGATAAGATACGTGATGCTAAAAATTAACATAGCCTATTTATATATGAATTATCTGATTATGTTTTATGGCTGATTAGTTTAAAAATAATAATGAATAATAAATTTTTAGACATTATATACATAATAAAAAATAATATAATTTATATAGTTATCTTAAGTGAAAGCATCTTAATCAGTATGCCATTTACAATATTTGGCATATTGGTACCTATTATCTCTGTTGATTTGAATCTATCAGCTTCTTTTATGGGATTTGTACTTTCAGTTAATTCTCTAGGTTGTTTTATTTCTGTTTTAATTGCAGGCAATATTATTGAATTATTCGGAATAAAAAGGGTGATCGTGGTAAGTAATATTTGCTTGATTTTAGGAATGGCAATGATTACTTTCGCTCAAAACGATATTTTATTTGCATTTTCTTACTTTATAACTGGTTTTGGTTCAGGTGGATTAGGTATAGCTCTAAATTTTCTAATTAGCTCAGTTTATAAAAGTCAGCGATCCAGAAGACTACTACAATTCGCATCATTTATGTTTATTGGAGCAATTCTAGGTTCCTTGCTTACCATAAGCATTCTTTATTTGGAGAAGAGTTGGAGATACTGTTTCACAATTATCGGGATTTTATTCTTTATCATACTACTAATAGTAATTAAAACAGATTTATCGAAGTTTGTAGTAAAAGCTACCTTTAATATTAGAGCTTTCCTTAATGCTTATAAAGGTATTTTTTTAGATAAACGTTTTGTAATAATGGGTTTTATTGTGTTCTTTCATGATGGCGCAATAGCTATTTTTATGAACTGGTTTACTACTTATTTTAAGGGGCTCAACGTTCAAGTAACTACAAGCTCTTCAATTCTGATTCTATATTCTCTAAGCGAAATAGCTGGCTTACTTCTAAAAGCACACTTGATTAAGTTTTGGAGCGAAAGCAAGTTAATAATTGTAAAGTCAGTTATTGCATTAATTTGCTTTATTGGGCTTATATTTACTAATAATTTTTTAGTGAAGATATTCTTTATTGCTGGAATTGGGATAAGTTCTACCGGGTTATTTATGTTAGTATCTTCCTTAGGGGTAGGACTAAATAATAAAAACCTTGGCATTGTTTTGGGGTATATTTATTCAAATGCTTATATTGGAAGTATATTTCTATTATACATATCAGGATTATTGATTGAACAGTTTTCCCATACCAGTGTTTTATACTTTTGTCTTTTTATTTGGTTTTTATTAAACTTTTTTGCTTTTATAAATATAATACTAGAGAAAAAATCAAGTTATAAGTAGTTTATTCAATTGTTTTATTTCCTCCTTGTATTCGATCTGGTTATCAAAGTACAAGGAAATATTATAGCTGGTGACTTTAATAGCTACAGCAGGAGGATAAAGCTTTGACATAAGTTCTTTATCGCTTAGGTCTGTGGGGTATGAGACACTTTTTCTTCACATGACAATACTTCTGAAACAGTCTCTTTCCGCAGCCAGTTGATTTGGCAATGTTCCTTAGCGAAAGTCCGGCCTTTTTGAGTCTTAAGATCTCCCTGGCCTTTAGCATATCGGTCCTCCTCATCGTCTCTATCCTCCCTTAAGCTTTTTGTCTTTAAAAGCATAAGGGTATCAGTTTTTTAAAATAGTCCGACAGGGTGTCCGGATAATTCCTTACGCTGTCCGGATGTGGCCGAAATATTCAATTAGTCTTCTATGATAATTACCCTGCATGGAAGACCAGTGGTGTTTAATATGTTTAATGGGCAAACATATAACTTTACTTTGTAATTTGAAATATTCTCTACATTTACCAGAGGTGCTACTAAACAGATATCGTTTCCATATATTAAAGACCACAAACCTTGTTCATTATCCACGTTATCAGCAGATGGGGTGTCCATAGCTAGAATAGAGGGGTTTTTCTCAACAATATATTCTGCAGCTTCTTTTTTTAAAAACCAATTGCATTTTAAAAAATCTGGTTTATCCCAATGCTGTCCCCAGCCGGTCGCAAAAATAATATTTGACCCCTTGGGTATAAATTCTTTCTCTGCTTTTTTTATATCTTTGATAGTAATGTATGGCCTGTTTTCTTCTTTGGATAATTCTTCAAGATTAAATTTTAAAACATAAGCATTGACCCCAAATAATTTTTCTAAAGGTATTTTGTGAATTGGATTAGCTTTTTTTAAACCTAGTGCATGGCCAGGTCCGTCTATATAGGATCCAGTCAACATTGAAAAGCCTTCAAATTTTTGGCTATAAGCACTGAACTCAACCCAATCTGGATGTTCTAATTCTACTAGTTTAAAATTAGGAAATGGGTCTCCATATGACCACATGCCTTCATATATTGGACCTGACGCGTCTATTAATTTCATTATATTTCCTTACTAGAATATTTTTTTAATAATATCAAATTTAATTAGCTTTTCAGGCGGCCTTGTTTTCATTGACACCACTCAGAAATAGGGATACCTGTTGTCCATTTATTATTCTCGAAGTAATCGGATAATAACTTTTTGCTTGGCATAATCTAATACTTCATTGGTTAGCTCTTTTAATCTTCAAAAACAAAGATATAACAGAGAAAATTTTCTTTTACAGCAAATCTTCTGACTTTTTCCAAATAATCAAATTAAAATATTTATATTTATTAATCCTAATTAGTCACTAAATAATTTCCAGATCATTAGGTGATGGCAACTCCGGAAATCTTTCTGTTGGTAGTGTCTGATACCAGAAGGCAACGGATGAGATGTCATCCTGAAGTTGGAGGTATCTTGTCCCTTTTCGCAAGCCCAATGCCTGAATTGTTACTTTTATATTATTTTTAAATCTTATTGGGTCAGTAATATGCCATCGGTAAAGGCTGAATCTAGTATTGGCAACATAAACACCATCCGGCCGCACTATATGCGGAACCCCGCTGTAATTAGTTGTAAATTCCTGATATTTTTTAGTTACCTTATTCTCAAAATTATATGACCCACAGAAGTAATCTTCAGTCCCTGTTCCACAGATACTAGGGTACCCAGTAGACCCTCCGATCTTTCTGCCTCCCGATAAACCTGGGTCAGCATCTCCGTCCAAATAGAACTTTATCTCGCCTTCTCCCCACCAACCATCATTATTTAATCCCCATGCCATATATGTACCAACATATTGGCCTTGCCCTCTCACTCCATTAAGGATTTCATAAACTTCCCCACATGGAAGAGGGTTGACTCTTCTGAACTGTGCATGAAAATATGCAGCATTATCGGGGACTTTATTTAAGGCATAATTAATCTGATAGAAGATAACCGTTTTTTCATCAATCGGTGAGATATTCTCTATTGTTATCTTTATACTTTTTCGGAAAGGCATCGGCCAGTAGCAATTGAATGCATTACCCGGGTTTACACATATCATTAAAGAGTTTATCTGAGCAAAGACATTCTTGCTGGTAAATGCAGAAGCAAAGAAGTCACCGACAGGACATTCTACACTCGGAATATCCTGTCCATCATAATAAATACGTAGAATAATGTGCCTGTAATCTCCAGCCGGAGTCATCCAGATCTGTTGAATGCAACCAGGACCTTCAATTTTTGCAAGCACCAAAGTCTCTCCCGGTTCTATTATTTCACATGGCTTTAATTTCCAGCCAATCCCCAGTTCTCGAGAGGGACCAGTCAATTGGTTATTCTCATCTACTGGAACAGGTGCCCTGCCTCCGCCGGATTTTTCACCAGTCTTATTTTCCGGACTTATCGAACGAGATTCAGCGTTTGAAATCAGATAAATTGAGCTTGGACTACAATGCAAACCATCAAATTCCATCATGCCGCCTAAGTTATTTTTTAATATATCTAATTTACTGTCTTAAAAAAGTAAATTAGACTGAAAATTTATTTATTGTTTCAACCATTATAGCAATATTTTCAATTGGTGTATTCGGCTGTATATTATGTATAGTATTAAATATAAAGCCACCATCTTTTGAAAAATCCCT
>Ga0180430_10002048_pt1 | contig 18818 bp, 10 predicted proteins | sample SS_ome_9_FD_132999 | JGI IMG/M metagenome (GOLD analysis project Ga0180430, IMG submission 132999) | Hypersaline lake sediment archaeal communities from the Salton Sea, California, USA - SS_1_S_2 metaG | ecosystem: Environmental > Aquatic > Non-marine Saline and Alkaline > Hypersaline >... | reverse complement strand
TCGGGGCGGAAAGAGCTGGTGCGCCAGGGGGAGTCCGGCGCGCGCCACGATTTCCATCAGATTCGTACCGGCGGCCGGATCGGAGGTGGGGATGAAAAAAGGAGCCTTGATACTTGCATCGGCCTGAGGTTCCGGGATCAACCGGTCGAGCGATTCGAGCGCCAGATATTCGGCTAGTCGGCTTACGGCCACCCCCGCGCCTCGTACTTCACGGTCGGCGACCCCGCGAGCCTCATCGGACCGAGCCAGCAGATGATGCATGATTTCGGAGGCGATGAAGGAAAGGAGACTGCTGATCGGCCGGCCGTGTACGGCATCGACGTCGTAGCCCTCGCACTCCTGAAGAAAAGAACCGGCCATCTCGTCGAAGGCGCCCCTGGCGAACCGGCCCCGGCTCGCGACGCGGAAGTGCTCGACGTCTTCGAGCAGGACCGCGTTGATCTCGGCGAGCCGGCCTGTTTCCAGATCGATCGTGATGGATGAAGAGCTCCCCTCGACGGTGAGCGATCCTTCCTCCACGTTGCAGTTGATTTCCCCGAGGTGGGCCATCCCCACGAAGGCGACGGGCAAGAGATCCATCTCGAGATCGAAGAACGCTTTCCGATCCGCGCCTCCGCCTGTGTCGTCGCCGTGGGGTGTCGTGATGGAGGGCATGAAATAAAAACGGAACGGCTGTTCACTATCGACTCCGCTCGCAGTGAGGTCGAATCGGGCGGTCACAACGAAGGAGCGGTCGGTCAGTGGCTGGATCTTCCGGCGGCCTGGTGAGATCACGACCGCCCTCTCCGGCGAGATGATCACCGCGTAGTGCAGCGGCCGGGGGTGTCCCGGGATCGATGTCCTGATCTCGCAGAACAGTCCCTTCTCGTGAGAGATCACGAATCGCACCAAGCGGTCCGCGCTGTCCACACCGGAGGTGAAGACGAAGTCCTCGTCCCGATCTTCGAATTCCGAGAGCCAGTCCCGCGTTCTGAGGAGCGCGCGCTCCCCTTGCGATAGTTCCTCGCCGAGACGTGGAGCCTTCGAGTATTCAACGACATCGAGATGCAGCGTGATCGCTCCGGTCCCGCCGTGCGGCGGACGGAAGGAAAGAGCGCATTGAAGAAAGCGGCCCGACTCCCGCAACTTCCGCTCGATCTCCTCGCGAACCTGTCGGTCGATCGTCATTCCCGGCTCGAGGGCCAGAAACTCGAGGATTTCTTCGCGGGTGTTCCTCTTGTTGCCTGCGATCTCGATCGCGCCGACAACTCCCCGCGGTCCCTCGTCGTCGATCGTCACGCGAAGCGCAGCGCGTCGGTGCTCTCCGGGAACGACGGCAACTTCGAGCTTCGGAAAGAAAAGCCCGAAGTCTTCGAGTGCTTTCTTCACGCAGAATCGAAGGCGTTGCCGGGTCGACGCCGCGAACGGGGCGGGCCAGTCCGGCTTCCAGACTGGTTCGGCCGGGGCGATCGACCTCGCGTTCGATGCGGCGGGCGCGGCGGTGAGCGTCTCGACCAGCGAATCGACCGGGATGATCCGGGCGCCGTCGACGATGACGTCGCCGCACAGGTAGCGGGGCCCCTCGACCACCTCGACCTCGATGAGGCCGGTGGCGCCATTCACGGAGGCGGTCACCGCTGCCTCGGGAAAGCCCCCGTTTCTGTATCCGGTGCGCACGAGTTCGGGCAGAAGGTCGACGAACGCGTCGAGCGGCGCGGCGCAATGGCCGGCCAGCCAGAACTCGAAGCAACCGTGCAGCCCCTTTCTGATCTCGTCGACGCTGTACGTCTCGAGACCTTCGAAGGAGATGAGAGCCGAGTCCCCGCGGGAGCCGACCCTCTCTTCCTCGTCCTGGCCGGGAGCCGCGGCGCCGGCGAACAGAGCGGCCAAAACGGCAATGAAGCACGTGATCCACGTTTTCACACGGGTCAGAGCCATGTCGTTACTCCTCTTTTTGCGCGTGGTGAACAGAAAGAACGCGATCACCCGGTCAGAACACCGTGCCTGACCGGGCCGATCTTGTCAGCTTTTTTTCTGTTGAGTCCTTGCGCCTCTCGCCGGTCGTCTCACCAGGTCAAGCCGGCATCTTTCAGGGCATCTTGGGCTGTCTCGTCACCGAGGCGGGCCGCCTTGCGAAACCACTTGCTGGATTCGGTACTGTTCGCCGGGAGCCCCTGGCCGTCGCGGTACATGGCGCCGAGCTCGCACATCGAGAGCGTATGACCCTGATCAGCGGCTTTTCGATACCATTTCACGCCTTCGATACTGTTCTGGGTGACACCGTTGCCTTGCATGTAAATCCTTCCGAGGTAGAACATGGCGAGAGGCTCTTTTTTTCCGGCGGCTTTTTCGAACCACTTTTTCGCTTCCTCGGGATTGGTCTCAACGCCTTTTCCCTGAAGGTAAAGGCAGCCGATGCTGGTTTCGGCCTTGGCCGAACCCCTGTCGGCCGCCCACCGGTAGTTTTTCATGGCCTCGGCGAAGTCCACGTCGCCGCCGCGTCCGTTCTCGAACATCCATCCCATGGCGTGAAACGCCGAGGCATTTCCCAATTCGGCCGCAGACCTGAAGGCCACGAAGGCGAACATGTCATGCTGGGGGCCGTCGATGCCGTTGAGAAGATTGTACCCGAGGCGGTAGGAGTCGCTGCCCGGATCGCGCGCGCCGAAGATATCGGCCAGGATCGATCGCGATGCCTTGAAGGCGCTCGATTCCTCGTCCCCGGCCCCGTAGCGCTCGAGCACGTCGGTCTCGTAACTCTCGAATCCGCTCCCGTCGGGGAATCCCGAGGGCCGCGGACCATCCCACCAGACCCGCCATGGCAGGATGGTGAAAACGAATTCTTCCTTCCTCTTGGCGGCGCAGTACAGCCGCTCCCCGTCACTCACACGAAACAGGGACACGCTGGGAAAACGGAGCGAGCCCGAGAGGGTTCTCACTCCCTTGCTGTACGAGCCTTCCCCCTCGAAATAGGCGACCGAATCGTACTCCCTCTGGTTGATCACGAGAAGATGGTCGCAGTCGGCGCCGGCCGCCTCCCCGCACAGTGCGGCCACGTCGATCGCTCCCGTTCGATCGTCGAGGCTTTCTGCGTGGAGCCCGTAGGTGGCCACGAGCTGTTTCACGCAGAGGTCGGCCATGTCTTCGTCATAACGGCCATCGATCGTATCGCTCAAGGCGATTGCGCCCGGTGTCTTTCCGATCCGCTTGTCGGCGAAGAGCGGAATCGGGAAGAGCATGGTGAGAATGTAGTGACCGTGGCTGGCCTTGTCGGTGTAGCTCACGTCGTTGGTCAGGTCTTCATCCTCCAGGAAACAGCAGACGGCGATCTTGGGAGCGTCGTCCACGCCGGGCAGATCGGGCGATCTTTCGAGAGTGCTGATATCGATGAAACACCCTGTCAACGGTGCGGTCGACACGATCAGGATCAGAATGGTCAAGCCCTGCCGCGCGGTTTCGAAGTGTGCCGTTCTGTTCACTTTTTGATTCCTCCGACTTGCTTGCGATTGATCGGGCCGTTCCGGATCGAGGCGATCCGTGCCGTCATTGGGTAGGAACAGCGGCCAGACGAGAAGCGAACGGGGATTTGTTTCTTTTTTGGCGAATTTTGTCCCGTCGGCGCGAGGCCTGTCGCACCGCCGAGCGGCACGCTCAGCAAAAGGCGGATCACGACGTCTTTGCCGCCCAACAGGACTTCCACGTGACGGCGAAATAATTTTGCTCCCCGGCGTTCGCTATCAGGCCGAATACTTTTCCCTCTCACAGAACCGGAGATTGAAAAGATCCGACCGACGCCGGAACAGAAGCCGGAAGGAAACAGAACAATGACAACGTTCATGACGGCCAACAAGAGGCTCGAGGGGATTTGCACGATCCTGCTCTTATGCACCCTGGCGGGGTGCATGTCCGACCTGCGCTGGGTCGAGGGGCCCTCCCTGGGAGAGCCGAAAGGGGACCTCTCTCTCAAGAAAGCGATCGTCTCCGATTTCTACAACTGCTCCGAATTCGATCTGCCCCGCGGCGAGCGGCTCCGGAAAAGGGCGAGCTCCTTCGACACCGTCAGCGACGTATCCGAATTCATCGCCGAAAGCCTGAAGCGAGCCGGCGTGGCGGCCGAATACCGCCCGGGCTGCGTCCCGGCGGACCTCGCTGAAGGCGAGGTGCTCGTCCGGGGAGAAATGTTCCTCGAAGGTCCCTACGAATCGGGCTGCAACAGCGCCTACGACGCGGTCTTTCTCGCAACGCTTCTGATGCTGGGCGGCTTTTTCCCCTCGCCCGTTCCCTGGGATGACGGCGCGCTCTTCACCTACGGCGTGGAGATTCTCGACTCGCGAGGAGAGACGTTGCTCCGCGTGAGGGAGGGGGAGATCGAAGGCTACTACCGGCACTATTTCAGTTCCCTGTGGTGCGACCAGGATCACAAGGAAGAGGTCAGCGACGAGCTGCCGGTCAGGATGGCCGCGTCCCTTGCCTCGCTCTTCGGTGCTCGGGTCAACTGAACAAGGAGGATCGACAGATGACACGGAAAATAAACCTCATGCTGCTCCTGGCCGTTCTCGTCCTTCCCTCATGCGTGACCGGACCGGATATCTCGGGTGAGGTTTCTCTCGAGGCGCCCCTCTTCGATGTGGCGTCGAAAAAGGTAATCGTCACCGATTGGTTCGGCAATCACGAACGGGCCAAGGCGATCGCCGCCCATCTGAGGCAGAAAGGATTCGAGGCCGAAGCGTTGCGGCGCTTCGACGCGTCCGAGCTCGAACCGGGTGAGATCATGGTGCGCGAGGGCGTTTCGTCCAAGTTCTACCTCGACCGGGACCGGGTCGAGACGAACATGTACTGGGTCGGCTGCAGCGTCGGGTTGTTCGGCGCGATCCTGCCCCTGCCCTATCCCACCATCATGGGCGGACGGGCCAACTATGATCTGCAGGTCTTCGACCACGACGGAATCACCCTGTCCAGGGCGCACGGTTCTGTTACGGGCGAATGCCGCGAGTGGTGGATCTGGGGCGCCTTCTGGCGCAACTGGGCCCGGTACGAGGTCGAGGAAATCGTCGCCGAAAAGGTACCCGAGATCCTCGCACAGTCGTTGAACCAGAAACCTGTGCTCGGCCCGCACGTGGATCCGTCCTCGGGGAGCGCGGCGGCCCGGGCCGTGCTGCAACGGGTCGGTCCCCGCTTGATCGAGGCGATCCACAAGGGCCGGATCGTGCATGTGGAACGGCTTCTCGACAGCGGCGTGCCGGCGGAGATCATTTTCATCGATTCGGGTGTCAGGGGGAAGGGAGTCGATTTCGGCAACGAACTCCACTGGCTCGCCAAGGTCGAGCAACCCGCTTCGGTCGGCTACACCGTGGGAACGACAGCGCTCATGGCGGCCGCCCAGGCGGGGCAGGTGGACGTGGCCAGACTCCTCCTCGAGCGCGGGGCTTATCCCAACTCGCGCGACGCGGAGAACCACACCGTCCTCGACCAGGTGGTCGATCTCATCATGAGGAAACGCCAAGGGGCGGAGGGGGACGACGGCAGGATCCGCGACATGAACGACCGGATCTCTGCAGCGATCAAGAAAGTGGTCGCCGAATGGACCGAGCCGCACACGAAGGTTCCCGACGAGCGATACGTGGAAATGGTCAGCCTGCTGCTCGAATACGGCGCCGATCCGAACCTGGGACGCGCCTACAAGGATGCCAAGTGGTTCAAGTTCGACGACATTGCGGCCCTACTCGAGGCAGCCGGAGCCGTGGACAAGGGAAGCTGAGAGCATCAGGCCGATCGAGCGGACGCTGCGGCCCTCACTCACGAAGGAGAAAGTCATGAAGAAACTCACGAATAAGAAATGGACGGTGCTCCCCGCCTTGCTCCTCCTGATCTCGAGCGCCGGTTGCCTGAGCGGTCCGGAATGGAACGAAGAGGTCTCCTTTCCGACAATCGCCGAAGCCGTGGGCAAGAAGGCGATCGTCACCAACTTCACGGAGACGATCCGCCGCACATCGGTGACCCACAGCCAGGATCTCATCATCACAGAGGAGTCGCACAGCGCCCACGATATCTCGGCCCAGATCGCAAGCCGCATGCAGGCGGCGGGGATCAAGGCCGAAGCGCGCGTCAACTACAAGCCGGAGTATCTCAGAGAGGACGAGGTCCTTGTGCGGGGCGCCGTGCGATCCGTTCTCTACGGGGGTGACTTCTCCAGAAAAATTTTAATGGGACTGACGCTGATGATCGTGGGAGGGATCCTTCCCTCTCCAACCCCTTTTAATCCCGGGGCGAATCAGATCTATCGTGTCGAGGTGATCGGGCCCGACGGGCGCATTCTGCTTCAGACGGGCAATAAGGACATCGAAGCACGCTACTGCCACTTCTGGATCGGTGACTATCCCGACGCCCCGGCTGCCGAGAGCGCCATGCTGCTCGCCAACAAGATCGGCACCGCCTTGGGCGAGGCGCTTGGCGGTAACCGCCAGCGCCCCTAGAACCGGGGATGACGGCAAAAAGCGCAAGCCGAACTTAGGAGGGAAAGAACGTTGAAACCCAAGGAATCCACGAATCGGCAAGACCTCATCGAAACGGCGCTCCGCGAATTCAGGGAGGCCTGGTACTGCGGCCAGAGGCTCGATGTGGATGAATTCTGCCGGGACCGCACCGCTTGCGGGACCGAACTGCGCGCCCGGATCGACAACTTTCTCTTTGTGGTGCTGAGCCTCGATGGCCTGACATCACTGATTAATGAAGGAGAAGGGCAATGAGTCGTTTAGCGATGCCGTGTCTCTTGTTTTTCTTGTGCTTTTCGCCGTGGGCGCGTCCGAACAAGACTTTCTCCGCATCACGAACGGCGTCGCCAACACTGTATCGTTCAAGCTCGATTGGGGATCAGGAATTGAAATAGGAGAAACACCATGCAGACTCGATCTAATCTCATGAACCGCCAATCTTGGCCATTGCAAAGTGTTTTGTGTCTCGTCGTCATTTCTCTCGTTTTCCTCGCGCCGCTCGCCTCGGGCCAACGGCAGTACGAGGACGCCAAGCTGATCGCCTCGGACGGAGAAACCCAGGACGGATACGGATGGTCGATGGACGCTCTGCCCGAGATCGCCGTGATCGGCGCGCCTCTCGCCGATTATCCGAGCGCCAACCACGGAGCGGCCTACGTTTACAAACGGAATCTCGTCACAAAAGAATGGGAAGAAGAAACGATCCTCGTCGATCATTCGGGCGGGAACTACTCCCACTTCGGAGTCTCCGTGGCGGTGAGCGATGTTCCGGGGTACGACACCGTGCTCGTCGGTTCGAGCGTGGGACGGGGTCGCGTGACAGTGTTCTCCAATTACTGGGGAAATTGGAGCGTGGAAGCCGTCCTCGAGCCGGCCGGGAACCAGGACAACGATCACTTTGGACACTCGATCTCGTTCAACGGTTACACCGCCGTGATCGGCGCGCCCTACGCCGACGGCAACGGCCCCGAATCGGGCGTCGCCTACGTTTTCCGCCGCAATTCGTACGCCAGTTGGAGGGAAGAGGCCAAACTCTGCGCTTCGGACGGCACCGGGTACGAAACCTTCGGCCATGATGTGGATTACGACGAGATTCATCAAGTCGCCGTGATCGGCGCCTACAACGACGACGCGAACGGGACCGATTCGGGAGCAGCCTATGTCTTCCGGGATAAAGGTGGATTTACGTGGGACGAGGAAGCCAAGCTGATCGCCTGGAACGGCGGCGCGCAAGATTTTTTCGGATTCTCGGTGGCCATCGGTAACCGAGAGATCCTCGTCGGCGCCCCGCGCGCTCAAGACATGCAACTCGACCGTTCTGGGGTTGTCTATTCCTTCAAGTACAGCGACACACTCGAGGCCTGGATCGGACGTCGGAGCCTTCTCCACGTGGGCAGCGACGCGGGCGACTACTTAGGCTGTTCGCTTTCGCTTAACGAAGACGTGGCGCTCGTTGGGGCGCGTTACGCCGACGGTACGATCGCCAGCACGGGAACGGCCTACGTTTTTCACTATTACGAAACCATCGATGGCTGGGTTCTTTCCTCGGAGCTCGAACCGTCCGACGGTGAGGCGAGCGACCACTTCGGCTGGTCCGTCGCCCACGTGCCTTATGACGGGAACTTTTTTTTACCCGAAGTCGCAATGGTGGGAGCGCGCTATGGGAACGCCGGCTCGACTTCGGGCACGGGAGCGGCCTATGTTTTCGAACTCGATCCGCCTGTGGAGCCCGAGACCTGGTACGTGCCAGACGACTTCGCCACAATCGGCCAGGCCCTTTCCGCTACCGGCCTGGCTGACGAGATCATCGTGAGGCCCGGCACCTACGTGGAGAACATTTCCTTTCCCTCGGATCGATCGATCGCGCTCAAGAGCGAACGCGGTGCCGATGAGACCGTCATCGACGGAAGCCGGAACGGACCCGCCGTATACTTCTACGGTTACGAACGGAGCCTCCTCGATGGCTTCACGATCACCAATGGCTCTGGTCAGAGCACCTTCGCCCACGGGGTGTGCGGCGGCGGCGTTTTCTGCGAATTCGACTTCCCCGTGATCAAGAACTGCGTAATCAGGGACAACGAGGTCGAGCAATCCTCTAGTGACGGCGCCCACGGTGGCGGACTGTTTCTGTGGCAGTCCCGGTGCCATCTGCTCAACACCGTCCTTGCCGAAAACAATGCCGACTGGTACGGCGACGCCCTCTACAGCTATGAATCCGCGCTTCTGGTCGTCAACAACACGATCTGGGGCAACGGGAACTGGATCGTATCCGGAATCGGCGTCGACCTCCGATACTCGCGCGCCAAGATCGCCAATTCGATTCTCTGGAACAATTTCGACTGGCAGGCGTCGATCGGCTACGGATCGGTCGTTGACTTCTCCCACTCCGACGTGGAGGGGGGGCAGTCGGGCGTCCAGGTCGAGTCGGGAGGCGTTCTCAACTGGGGCACGGGCATGATCGACGCTGCGCCCGTCCTCTCCTCACCCGGCATCGGCGACCTCCATCTCAACTGGGACTCTCCCTGCAAGCACACGGGTGACAGCAGCGTGGCGGGTCTCCAGGAAGAGGATTTCGAGGGTGATCCGCGCGTTGCGGGTGCGGCGGTCGACATGGGCGCCGACGAGTTCCACGTCCATCTTTACCGCGTGGGCAATGTGATTCCCGGCGGACCGATCGATGTCTGTATCGTGGGTGAACCCGCTCTGCCCGTGGTGCTCGCCCAGGGAGGCAATCTCCTGGGCACGCCGATCGAGACCGCTCACGGCTTCCTCCATATCTGGCCGATCAAGAACTCGTGGAATCTCGGCGTTGTGCCGTCGAGCGGCATCCGAATTCTCAACGCCACGGTGCCGGCGGGATGGATACCGGGTAATGAGTACTACTTCCAGGCCCACGTGGGCGCCTGGGGCGATCCCAGCACGTTGCTTACGAATCTGATGATTCTCATCGCGGAGTAGGAAACCGCGCCCAGGATTCGACGGGCGGGCGGCTCTTCCCGTCGAAGGGATAATACCGGTGAGTGGGAGATCTGTGAGGCGCGGCCCGGGATATTTCCGGGTCGCGCCTTCTTGTTTCGTTCGGCGAGTTTTCTATCATTGCTGAAGGAGTATCGACGGCGGCCCGCGGCTGCCGCCATCGTTTCGGAAATACCCTTTGGATTCGACCGATCAGCAGCGAGGGATTGTGCACCATGCACGACGAGGAAGCGAGGGATCCGGCCGTCGATCGGATCGAGGAGGCCTACCGGAATTTTCGCGCCAAGTGGCACGCCGGGGAGCGGCTCGATGTCGATGATTTTTGCAGAGAACATCCCCGGATCGAGGTCGCGCTGCGCCACAAGATCGACAATTTTCTTTTCGTAGTCGAAGGACTGTCCGGCGTGGCCAAGGCGGTGCGTGCCGACGATGGGGGTGGGGCGCTTCCCTTTGAGCGGCTCGGCGACTTCCGTCTGATCCGCGAAATCGGCCGCGGCGGGATGGGAGTGGTCTACGAGGCGGAGCAGATTTCGCTCCGCCGCCGCGTGGCGCTCAAGGTGCTCGTGGAACGCCTGCGTTCCTCGCCTGCGGCGGTGCAAAAATTCCAGCGCGAGGCGGAGGCGGGCGGCCGCCAGGCCCATCCCGGTATCGTGGCGGTCTTCTCCGTGGGAGAGGAGGAGGGCGTTCACTACATCGCCCAGGAGTACGTCGAGGGAGGCACCACTCTACAGGAAAAGATCGCCGATCTCAGGCGGTCGCCCGATGCGCCGCACAGGTATTTTCGGCTCGTGGCCTCAATCATCGCGTCGGTGGCCGATGCCTTGAGGCACGCCCATGAACGGGGCGTGATCCACCGCGACATCAAACCTTCTAACATCCTCCTTACGGGTGACGGCGTCCCCAAGGTGTCCGATTTCGGATTGGCCAAGGTCGAGGACGCGCTGACCCTTTCGCGATCCGGCGACCTGGCCGGCACACCCTACTACATGTCGCCCGAACAAGCCGCCGCTCGGCGCGTAACGATCGACTTGCGCACCGATGTCTACTCCCTGGGCGTCACCCTCTTCGAGATGCTCACCCTGACACGCCCCTTCGACGGCGAGACGAGCCAGGAGGTCCTGAAAAAGATCTTGGGCAATGAACCGCCCGATCCGCGCAAGCTGAGGCCGCGTGTTCCGATCGATCTCTCCGTGATCTGCCTCAAGGCGATGGAGAAGGATCCGCACCGCCGCTACCCGACCATGGCCGAATTCGGCGACGACCTGCGGCGCCACCTCGCGGGCGAGATGATCCTGGCACGGCCGGTCGGCGCCCTGACCAAGTTCGGGCGGAAAATCAGGCGAAACCCCGCGCTCAGCGCCGTCTCGGGAGTGGCGATTCTCGCGCTGCTCGCACTGGTCGTTTCCGTTCCGTGGTACATCGTGCAGATCACCGAGGAACGCAACGACGCCAAGCGCGACCGCACGGCGGCGCTCGACGCCAAGGAGCGGGCGGTGACCGAAGTGAAGAAAACCAAGGCGATCAACACCTTTCTCACCAACATGCTGACCTCTGCCGATCCGCTCAAAGGGAACAAGGACATCAAGGTCGTCGATCTTCTCGAAACGGCCCTGGCGGGCCTCGATCGGGATTTTGCCGACGAACCCGAGATCGCCGCGCTGCTGCGCTGGAATATCGGCGAAACCTACGTCCATCTCGGCGCCTACGCCAAGGCGGAGCCGGTGCTCGAGACCGCGCTCGAATCGTTGACAGCACTCCACGGCGAGGAGAATTACGAGGCGCTCGGAGCGCTCGGCACGCTGGCGCGGGTCAAGCACTTTCTGGGAAAGAGCGACGAGTCGGAGAAGCTCCACAAGCACTGTCTCGATATCCGTCTCCGCGTCTATCCGCACGATGACGACGCAACCTTGGTAAACCGCCACGACCTGGCTAGATTTACCTATCGGCGGGGAAAAGTGGCTGAGGCGATCGAGCTTTTCAGGGAGATCGGTGCGGACTGCGAGCGTGCGCTGGGCGCGGAGCACCGTGTCACTCTCTCCGTCATGAACGATCTGGCCGGTTGCCTCAATCAACTGGGACACTATTCAGAAGCGGAAAAGATTGCCCTCGGTCTGGTGGAGATCGCAAAGCGGAGTCTCGGGGACGAGCACCCGAACACGATCGGCCTTCTTGACACTCTCGGACGTATCTACACGGGCGTGAGAAACTTCGAGCGGGCGGAGTCGGTCCTGGAGGAGGTCCTCGCGCTGAGGCGCAGCGTGCTCGGCTCCAAACATCGCTTCACGATCGCCTCGGTGGGCGGTTTGGCCAATGTAAAGCTCGAACTGGGAAAGCTCGACGAGGCCGCGGCGCTTCTCGAGGAGCGCATCGGATATTTCCGGGATAAAAACCAAGAAGAACATGAAGGCGCGCTCTGGGCCATGGGAATACTGGCGATGGTTCTCCGAGATCAGGGCCGGCTCGACGAGGCAGAGGAGCTTCACACCGAGTTGCTCGACATCCGGCGAAGGATCAACGGCGAAGAGCATCCGCGCACGCTCTCGGCGATGCACAACCTGGCGATCGTGCGGCAACGGCAAGGCGACACAGCCCGGGCGGAAGCTCTCAACCGGACGGTTCTCGACGTTCGGCGCCGCGTGATCGGAGGCGAACATCCCGATACTGTCAAAACGATCTATAATCTCGCCAGTCTTCTACACGACCTCGGGCGGTTCGACGAGGCCGGGCCACTCTATCTCGAGTGCATCGAGAACAAACGCCGGACCTTCGAAAACCACAAGGCGAGCCTGGGGCCCTATCTGTGCGAACTGGGCAGTTTCTACAGCGATTCGGGGCGATACGACGACGCGGAGCGGACCTACGTGGAGGCGATGGAGATCTTTCGCACCGAACTGGGCGCCCACCACACGAACACGCTCCTGACCATGAACCGTTTGGCGGCTGTTTACGCGGCCGCGGAACGTCCCGCCGAGGCGGGCGCGCTCTGGACGCAGGTCGTCGAGTCTCTCGCCGATGAGCCCGCAGGTTCGTCCACGATCCGCGCCGAGGCGCGCGTGGGACTGGGTCGGCTCTTTTACGCCCGGGAACTCTACGACGATGCGGAAGAGTCCCTGCTGGCGGGCTTCGAAGAGTTACTGAAATGCCTCGGCCCGGCGGACAGCGAGACCGTGGCTGCCGCAGCGCAGCTTGGCGATCTCTACGATTCGATCGACATGCCGGACAAGGCTTCCGAGTATCGCGCGATCGGGAGCGGTCCTTCGGATTCGGGGAACCAATGATCTCGCCGTAGGCAGGAAGGATCATCGCGGTATTTCAATTCTCACACTGTATCGGCCGTCGTGGAAGCCGCGGTCTGAGCCCTCCTCGTTTTCTTTCTTTACACTCCTCGATGGTCCATGCTTTTGTATGACCGATCTGGAATGACGCCATGCGTGTCGAGGGCCGTTCGGTCTCGTTCGGGCGCGGTTTTAAAAGCGAGGACTCGAAAATGGGAAACGCGATCGCACTGCTCGCCTTTTTTCTCCTACTCCTGCCGACCGACGACAATCCCGCAGTCAAGCCGATCGCGAGCGGCGAGACGCGCGGCGCGGCCGCCGGGTGGGGCGCGGGCAGGACGTGGCACGATCAGCACAGCGACATCAACGACGCCGTCCTCGACAAGGAGCCGATCGATCTCGTTCTGCTCGGCGATTCGATCACCCAGTCGTGGGGCGGGCCGAAACGCTCTGTATGGGGACCGGGCGCCGCGGCGCGCGAGGAGTTCTTTGGCTCCTATCGGCACGCCAATTTTGGAATCTCGGGCGACCGGACCGAGCACCTGCTCTGGCGCATCGATCATGGCAACTTCGACAAGATCGCACCGCGGGTCATCGTTGTCATGATCGGTACGAACAATCTCTCGGTGGGGCACAGTCCCGAGCAGATCGCCGCGGGCATCGGCGCCGTCATCGACCGGCTGAACGCAAAGACGCCCCGATCGCAGATCGTGCTCGTCGGCGTACTGCCCAGGGGAAAAACCGCCGACGATCCCTTTCGCAAGAAGGTCCGCGCCCTGAATGCGCTCCTCGGGCCCTTCTCCGAGAACGACCGGGTGACCTTCGCCGACATGAGCGATCTTTTCCTCGAAGAGGACCGCACGGCGCGGGCCGATCTTTTCGGTGGCGATTTTCTTCACCTGCGGGCGGCCGGCTACTCGGCGTGGGCGGCGGCACTCGGGCCGATCGTCGACTCTCTCCTCGACGATCTGGAGCCGACCGTCGGTTTGCTGCCTGCCGCGGCGCGGCAATCGCTCGACGACAAGACAGCGCGCGCTCATGTTCTCGTCGATCCGGAGTGGTACACCTGGGGCGGCAGCGTGATCGAAAGCGACGAAGGTGATTTTCACCTCTTCTATTCCCGGTGGCCCAAGAAGTACGGATTTCTTGCCTGGCTCACCCATTCGGAAGTGGCCCATGCCGTTGCAGCCCGCGTCGAGGGTCCATACCGCTACGTGGAAACAGCCCTCCAGTGCCGTGGCCCCAACGGCTGGGACGCCGTGACCGCACACAATCCCAAGATCAAGAAGTTCGACGGGCGCTATTACATCTACTTCTGCGCCACGCGGGGCGCGTTCTCCGAAGAAGAGCTGATCGAGACCGCCCGCGTCGGATACACGCACGCGAACTGGAAAGTTCTGCGCAACAACCAGCGCACGGGCGTGGCCGTGGCCGGGTCGTTGAACGGTCCCTGGATCCGGTCGGACCAGCCGATCGTGGAACCGGCCGGTCCGATCACGACGATCACCGTCAATCCGGCTGTGGCGCGCGGAGCGGACGGCCTGTTCTACATGATCGTCAAGGGGGACAAGCCGCACGAGACGCGGTTCATTCGCAACCAGGCACTCGCCATCGGCGAACTCCCCGCCGGACCGTTCGAGATTCAGCCCGATCCTGTGATCGACAGCTTCGACAGCGAGGACTGTTCGATCTGGTATGACCCGAAGCGCCGGCGGTTTTACGCCGTCTACCATGCCCACACCCATATCGGACTGCTCACCTCGGCCGACGGCCGCTCCTGGCGCGCGGCGCGCCACCATCCGATCATGACCAAGCAGATCGGCTTCGACGATTCATCGATCTTCAAGCCTGATCGTCTCGAGAGGCCCTTCGTCTACACCGACAGGCACGGGCGGGCGCAGATGCTCTTCCTTGCCGCCAGGTCAGGCAACGAATCGCTCAATTTCGCCGTGCCGATCCGTTGAGAGGCGGATTTACCTTTTTCAAGAATTACTGAGTCCCTTTCCGAACCGCTGGAACTTATTAGGTAGGAAGGATCAACACCGGTCTGCACGGGCAAAATTGAAATTGAATTAAGAAAAATCATTCGAGGACTTGTCAAGGTTGCCACGCCCATGGCGTAAAACCCGCTCTTCACCTCCTAATACCCTGAGAAACTGGGTTTCCTGGCAAGTTCTTTTACCTCCTCACCCCTTCTGTCGATCCCCCCTGAACGGAGTCGCTTTTCGATCGGTTGCGCTGTTAGGCTCGATCTGCCAGACTGTGGGGAGCGACTCCGGCCATCGTTTCGATCAATTCCTTTTGAATCGACTGGGTAGGGTGTGATGAATCGATTGATTCTCCTGTTCCTCGGCGCGGCTCTCCTCTGCGCGCCCTCTCGAGCCGACGATTACCTGCGAAACAACGCGATCGATGTGCGGCACTATGTCTTCGTTCTCGAGCTTTCCGACGAGACCGATGCGCTCGCGGCGACGGCCACGGTGGTCGTGGAATTTTTGGAGGGGGGGATTTCGGACGTCGTCTTCGATCTTGTGGGGCGCGCAGAGGGCGCCGAAACCGGGATGGTCGTCTCCTCCGTCCGGTCGGGCGAGCAGTCGATGACTTTCGACCATGTCGACAATCGTCTCGAGATCAACCTCGATGAGCCCTCCACGCGCGGCCGCACACTGCCCATCACCGTCTCCTACGCGGGCCGTCCGGCCGACGGCCTCGTCATCTCGGACAACATCTTCGGCGACCGCACCTTCTTCGGCGACAACTGGCCCGACCGGGCGCGCCACTGGCTCCCATCGATCGACCATCCCTACGACAAGGCGACGTGCGAGTTCATCGTCACCGCTCCGGAACGCTATCAGGTCGTGGCCAATGGACGCAAGGTCGAGGAGAGCAGCCTGCCCGGCGGCCGCAGCCTCACCCACTGGTCGGAGACGGTGCCGATCACCACATACTGCATGGTAATCGGTGCGGCACGTTTTGCCGTGCACCACGTCGATGTTTTGAATGGCGTCCCGATCGAAACCTGGGTCTATCCCCAAAACAGGGACGCCGGTTTCTTCGACTTCGCACCGGCGCCGCAGGTGGTCGATTTTTTCAGCAGCCGTGTGGGACCTTTTCCCTACGAGAAGCTCGCCAATGTGCAATCGCGCACGCGCTACGGCGGGACGGAGAACGCGAGTGTCATCTTTTACAACGAGAGATCGGTCACGGGGACGGGGAAACGCGCCGACCTGGTGACGCACGAGATCGCCCACCAGTGGTTCGGCGATTCGGTCACCGCCGCCGACTGGAACCACATCTGGCTCAGCGAGGGGTTCGCCACTTATTTCACCCATCTCTACAACGAGTTCACTCACGGCCGCGAACGTTTCGAGGCCGGGCTCGCCCGAGACCGCAAGCGTGTCCGGGCCTTTCACCAAAGGCGGCCCCACTCGCCCGTCGTCGACCCGTCGATCACTGTTCTCGACGATCTCCTCAGCGCGAATAGCTATCAGAAGGGGAGCTGGGTGCTCCACATGCTACGCGGCGAAGTGGGGGAGGAGGCGTTCTGGAAAGGGATCCGCGCCTACTACGAGGAGTTTCGCGACCGCAACGCCTTGACGGCCGACTTCGAACGGTCGATGGAGGAGGCGTCGGGGAAGGAGCTCGGGTGGTTTTTCGAGCAGTGGATTTTCGAGGCGGGACATCCCGTTCTTGACGGAGCGTGGCAGTACGCGGACGGAACGCTCACCGTCGAGCTGCGTCAGGCGCAGCCCGGCCGAAGGGCGTTCGTCTTTTCTCTCGATATCGGGATCAACGCGGCGGGCGACGAGCCGCTTCTCATGGAGACGATGCGAGTCGATGAGCGATCGGAGGTTTTTACCTTCCCCCTCGAATCGAAACCCGAGTCCCTTCTCCTCGATCCGCGAACGCGGCTGCTCATGGACGGCACGCTCGTCCCGGCTAATCCTGTCGGACTTCGCCATTCGATAAGGACGCCCATTATTCGGAGGTGGTGAGACTTTTTGCGTCCTCCGACATTCTGGCCTGCGGCCAGACTGAAGTCGGCCGCAAAAAGCCTCACCACCTCCGAACGCGCGGACCGCAGATTCGAATCTCGAGTCTGTCAGACCCTTTCGATTTCACGATAGGAAACGTCACCGCTGTTCGGCAGCTTCTCAAGCGATACAGCCACTTTACATTGTACGCCAGGCAAACCGGCTCCCAGTCGGTAGTGACTTTGGAAAGTCCTGGAGTCGCGGGCAACGAGAGTTTTTGTTGATCTTCGGATTAGTCGCGCAGGAAGAAACAACGAAGGCTCTCGGACCTGGAGACCAGAGAGCCGGTCCGCGCGGTCGGAGGCGTCTGGATTATCGAGTGCTTAAGGGAGCGAAATCCTGAACGCCTCCGACCTATGGGCGTCCTTTGCGGATTCCAGGTCGGGCAGACTCGTCTATTCGGAGCGCGCTGACCGTCTCCACGAAAAAGATCGCGTCGGCCTGACGGGGAATGATTCCACTGCCGTACTCGCCGTTCTGGGTGAAATTGCGCGCCTCGTTCAGATAGCGGCCGTCGCCGAGCGTTCCTTCGAGGGGGAGCAGGAAATTGGTGCCCGCGCGGGCGAGAAGATGCTCCACCGAATCGGGCTTTGACGGAATGTCCACCGCCCCATCGGCGCTGAGGTAGCCGCTGTTCTGTCCGTGGTCGTAGAGGAGCCAGATCGAGTAGGCTTGGCCGGGCAAGCTTTCGGCCACATGGGTGCCGATCGTGCGCCAGAGCGCGACCGGTTCTCCGAGCCGGCCGCCGCTCAACCATTCGGAGTCCTTGCTGAGATGAAGGTTGTGGCCCATGAGGATCACCTTCTCCCCCTGGCCGAGCCCTTCCATGTACTCGTCGAAGTGTCGAAACATGACCGTCTCGCGCTGGGCGAGCGCATCCATGAGCTCCACGGGTGAAGCGGTGTGAAAAACGCGCGCCGTGATCGCGAAACTGTCGCGCAGGCTGCTCAGCGTCCGAGAGAATAGTTCACTGCCCGCTTCTCCGAGCAGCTCGACGAGAGCCGCTTTTTGTTTTTGCACCTTCTCCACGACCCGCGTCAGACGCTCGACCTCCTCCTCGCGTGTTTCGCCGGCGATCCTTTGTAGAGCACCGTGCAAGGAGTCCGCGAGGGGTGTGGGGCTGTCGGCGGCGGCCAGAATCGCTTCGAGATCACCGTATCCGCAGTCGGGGACCAGATCGACATCAAACCCGAAGAAACGCACGGGGGGCGTTCCCTTCTCGCGGGACCTGTTGATCTCGAGTAAGGCCGCGGCGAAACGCCTCTCCTCGGCCCAGAAGGCGGCGCGGCTCGCTTCGAGACGTTCTTTCACCCGCGCGAACAGGCCCGACGGCTCGTCGTCGCGGTCGGACCGTTTGTACTCCTCGCAGCCGTATGCGGCCATCCGGTCGAGAAAAGTCTCGTCTCCAGTCTGCAAGTACCGGTCGAGCCTTTGCCCGTCGGACCGTCCCATTTCCATGCCGATATGGCGCCATCCCTTCTTCACCAGGTGCTCGATCATGATGAGGCGGAATGCGTACTTTTCGTGAATGTAGTGGTCTGGTTCGCCGAGAAAGACGACGCGCTTTCGGGCGAGCGCCCCGTCGAGGACGCCCAGCTTTTCACCAGCCGGCCCGCGCCAGTCGAGCCTGTCGAAATGGATTGCGGCGCTCTTGGTCCAGGCGACGAAATCGTCGGCCGATTCGGTGGCGTCACCCTCCGATCGAAGGGCGGCGGCGAGGAAAAGGGCGACGAGCATAGCCCAGAGGATCAGTTTTTGCCTCATGGTGCGCCTCCGGAATTGATGTGGGGTGCCGGAAAGTTCCAGGCGGGTGCTCGTGGGTGCTCGCATCGGACGCGCCCCATCGGGCCGCGCCACCGAGACGTCTCATTAAAACCGATCCAGCACGGCCTGTCCCCATTTTTCCCGAGAGAACCGTCCTGCCCGCAGACAACGCAAAGAAACTCACTCGTCTCAAAGAGGTCCGGTCAGAATAATGTCACTCGCACAAATTCGGAGAAGCTGTCAGACCCGAGACTCGAAATTTCGGTCCGCGCGATCGGAGGTGTTGAGGTTTTTTTCCG
>Ga0180430_10002046_pt1 | contig 18822 bp, 16 predicted proteins | sample SS_ome_9_FD_132999 | JGI IMG/M metagenome (GOLD analysis project Ga0180430, IMG submission 132999) | Hypersaline lake sediment archaeal communities from the Salton Sea, California, USA - SS_1_S_2 metaG | ecosystem: Environmental > Aquatic > Non-marine Saline and Alkaline > Hypersaline >... | reverse complement strand
TTTGCCGACGCCATGGCCGGACCGGGCGTCCGTTACAGCAGCCCGCCCCGTGAGGGCAAGATCACCCTGTCCGCCGACCGGAAAGGATTGCTGGTCATCGATCACCAGCGACTGTCGGCCTTCAATACGGTGGAGGGGGTGATGTGTGCCTCGCGAAAGTGTTTCGACGTCGTTGAAACGCAATCCGCGCTGGCCGCCACTCGGGCCATTCCGCTCTACCTTCCGGAAACGGATTTTCATACCGCCATGGCCGTCTTGTCCACGGGCCCGCTGTTTCGGGTGACGCCGCTGGTGCCGGTCAACGTCGGCATCCTGGTAACGGGGACGGAAGTATTTCAGGGGCTGATTCAGGACAGCTTCATTCCCATTATCCGCTCCAAGGTGGCGACCTATGATTGCACGGTCGTCAAGACCGCTATCGTGCCGGACGAGCGCCCGGCCATCCGGGATGGCGTTGAAAAAATGATCGCGGCCGGTGCCGGGCTGATCGTCACCACCGCCGGATTGTCGGTGGACCCGGATGACCTGACGCGCCAGGGATTGCTGGATGCGGGCTGCACGAATCTGGTCTATGGCGCCCCGATTCTGCCGGGGGCCATGACCCTGGTGGCCCGGATCGGGGAAATAAACGTCATCGGTGTACCGGCCTGCGGCCTCTATCACAAAACCACCAGCTTCGATCTCCTGCTGCCGAGAATCATGGCCGGACTGACGATCGGCCGCAGTGAACTGGCGGAAATGGGCCATGGGGGATTCTGCCGGGACTGCCCGGTTTGCACCTATCCGCAATGCACCTTCGGACGGTGATGCCGCGCAGAAGGATGGACTGCAAGCCTGTATTTCGGTGGGGCGCAAGATACATGACGGGGCGCGCGAAAACCGGGGAAGACCGCGCGGCGGTGGACGAGGACAGCGATCATTTGTCCACCGCCTTAAGAAACGCCACCTAAAAAGCCGACATGAATTCGTGCCGGCAAAGCAGTCTATCTAAACCAGCTGATAATCGATGGCATTGGCGGCGCTCACCAGTTGGCCATCCCGGAAACGACCGTCGAACTTGGAGCGGAAGGCGATGGGTTCACCCGAAAATTTATTCCGGGCTTTGACCACCATGGCGCAAGTGACATGGTCGCCGCTGATGGCAAACGACTCGAAGCCCAGCCGGATGTCAGCCAGCCCTTCCTTGAGATCACGGTGCGCCCGGCGAAATTCCTCCGAACTGAGCGGAACCGTGGTCCCACCTTCCGAGATAAAATAGGAATCCCCCGGCCAACGCATCCCAGGGGCCTCACCCCCCTGGGCCCACACCGCCTCAAACCACTTGAATACCAGTTCGGCACTTGTCTTTTCCATGAATTGCCTCCTGCGTGAAAAATGCGTTTCTAAAAGCCGCTATCGGCCTTGCAGCCGTTGTCACGATGGAAAACGTGAAGCGTTTCGGATCGATTCCAAATAGCAGCAGACAGATCGGCTCCAGGAAAAATCATCGGCAGGCAGAGAATCAGGGGGCGTTGTCGCACCATGCGTGTTGTGTGTGGCCCGATGAATAAGCATGTTGTGTGCCAGCCTTCTTTTTTTTAAAAGGCGAGTTTTTAGCGTGGCTTAAACGCCCCGGATAATGGAAAAATCCTGGATGGAACCCGTGGTCCGGCAAAATATGAGCGCCTTTCCTGCCAAACAAGTTGACGATTGAAAGGCGGAATTTATGGATTCGCTTGACACCATGCGGCCTCCTTGCCGCCTTTCGATCTTCCGGTTGACGACGGCCTCCGGCTTGCAGTACAAAAAAATAGCGGCCATGTGAGGAAAGCCATCGACCGCTGATGCGTCTTCACCGATTTCCATACGGCACCCGATACACCTCGTCACCCAATGCGTTCTGATCCCCATCGCCTTCGATCTCCGTTTGGCCGCACCGCAACCGTTCTTTCTGCCAACCGGCGGCACTTATCGCATGTCATACCGGAGGGAAGACACGTCATGGCTCCTGACATCCACAACCCGCCCGTGATCCAGCGCAAGCGGTATCGTCGCATTATCGCTTTCGCCGCCGGCGTGTTCGGCCAGACCGTCTGGTGGGATATCATCATGGCCTTACCCCTGCTAAGCTATTTCCGCGCCGCTCCCCTCCGACGCTGGCAGGCCATCGCCCGCCGCTATCGTGATATTGCCACCGACATGGGCGGTGTCCTGATCAAGCTGGGGCAATTCCTCAGCACCCGGGTGGACCTGTTCCCTCCGGAGATCACCCGGGAACTGGCGAGCCTGCAGGATGAAGCCGTCCCATCCCCCTATGATGGCATCGCCGCCGTGGTGGAAGCCAGTTTCGGGCGCCCTCTGGCAATGATTTTCAGCCGCTTCGCGCCGGAGCCCATGGGCGCAGCATCCCTGGCCCAGGCCCATCAGGCCCGGCTGCCTACGGGGGAAGATGTCATCGTCAAGGTGCTGCGGCCGCAGATTCACGATATCGTCGAAACGGATCTCGAAGCGCTGCGGCGTATCGTAGGCTGGCTCAAACGCTTCCGCCAGATTCGCCTGCGTATGGATCTGGACATGCTGCTGGAAGAGTTCATCCGCACCACCCGCGCTGAACTCGATCTCCATCAGGAAAAAGAAAACCTCAAACGCTTTGCAGCCGATTTCGCCGGTACGCCGCACGTCTATGTACCCCTCATCTATGACGATTTCTGCACACCCGCCGTCCTGACACTGGAAAATGTGGCCTATATCAAAATTGACGATATGGAGGCCATGACAGCGGCCGGTATTGCACCGCAGCGGGTCGCCGAAGTGCTCTACGATGCGTACATGCGCCAAATCTTCGTCTCCAATTTTGTCCATGTGGATCCCCATCCCGGCAATCTCTTCATACGGCCTCTGACGGGAGACAAAGACTCCGCTGATGCCTGCGAAGACTTTCGACCGGGAGACCCTGTGCCCTTCTGTGACAACCGACCCTTTCAACTGGTCTTCATCGATTTCGGCATGACCGCCGTGATTTCCGAACGCCTGAAGGCTGCCATGCGCACCGCCGCCATCGGGATCGGCACCCAGGACGCCCACAAAGTGATTCAGGCCTACGTGGTGGCCGGCGCGCTACGGCCCGGTACCGATCTGCGCCGCCTGGAGGAAATCCACCAGGACTGGCTCCGGCGGATCTGGGGGCTCCGGCTGGGGAAAATCCATGAAACCGCTTTCCGGGAAATGCGCTATTTCTGGCAGGAATACCGGGATATCATTGCCGAGGCGCCCTTCCAGATCCAGGCCGACATGCTGCTCATCGGGCGGGCCGTCGGTATCCTGGCCGGCCTGGCCACGCGCCTGGACCCGGATTTCGACCCCTGGACCAAAACCCTGCCCTACGCCCGCCGCTTTGCCAAGGAAGAACTGACCGGCGACTGGCAGGGCATCTGGGACGAACTCTTCATGCTGGGACGTCACCTCTGGCGCATCCCCGGCCAGTTGGACCAGGTCCTCACCCGCGCCCGCCAGGGGGCCCTGACCATCCAGGTCTCTTTGTCACCGGAAACCCGTCAGGCCATCCGGCGCATCGACCTGTCCGTCAAGCGCTTTGCCTGGATGGTGCTGACGGTAGGGCTTTTGGTTTCCGGCGTGAACCTGCACATCGCCGAGAAAAATCCGCCCTTCGGCATCCTATTGATGATCCTGTCAGTTATCTTTTTCCTGTGGGGAATGGGGAAGAAATAAAGAAGTACTCACCGAGCCGGGTGAAAAAGTTCCGGGTTAGCCTGTATTGCAAGAATGGCCACTTTGCCGATTAGCTTGAGATTCCTGCAATATTTTCAGACAGGCTGAAGTGTTTGGTGTTAGCAGCAATCAACAATCAGTTCAAAATACATGATAGTCTTAGATCTCTGTCTGTTCCTTTCAAAGTTATGGTGTAAAAATCGTTTGATCTGTATGCTTGACAGCCAAAAACCATATCTTTGGATTCTATAGTTAGTATGCTATCTCAGTTTTGATAAACAATGTAATTCACTTTGATCAGATACACAGGAAATTTAGCACTATAGTTTCATGGATTGTAAAGGGCACAACAAATAGCGATGTTCAAGAGAAACCACCAGAAAAAAGATCTTATTGTTGGGGCTGCAATTGGGTCTGGGGCCATTGCAATGGCTGCCGTGGAGGGTGGCGTTGATTTCATTCTAGCCCTCAATGCTGGACGATTCCGGATAATGGGAGCGGCGTCTCCCTTGTCGATGTTACCGGTTCGTGAATCCAACGATTTCTCCATGTCCTTTGCGGTGGATGAATTGCTCAACCGTTGTCCTGTTCCGGTCTTTTTTGGGGCCAGTGTGATGACGCCTTCATGGCCGATTGATCGTATCTTAGACACCATCGAAGAGTACGGTTTTCCGGGCATCGTGAATTTTCCCACCTGCGCCCACTACCCTTTATCGATCCGCAATGCCCTGGAAGCTGCCGGGTTTGGGTTTTCAAAGGAGATCGACCTTCTCAAAGCGGCTATTAAACGTGGTATCCGCACAATGGCGCACTTGAAGACTAAACGGCAAGCACGAGCGGCAGTTCAAGCTGGTGTCGACATGGTTTGCTATAATTTCGGGTGGAACGCAGGGGGAGAACTGGGTTTTGAGAGCCGCCTGAATTTACAGGAAGCTACCTGGCATGCACGCGAAGTTTCCCGGGTGGTCAAGCGACATCGGCCGGCTACAATGTTCCTACTCGAAGGAGGGCCCATCGAGGATCCGGCCCAGTTGGCGGTAATTTACCAACAGGCCGAAATTGACGGCTATGTTGGTGGCTCAACCATCGACCGATTGCCACTGGAAGTATCGGTTAAAAACAAAACGTCCCATTTCAAATCGGCGGCCCTGGTGGCTCGAAAAATGGCTGGCGAACGCGAAACTTTGGTACGCCGGGCACGAGCAATCGGATTTGTTGGTACATCTGCAGCGATCCTGAAAGCCGTCAAGGCTATTTACAGATTTGCCCCCAGCACGGTGTCGGTTCTTATATCAGGCGAACCCGGTACAGGCCGACACGCCACCGTGGATGCCATTCAGCACCTGCGTGGTGATACCCGAACGGTAATGCTGGATGCTGCCACGATGACCACTAACAAGCTTGTCAGCAGCCTTTTCGGAGGCCGTTCGGCCAAGGCGGATCAGGGTTTATTGGGGAACCAGGAGATCGATCTGCTTGTAATCAACGGGCTGGAGGCCACCACGATCCGTCTTCAAAAGCGCATTGCTTTCATGCTCGAACGCGGCTATTACCGGGCCAATCCTAAACGAACCAGGGTTCGCGGAACCGCCCGTCTGCTTTTCATTTCTGGTAAAAACCTGAAGACACTCCAGTCTGAAAAAAGGGTATGTCCCGAATTTGCGGCACGTATCAAAGGCCATGAAATAGAACTGCCACCGTTGAATCATCGTCTGGAGGATATCGATGATTTATTTGAAAATGCCCTAGACACCCTGTTAAACCATAAAAAGGAATCGCAGCGGCTCAAACTGTCGCCGGTGGCTCTGCGGCGGCTGATGCGTCACAGCTGGCCTGGGAATCTACACGAACTGCGCTCCACGGCCGCCCGTTTTGTCGCTCGCCACACCGAAGAGAGTTCAGATGATCTGCTGATAAGCCAAATACTGGTCAACTCGCCGTCGGCCCAGCGCTCCCCCCTGCGAACCGAACGGGATTTAATCCTGGATGCCCTATGGCGGCACGGATTCCATCGCAGCAACACGGCCAAGTTTCTTGGGATTTCCCGCAAAACACTTTACAATAAAATCCGCCGCCTGGGGATTGATGCCTGAAATCTTACCAAGCTAAACGCTTACGGTTCTGAGTCCACCTTATAACTGCCCCTCCTTGTCGAAGAGAATACCCCGAGCCCCGGCAGTGGCAGCTTCCCGCCTTGAAATGTCAGTTTGCCCGGCTGCGAGGATAATCGGAACCTCTGTTCGATCAGCCACCTTGCGGCATAGATACAGCAGCCTGCCGGTATCAAGGGCATGCCCCCGCCACATGTCGAAACTAGGGACAACCCACAGCCGACGGGGCGACCACGCCAGCGCGGCCGGCAGATCATCGATCGCCGCCACGGCCGGTGAAACTGACAGACCGCGGTCTATAAGCTGGCCAATGTTACGCTGTTCCTGGGCCGTCCCAGAGGCGACCTTGTCGAGGGTTGCCAGGAAATCGGCCCCATAACCTGCGACCGGTGGGATGTTCGCAACTTCAAGATAATTTTTGGCGACGAGTCGCTCCGCCACGCGCTTGCTGTTTAGGAACGGATCGGCCGCAAACACGCCAACCACGGCCCGGTATTCATATCGATTCTCAGGCAAACTATCGACCAGAGCCATCAAATCCCGGCTGTGCTCCCGGTTGGGCAGGAGTCCCGCCAGTTCATAGGGAAGTCTGCCTACGGCCGCAATCGGTGGAACCAATAGTTGCCGGATGGTTGTGGCCTGTGGCCAGCCTGGTGATGAAAAGGCGAATCGATTCCAAATCTCTAAATCTTTCATATCGAAATAAATTTACCCAATATTACCCAAAAGAGCAACTATCCCTCGTTGCAATCGCGCAACAGTTCAGCTATATTGCATTTCACTATAGAGCCCCCTAAACTCTGAATCTGATTTAGCAAGCACATTCATAGTCGTCTGAGCACGCTAATCGCAAGCCCCTCCAGCGGGGCTCCTGCGTGAAAACTTTCGACCAAATAATTGCTCCGAAGGGGTTGGATGTCATTTCTCGTCATCATGTCATTGCTCAACGGGTTGACGCTCGCCGCCCTCCTGTTCATCACGGCCAGCGGTTTGACACTGTCTTTCAGTCTGATGCGGGTTGTCAACCTCACCCATGGCGCCCTGTATATGGCGGGTGGTTTCATCGGCATGTCCGTTGTCAAGTTCACCGGCAGTTGGTTGCTGGCCATACTCGCAGGCGGAGGTGCCATGGCAATTATAGCATTGCTGGAAGAAAAATTTCTTCTGAGAAGGGCCCGCGGGGATGACCTGATCGAAACCCTGGTTTCACTCTCCGTAGCCATCATCATTGGCGACCTTGTTCTGGTCATCTGGGGCGGATACCCCAAATCGATCGAAGTCCCCGCGCTACTTAGCGGTGTCTTGATGATACCTGGAATCGGGCTGCCCTATCCGGTATTCCGTATTTTTATGCTGGTACTCGCCATTTTCATCATTCTGGCGTTGTGGTTTTTCCTCATGAAAACCAACCTCGGGATTACCATCCGTGCTGGTGTCGATAATTTCGAAATGGTTGCTGCCCAGGGAATCAATGTCCGCCGTTTATTTACGATCGTTTTCTGTCTTTCCGGTTTTCTAGCCGGTGCCGCTGGTGTTGTGGGCGGCACCGCCATGATGCTGGTGGTTGGCGAAGACTGGCGCATTCTGACCCTAACGCTGATCGTCATCATCATCGGCGGCATGGGCAGTCTGGGGGGCACTATCGTGGGGGCCCTCATAACCGGGCTGATCTACAGTTTTGCCACCGCTTATATCCCGGAATTCTCGTTGTTCATCCTTTTTTTACCCGTGGCCGTGATCCTGTCTGTCCGGCCGCACGGGCTGTTTGGCAGTGAGGCCTGAAGCGATGCAAAGCACCTCCAAGACAAAAGCCACCCTGCTGCTGGCCTCCCTAGCTTTGATGATTGCGGTGCCATGGATAGCTTCAGATTATTTTGTAATGATGTGTATCCGCGTCATGTATTTCGGGATGCTTACGCTAAGTCTGTGCTTTCTGGCAGGTGAACTGGGTGTCGTTTCGCTGATGCAGGCCTCCTTTTTCGGGATATCGGGGTATTTTATCGCTATCCTCCAGACTCAGTACCAGATTCCATTTCCTATCCCGCCCCTGGTGGGAATCGGGGTCGCCGTCTTGTTTGCCGCGTTGACAGGACTGCTCGTCATTCGTGTCCAGGGGATCTATTTCCTGATGCTGACCTTGGTGCTGGGGCAACTCGTCTGGGCTCTGGCCAGCCAATGGGCCTCGGTCACCCGCGGTGACTCCGGCATCACCGACATCTTCGCCCCGGTGATCTTCGGAATTTCCACCGAGAAATCCAAAGGTGCCTTCTACCTCTTCGAATTGGTCATCTTTAGCGGCGTGCTCTATTTTCTGTGGGCCTTGAAGCGCTCACCTTTCGGTTTGATGCTGCGTGGCATCCGCGATAGCGAAAGCCGGATGGTCATGCTGGGCTACCCGGTTGCTTTTCTGCGTTACGTGGCGTTTATATTCGCAGCATTTGTGGCCTCTGTCGGGGGGGTCTTCTTCGCCTACTTTACCGGCCTTATCAATCCTCACTCCGTCTCATTGACCGCCAACGTCGAAACCCTGCTGTCCGGTATTCTAGGCGGCATTCAGACGCTTTTCGGGGCGATTCTAGGCACCGCGATTCTGAAAATCCTGGATCTGGTACTAAGCGGCATTACCCATCGGTATTTATTAATCATGGGCATCCTGTTCTTGATTGTCGTCATGTTTGCCCCCAAGGGGGCTGCGGGGGCATTGCAGCGACTGTGGGACAGCGTAGCATCGCGATCATCGCGCGGCATTATGTCTGTAGCAAAGCGCGCATCGGATGATTCGTAATTCGAGGACACCAAATAGGAAAGGAAAAGGGAGATGAAAAGAAAAAATTGGGTCGTAATGATCACTGTAATTTTCTTTTTAATCGGTGCCATGGCGGGCAGCGCTGCGGCGCTGGATGAAATCAGGATCGGCACCATCGGGCCTATCACCGGGTGGGCCACCATATTCGGCCAGGGAAACCTCAACGGTATCGAACTGGCCTTGGACGAATACAATAACGAATTCAACGGGGTACCGATCAAAATTGTCAGTGAAGACACCAAGGCCGACGTGGAGGTGATGCGCACAAAACTGGACTCGCTCAAAAACCGGGACAAGGTGCATCTCATTATTGGGCCGTCGCTTGGGCATGAAGGTATGGCGGCAGTGGATTGGGGCGCACGCAACCCCGAGGTACCCATGCTGATCGGCTATTCCGCTCCGGAAGACATCACCATGCGTAAGGCGACCAACAGCGTCGTCCGTCCCGGCTGGACGGGGGCCCAGGTTATTTTTAATTTTGGACAGTATTGCGCCAAAGATCTGGGTTATAAGAAAATTATCATCGTCGGGCAGGATTACTCTTATCCCTGGGACCAGGCCGCCGGCTTCATCCGGGGCTTTCTGGAAAACGGCGGCGAAGAAGTCAAGCGTGTCTGGCACCCTGTCGAGGCAGTGGACTTCAGTTCGATTATGGCCAAGCTGCTTGGCATGTCCAAGGAATATGACGCCGTCCTGAACAATTCCGGCGGTGCTCAGGTGGTAGCCTTCTTCAAACAGTGGAAACAGTTTGGACTTGACAAAGTCTATCCCCAGATTTTGGGTCAGGCCAACGTGCCGATCGTATCGATGCTTTCCGAACTCGGGGATTCTTCCCTGGGAGTCTACTCTTCGCTGCACTATTATGACGGCAATCCCTCAGCGGCCAACCAGAAGTTCAGGGAAAGTTTTAAAAAGAAATACGGACACTACCCGGATGTCATTGCCCTCCAGGGCTATGATGCTGTACATGTCGCATTCAAAGCTATGAAGGCCATTGACGGGAAAGTGGACGATCCTCATAAATTCATTGCCGCCCTGCGGCAAGTAAGGATGAGTGCAGATGAATCACCACGCGGCGCTTTCTATTTCGACAAATACGCCAACCCGGTGCAGAATATCTATATCAAGAAAGTTGTCAAAAAAGATGGGCGTCTGATGAATGAGGCCGTCAAAACATATACCGAGGTTTCCCAGTTCGGACCATATGCTGATATGGCCGAAAAATATATGGCGGCGCCGGCCACCACCCGCGACTATCCGCCAGGGGACAAGGCCTCCTATTTCAAGGAGATCGAAAAATACTTCGGCAAAGACTATGTTGAAAATCTGAAGAAAAACAACGGCTGGACTGATTAAAAAAACCTCCGTCCGCGGCATCAGCCGCATGGCCATTGGGTTCGATCAAATGAAAGCACTCGCATTACAAAACGTATCCAAATCCTTCGGCGGTATCGATGCGATCAACAAGGTCAACTTGACCGTGACCGAAGGCGAGAGCCGTGCTTTGATCGGGCCCAATGGTGCTGGAAAATCCACGCTATTCAATCTGGCCACAGGTGAAATTTCGCTGGACCGAGGAAGGATCTTGCTCTTCGGTCGGGATCTAACCCATGCCCCGGTGCAGACACGAATAGCATCGCAACTTGGGCGGACGTATCAGGTTTCCAACCTTTTCACCCAGCTGACGGTCGAGGAAAACCTGTTTTTAGCGTCCTGGAAGACGCGCAGCAAGCGGACTTCCCCGTTCGCCACCCTGTTTCGTTCCTGGCAACGCTTTGAAAACCAGCGGCGCCATATCGCCCAGATCGCCAGTCGGGTCGGACTGGAAGACCAATTTCACGTACCGGTGGAGGAACTTTCACACGGTGAACACCGACAGTTAGAAATAGGCATCACCCTGGCACATGATCCCCGGATTCTGCTACTGGATGAACCCATGGCAGGCCTTTCCGCCGGCGAACGCGGATTTATGACCGAATTAATCATGAGCCTGAAGAAAGACATTACGGTGGTCATCATCGAACACGATATCGATGTGGCCTTCAGTATTGCCGACCAGGTCTCGGTATTGCACCATGGGGCAATTATAGCTGAAGGTTCCCCCGAACAAATAGAGGCTAATGAGAAAGTACAGGAAATTTACACTTTGAACAGACAGGCCTAAAGCGGTCCATCATGTCTGAACCACTACTGACAATCGAACAGCTGGATGCCTTTTACGGCAAGAGCCACATTCTGCAGGGCGTCAACCTGCGAGTCTACCCGGGCGAACTGGTCGTCGTCGTTGGTCGTAATGGCATGGGCAAAACTACCCTGCTTAAGTCGATCATGGGCATGCCGCCCGTTCGCCGGTCCGGTTCGATTCTATTTGACAACCAGGAGACCGTCGACAAATCTACCCATGACATCGCGAATTTGGGCATCGGGTACGTACCACAGGGTCGGATGCTGTATCCTTCTTTGACGGTAGATGAGCATCTGCGTTTTGGCTGGGACCGAAGCCGATCTGAGGCCGAATGGTCACCCACAACGGTTTACGATCTGTTTCCCGAGCTGAAGAAAAGAGCGCATATTTCCGGCACTCTTCTAAGCGGTGGCGAACAGCAGATGCTGGCCATCGGCCGTGCCTTGGTAAAAAACCCCCGGCTTTTGATGATGGATGAACCTTCTGAGGGGCTGTCCGTCCTGGTAATCCAGCGGGTGGAAGAAGTCTGCCGCCACTTGAGCGCCCGCGGGATAGCCATTCTGCTGGTCGAACAAAACCTTGAAATGGCGCAGTCCCTGGCCCAGCGCGCCTATGTTTTCGTTAACGGACGCATCGCCCGGGAACTGCCAGCCGCCACGCTGGCGGCCGACCAGCATCTTCTGCAGCAGCTACTAGGGGTGACCACCGGCGGCAGTGAGCTCTCCCTACAACCACAAGAAGAAGTGCAAACGGAACCGGAGGCCAGCCCCGAAAAGCCAGGAGCTGAGACGCTTCCCGAAACCGTTGTCGGAGCCAGCGCGCCCACACGGTGGAGTGGTGCCGGTCTTGATGAGGATCAGGTCCCCGCGGGCACGAAGCGCCCCTCCTCGGCGTCTCAGGCCCAATCGGCACTACTGCGGGTGCCTGTAGCGGACACGGTCGACCGGGCTGCCTATATCGTCGGGACATTTGACACCAAGGCCCGGGATCTGCTCTTCATCAAATCCTGCCTTGACCGCCAACGCTTACGAACCATTACGGTCGATCTCTCCACTTCACGGAAACCTTCCACGGCCACCATCAGTCCGACTGAAGTGGCCCGACATCACCCGGACGGCGTTGGCGCCGTGTTTACCGGTGACCGCGGTTCGGCCGTGGCCGGCATGGCGGAGGCCTTTACCCGCTTCATTGCCGGACGACGCGATGTGGGGGGCATCATTTCAGCTGGCGGAACCGGCGGCACAGCACTGGCGACCCCGGCGATGCGCAGCCTGCCGGTGGGCGTCCCCAAAGTGATGGTCTCTACCGTCGCTTCCGGCAATGTCCGGCAATACGTAGGTCCTTCCGACATCTGCATGATGTATTCGGTCACCGATGTGGCCGGTATCAACCGCATCTCGGCCAACGTGCTTTCCAACGCGGCCAACGCACTGGCCGGCATGATCGGTTTCCGACAGGAGGAAGACAAAACCCGGCTGCCGGCCATCGGGCTGACAATGTTCGGCGTAACCACTCCCTGTGTTCAGGCGGTTACCCAGGCGCTTAAAATGCGCTATGACTGCCTCGTGTTCCATGCCACCGGCACGGGGGGACAATCCATGGAAAAACTGGCTGAATCAGGGCTGCTCGAAGGCGTTATCGACGTTACCACCACCGAAGTGGCCGATTTTTTCCTGGGCGGTGTCATGAGTGCCGGGGAGGACCGCATGGGCGCCATCATCCGCAGCAAAATCCCCTACGTAGGCTCTTGCGGCGCGCTTGACATGGTCAACTTCGAAGCCATCGACACTGTGCCTGACAAGTTCAAGAACCGCAATCTTTATAAACACAATCCGCAGGTAACCCTGATGCGGACCACGCCAGCGGAAAATCAGGAATTTGGGCGCTTCATCGCAGCCAAACTCAACCAAATGGAAGGACCCGTGCGTTTTCTATTGCCGCTCAAGGGCGTCTCGTTGATCGATGCCCCGGACAAACCGTTTTACGATCCCGACGCCGACCGGATGCTGTTCGAAACCATCGAAAACGAGTTTCAGCCGGGGCCCAACCGTCAATTGATCAAAATAGATGCCAACATCAACGATCCGACCTTTGCCGAAGCGCTGGTGGATCATTTTTTGGACATTATACCTTCCGGTTTTTCCGGACATTGATTTTCAGGAGAATACTATGGCCCGTTTTACCCGACAACAAATCTTGGACCGACTTAACGCTAAAATCCGCAACGGACAACCCATCGTCGGCGGGGGGGCCGGCACGGGATTGTCCGCTAAATGCGAAGAGGCTGGCGGCATCGACCTTATCGTGATCTACAACTCTGGTCGCTATCGCATGGCCGGCCGCGGATCGCTTTCAGGACTTATGCCCTACGGCAACGCCAACGACATCGTCATGGAAATGGCACGGGAAGTATTGCCCGTCGCCCCAAACACTCCGGTGCTTGCTGGCGTGAACGGTACCGACCCCTTTTGCATTTTTGACCACTTTCTCGACCAACTCAAAGCGGTGGGCTTCTCCGGTGTGCAGAATTTCCCAACGGTGGGACTTATCGACGGAACTTTCCGGCAAAATTTGGAAGAAACCGGTATGGGGTTTGGGCTGGAGGTGGACATGATCCGGCTGGCACATGAGAAAAACATGTTGACCACGCCCTATGTTTTCTCGAAGGAAGACGCCATTGCTATGACCGAAGCCGGTGCCGATATCATCGTCTGCCATCTAGGCCTGACCACCGGCGGCAATATCGGTGCGGATACGGCCAAGACTCTTGATGATTGTGTCGACTATATTAACGCCTGGAGCCAGGCTGCTCTAAAAATACGCCGGGACGTCATTATTCTCTGCCATGGAGGCCCAATTTCCATGCCGTCTGATGCCGAATACGTCCTCAAACGCTGCCCGGAGTGCAACGGTTTCTATGGTGCCTCCTCGATGGAGCGGCTGCCGACTGAGAAGGCCCTCACGGCGCAAACCAAAGAATTTCTCAATATCAAACGCAGCTGACGAATTATACGTTGTCTCCCCGGCCCCAACAATGCGGGGATACGTTGTGACCCTATACTGCGGGGGTTGTCAAACACAGGAGGAGTGCCATGACTATATACGGGTGGGTAATCTTGGCGGTCGTTGTTGCGATCGTCCTCATCGCGGCGGGGATCTGGTTCATCCGGTCCTTTTACCGCCGATCGTCCAAGGAGATCGCCTTTGTTCGCACCGGTCTGGGCGGACAAAAAGTAATCATCGACGGCGCCGCCTATGTTTTTCCGATTTTTCACGATGTCACCGAGGTTCATCTCCACACCCTGCGGTTGTCGGTTGCACGTGAAAAGGAGAAAGCACTGATTTCCAAGGACCGCATGCGTGTCGATGTAGCCGTGGATTTCTATATGCGCGTGCGTCAAGACGCCGAGAGCGTCACCATCGCCGCGCAAACCCTCGGTCGCAAAACCGGTAAACCCGACGAACTGCGAGAAATGATGGAGGGTAAATTTGTCGATGCCCTCAGAGCGACGGCAGCCGGCATGACCCTGGAGGAACTCCACGAGCAGCGCAGCCAGTTCGTCCAGGCTGTGGGCCAGGCAGTGGCTGAATCCTTAATCAAGAACGGATTCGAGCTTGAGTCCGCCAGCCTTATTGATCTCGACCAAACCGACATGGAGTACTTCAACCCTTCCAATGCCTTCGATGCCGAGGGGTTGACCCGACTGACCGATGAAATCGAACAGCGCAAAAAAATGCGCAACGATATTGAACAGGATACCCTGATCCAGATCCGCACGAAAAACCTTGAAACGGAAAAACTAAGCCTGGATATTGAACGTGAAAGCGAATATGCGCGCCTGTCACAGGAAAAAGAATTGGAGTTTCGCCGGGCCGAGCAGGTGGCGGAACTGGTCCGAGAGCGTGCAGAGCGCAAAAGAGATGCCGAGGTTGCCGATATCATGGCCAGCGAACAGATCGAGAAGTCCCGCATCGCCTCTGAGCGCCTGCTGAAACAAGACCGCATCGAGCAACAGCGGGACATCGAAGCCATGGACATCGACAGGCGCAAACAGATCGAACTGGCCGAACATGAGAGATCTATAGCTGTGGCCGAATCCTCCGAAGCTGAAACCACGGCACGCGCCAAAGCCGACGAGGTGCGGGCGGCGGCCATTGACGCCGAAGAGGCCATTTTTACAGCCCGGGAGAGGGCCCAGGCCGAACGTAAAAAACAGGTGGATCTTATACTGACGGCCTTGGAGGTTGAGAAAGACCAACTTCGACAGAAGACACGTAGCGCCGTTGAAAAAGCGGTGGCTGCCGAACGCGCGGACATTGCGCAGATCGAAGCCAACGCATTTGCGGCCACTACAGAAATACGATCTAAAGCATACCAAATCCGCAATCAGGTCGAATCTGAGGGTGTGCGACTCATGGCCGAGGCCAATAACATCCCCAGCCCCGAAGCCCGGACATCTGCGCTGCGGTTGCGGCTGGTCGAAAAACTCGACACGATTATCCGTGAGAGCGTCAAGCCGATGGAAAAAATCGATGGGATTAAAGTGGTTCACCTTGACGGCCTCACCACCACGGCCCGCGGCGGAACCCCAGAAAACGAGGGCGGGCTCACCGATCAGCTTGTCAGCAGTGCCCTGCGCTACCGCGCTCAGGCCCCCCTCCTTGATCACCTGCTGGGCGAAATCGGCATCGATGCCGGCAATCCCAGCAAAATTGCGCACCTGCTGGGTGAACTGCAGAAAGATCACCCAGCAGGGGACAAGGAGAAATAAACAATGGTCAAGGTCTATCGATCCACGGTCCTTGATGCCCCGGCGGACCGGGTGTGGCGGGACCTTCGCGATTTCAACGGGTTTGCCATCTGGCATCCACTCATTGGATCAAGCCGCATCGAAAAGGGTCACCCGGCCGATAAGGTCGGGTGTGTCCGCAACGTTCAGCTAAAAGATGGCTCACGGATACGGGAGAAGCTGTTGTCGTTGTCGGATTACGACTACACCTGCAGTTCCACCATTCTGGACAGCCCCCTGGATCTAAGCGACCACATTGCCACGTTGCGCTTGTTTCCCGTCACCGAGGGCAACCGCTGTTTTATAGAGTGGTCAGCTGAATTCGAGGTTGTTCCTGAAAAGATGGATGCGATTTCGGCCACAGTTGGCGAAGGCATGTTTGAAGCCGGGCTCGAGGCCCTGAAAAAACGTTACGGAAAAAGATGAAGATCACTGTCATTCGATCAGCAGTTATCGATGCTTCAATTGATGACGTTTGGGCTGTCCTGCGGGATTTTAACAGCCATGACCAGTGGCATCCGGCCGTGGCTGGCAGCCGCATGGAAAACGGTCTCGATAGTGATGTGGTTGGCGGAGTGCGCAAATTCAGTCTAACCAGCGGCGAGGAAATCCGCGAGCAACTTCTGCGCCACAACGATCGCGAGCATGCCTTTACCTACTGTATTCTTGACTCCCCATTGCCGCTGCTGGACTATGTCGCCACGGTCCAACTTAAACCCGTGACGGACGGCAACCAAACCTTCTGGGATTGGCGCGCCCATTTCCGCGCTCCCGGCGAGCGGGCCAAGGAATTGGAGAACATAGTTGGAACACAGATCCATGAAGCCGGGTTTACGGGCTTGCGGCAGTTTCTCGTCCAGCAGATAAAGCCCGCTCAACCATCGCCCCAGGAGGCAAAAGCGATAAAGACGGCCGTTTTTGTCGGTGAGGATCTACCATCCCGGACAGTGGTAGTCACCTCAGCAGGCAAACCTGAAAGCCTGACCCTGGAGAACCTAACTGTTTCCGCGCCCGACCCTGAACAGGTGCGTATCCGACAAACCGCCATCGCTGTCAACAGACAAGACATCAGCCATTGCCGCATATCAACTACGGATGTCGACATACCGAAGACACCAGGCATGGAAGGGGTCGGAGAAATCATCGATGTAGGACGACACGTTAACGGGTTCTTCCGAGGTGATCGCGTGGTCTACTTGCGTCGAAATCCCGGGTCCTATGCCGAGATCCGCTGTATCGATGCCGATGAATGCCTGCCCCTGCCCGAAGGCGTAACCGATGTCGAGGCTTCGATCCTGCTAAAAGGCCTAACGGCGTCATTGCTTCTCAACCGAGTATTCCAGGCCGCAACGGGCGCAACCATCCTCATAGAGTCTGTGGCTGGCGGATTGGGTCACTTGCTCAGTCAATGGGCTCGATCCATGGAACTGGTCGTAATCGGGACGGTCGCCACAGAGGAACAAGCTAAATTCAGCCGTGACAACGGCTGTGACCACCCTATTGTCGTCACCAACGGGACTGTCTTGAGGGACGAAGTAATGCGCATAACAAAGGGACGGGGTGTTGACTACTGGGTCCATCGAGATGGCTCTCATGGACTCGATAATATCCTTGCCTGTCTCAAATCCTGCGGGCATTGTGCTGTAATTGGTGACTGTGGAGGATCGCCCATCCCCCTCGACTTCAACGTTTTGCAGAGACGTTCCCTGACCATTTCAACTCCGGTGGTTTTCGACTATCTTACCAGTCGCCCCTATCTTCAGCGCATCGCACATCAATTGTTCACCCAGCTTCAAAAGCAGACAATCACCCCCACCATCCAAACATTTCCCCTCAGCCAAGTGACTGAAGCACACAAGCAATTCGGAACCGAAGAAGCCATGGGTGCCATCACACTGACGCCTGACCCGTAGCAAACCCGATAAACGACACCACTGGCAATACGCCCTAAATCAATTAGCGCCGAACCTGATTGGACTGAGCTAATAAGAAAGGTGACAACGTCTGCTTGAAAGCTAAACTTGATGGATAAGCAAAAGCTGAGATTAGATGGGGCTATTCATGCAACTTTTTTATGATCGTTTTTAGTAGTAAATATTATCCTAATATTTTTATATTAGCTTTGACATTATCATTAGAAATTTATTGGAAGGTGTCATTGATGATTATCGATAGAAAAAGAGATTATCATATGCACACCATTTTCTCAGATGGTGTTGCTCAGATTGATGATATGGTGTCCGCCGCCATTAATGAAGGGCTCGAGGCCATCACAATAACTGACCACATGCCCCTGCCATTTGAAAATCGGTATGCAATGCATGCCGATGACATTCAAAAATATAGACACGAAATCGAACTTGCCCAGAGAAAATTCGCGGGTCAAATAACAATCAAGATGGGGCTTGAGTTCGAATATTTGAAACCGTTTAAGCAATGGGTTCATTCAATTGCCGACATGGGATGGGACCATCTTCTTGCATCGGTTCATAGCCTGATAATCAATCATCGACCCTACCTCGTAAATGGCACAGAAAGTGAGTTCAATATCCTTGTCGAGCGTTTCGATCACAATATAGAAAAACTCTGTAAAAGGTATTTCGAGACGGTGCAGATGGCCGCTCAATCCGGTTTGTTTGATATTGTCAGCCATTTGGACGTTTTAAAAAAACACAACATGGATGAGCGCTATTTCAGCGAAACTTTTCCATGGTACAGAGCCATGGTTATAAAGACTCTTGATATTATTAGGGAAACCGGTATGAAAATGGAAATCAATATGGCGGGATTTAATCACCCTGTAGGGAAACAGTATCCAAGTAAATGGATTATACAAGAAGCGGTTAAAAGAAATATACCGTTTGTGTTGGGCTCAGATTCTCATAAACCGGAATCATTAGGCCAAAATTTTTATAAATGCGATGCTTTGGCTTTAAACACATAGGTGACAATATCAGCTCTAATAACAGTGTACGCAAAGCCAGCTGATATCATTGAGGGATGAAGTTTATTTGGCTGGCAATTATGTCCTGGCTAACGAAAAGCGAACCTGGTCAAACTTAGGGTTGCTTGGCATAATCCAAATCGAATTGGATCGGTATTTTTTAGCCCCGTTATTCGTTAACCGGTTGCGGCAGGGGCAATCCGCTGCGGATATGCAGATCCCGCTGCGGGAAGGGGATTTCGATGCCGGCGGCCTTGAGCGCCTCGAACGCCGCGAAG
>Ga0180430_10002045_pt1 | contig 18825 bp, 16 predicted proteins | sample SS_ome_9_FD_132999 | JGI IMG/M metagenome (GOLD analysis project Ga0180430, IMG submission 132999) | Hypersaline lake sediment archaeal communities from the Salton Sea, California, USA - SS_1_S_2 metaG | ecosystem: Environmental > Aquatic > Non-marine Saline and Alkaline > Hypersaline >... | reverse complement strand
AGCACCAGACACTGGACTACGAAACTCCATGGAGTCTCTATCGCCCCGAGTCGACCGGAGAAGACCGAAAAACCCTAACCCAACAAGAATTTCCCCCGCGGGGGACGGAGGCCAGGGCGGCCTTAAAAGGCTTCGCCTTTTCAGGGACCCCGCCCTATCCTCGAAATCACCTGCCTCCGGCAGCTTCAATAAAAACGCTTCGAGACTGGCTCCGTTTACGCCCCCACTTCAATGGATCATAGTTGCGTCAACTTAATTTCACTTTTTGCTAAGAACTTCACCGAATTACACGTCCTGAGTGTCTTCTTTTACGGCCATCGTGATAGTCCCGCTCCGTCCGCCGCCTTCTCCAGGAGCCAAAATCCCCCTCGGTTCTCACCGACTGGCGCACGGGATTCCTGTTCTACAATCCCCGGAGGTACTCCTCGATCGCCTCCTGCGCCCGGCAGGGCTCCTCGTCTTTCTCCCTTTCACGGTAGGCATTCCCGAGTTCCCCTTCAAGCAGCCGGGCCTTGGTGTTGTCGCGCCACTGTATCGCGAAGTACTCCAAGAGCTGTTTCCTGAGCTTCTTGTCGTAGACGGGAAAGACCGTCTCGATCCGCGAGTCGAAGTTCCTCGGGAGAAAGTCGGCGGACGACAGCCACGCCTCGCGCTCTCCCCCGTTCTCGAAAAGCAGCATCCGGGAGTGCTCCAGATACTTGTCCACGATACCGATCGCCTCGACGCGACTCTTCTTGTCGATCACCAGCGAGAACATGCTCCGCACGATCAATCGGACGGGAACGCCCTCCTGCGCAGCCCGGTTGATCAGGTCGACCGTCTCCGGATCGGAGAGGTTGTTCACCTTGAGCGAAACGCCCGCCTCGCGCCCCGCCCGGTGATGCTCGATCTCCCGCTCGATCCGCTCCCGCAGCATCGTCCGCAGGCCGAACGGGGCGGCGACGAGATGCCGTAACTTGGGCGGTTGCCAGGACTTCTCGAAAAAGCGGAAGATGCGGGCGACGTCCTCACCGATTTCCTGGTGATAGGTGAGCAGGAGATGATCGGCGAAAACCGTGGCGGTCTCCTCGTTGAAGTTTCCCGTTCCCAACCCGGTATAGGTGCGCTCCCGCCCCCCCTCTCGGCGGGTAACCAGCAGCAGCTTGCTGTGCACCTTGAGCCCGGGAACACCGAGCACCACGCGAACACCGGCGTCCCGGTAGCGGTTCGCCCAGCGGATGTTCGCCTCCTCGTCGAACCGCGCCTGGGGCTCGACCAGGACCATGACCTCCTTGCCGTTCCGGGCCGCGGTCTGCAGGGCCCGGGCCACGCACGAGTTCGCGGCGAGCCGGTAATGCGTCATGCGGATCGAACGCACGTAGGAATCGAGCGACACTTCCTGGAGAAATTCGATCAGGTGCCGAAAGGGATGGTAGGGCGTGTGGAGAAGCACGTCGCGCTTGCGAATCGCGGGCAGGATTCCACTCTTCGGCTTCCGCAGTCCCTTGAGAGGAACCGGTTCCGGCCTTTCGTAGACGCCCGCCTCGACCCCGCAGCGCGGGAACCGAAGCAGATCGCGGCGGTTGTGATACCGCGCCCCCGGATAGAGGGAATCGGAGTTCTCCAGTTTGAGTTTCTGCAGGATCAGCCGGAGAAAGGCCGGCGGAAAGCGCTCGTCGAAGTTCGCGCGCACCGGCGGCCCGTCCTCCCGGGCACGGAGACTCTCCGCCAGTTTCTCGTAGTAGCTCTCGGTGAAGTCATCGTCGAACTCGAGCTCGGCGTCCCGGGTGAACTTGATCGCGTAGGACTCGTAACGATCGAACGGGAAGTGCGCGAAGATGTCGTCGAGACCGTAGCGGATCACGTCGTCGAGATACATGACCAGCTGCGTCTTTCCCTGCTTCGGCAGGGTGATGAAGCGCGGCAGGTTCGGGGGGATCTCGATCAGGGCGTGCAGCGGTCGGCCCCGGCCCTCGCTTTTCGACAGGCGCACGGCGAGGTACATGGGCAGATCCTTCAACTTGGGCAGCTTCGAGGTCGCCTTCAACACGATCGGGAAAACATGAGGTCCCACCTCCCGGCGAAAGTAGTCGCGCAACCAGGAACGAAGAGACGAGGGCACCGCGGTCTCGTCGACGAGGCGGATCCCCAGGTCACGGAGACCCTCGACCGCCCTGTCGTAGGCGGTGTTGAACTCGCAGGCCTGTTCGACGACGAGCCTGTTGACCTCGTGCAATGTCTCGTTGGGATCGGGAATCCCCAGTTCCTTCCACTTCTCCCCCAGCAGCGCGAGTCGCTTCAGGGTCGCGACGCGGACGCGAAAGAACTCGTCGAGATTGGAGCTGTAAATCCCGAGAAACTTGAGCCTCTCGAAGAGCGGGACCCCCGGATCCGCCGCCTCCTGGAGAACCCTGGCATTGAACGAAAGCCAACTCGTCTCCTTGCTCCGAAATCCCGATCCCATGAACCGTGGAACCTAACGGACCGCACCCTCATTTCCACCCGTTCTTCGGGAAATGGCACGAACCCGTGCGGGTGGCACTCGGAGGATAGGGATCGGCACTCCCGATCTCCCTAGGGATCGATCAGGACCCGTCCGGCAAAGTCATCCCCCAGTTCGAGCACCCACCGGTTCGCGCGCCGGGCCTCCTCCGGCGAGATCGCGACCGGTTGCCCTTCGACCCGTTCCGCCCCTCGCGGGACGACAACCACCCCGTCCTCCCCGCCACTCCGGACCGTGACCGTTCCCTCTCCCGAGCGCAGGAGAATCCGGCCCGGACCGCCCTCGTCGGGCCATTCGATGGAAACATTCGCTTCCCCCGTCGCCAGGCTCATCTGCCGCACGCGTCGCCACGGCACCTCCACCCGGAGGCTCTCCTCCACCTCGGTAAACCACCCCCTGACCTGCTCGTGGTAGTGTATCAGCGTGTGGTCTTTTCGCCGGATCTCCAGGAAATTGTCTGCGACTCGGGAGGTCGGAACACCGTGACCCCACGCTTCCCCGGAAATCAGCAACGAATCGGAAGCGACGAATTCGATCTCGCCGATCTCGAAGATCATGCGCAACTCCAACGGTCCGGACTGCGAATGCTCCCTGATCAGGAACCAATTCCTCCTGTCCTGGTAGGGAGCCGCCAACAGGACACCGGCGAGAACTCCCGCAGCAAGCAGGCCGACCGTCGCCTGAACGAGGAGGGGCGGTCGCTTCTCAGCCGGCGCGCGGAGGAAGCCGCGGTCGAGCCCCATCACAAAATAGAGACCCATCGCCGTGAAGTAGCAGACCACCCCCGCCCAGACGCCGTCGGTGAAGAAGTGCCCGCCCTGCATCATGCGTGCAACCGAGAGAAGCCCCCCGAAGACCCCGCCCAGGACGAGGAACCCCAGTGCCAATCGCCGCCGGTGCCGGCGCAACAGGAAGAACCCTCCGAAGAAGAAATAGCCCATGGTCGCATGACCACACGGAAAGGATTTTCCGTCCGATTCGGCGTCGATCGAGAGCACCGGCTCGAACCGCTGGTGCCCCCCGAGTTCGAGGACCTCCCGGGGGCGAGGCCGCCCCCAATACTCCTTCAGCATGCCGTTGGTGATCACTCCGGGGCCGATCACTCCGAGCAGGAGACAGAAGAGAAGGATCCGGCGCCACTCCCGCAGGACACCGACTCTCCAGCTCAGCATGTAGCCGGCCGCGGAGAGCAGCATCACCGCGGCCGCCGGATAGGTCCCGAACTCGTAGAAAAACCACCAGACGTGCTGCCGCCCGAGATCCCAACTTCCTTCTCCCTTCTCGTAAATCCATGCCTGGGCGGCCAGATCGAAACCGGAGAATCGCGCCGCGAACGTCAGGGCGAGGGCGGTGATCAGCGGCACGAGAACCCAGCGCCACCGGAACCGCGGTCCGGCCGGCTCCGATCGCAAATCGCCACCGAGGCGGCGCACCGCCTCCCCCGCACGCCGCCACCCCGTTCCGCTGGCTCGATCCGTCATGCGACGACCCGGCAACAAAAAGCGGGACGCCCACGCGTCCCGCTCTTCCTCGATTTACGGATCTGCGGGCCGTTCCTCACGCCCCGAGTCCGGCCAGCGGATACAGATTGTCGCGACACCACTGGCCGTTCTGCATCGTCACGCCGTCGGGATCGTCGACCGCCTCGTGCGCCTCGTCTTCGCAGATGATCCACCCCTCGTAGTTCCGCAGGGTGAGCCACTCCGTGATCTTGTGGAAATCGAGCTTGCCCGTTCCCATCTTGGCCCAGGGTTCGGGACCGTTCCCGCTGAAGTCCTTGTAGTGGATGTGATTGACGAGGTGCTGCCACTTGTTGAGGGTATCGATCACATCCATGCCACCGCGAATGATGTGTCCCACGTCGGGGGTCCAACCCGTCACGGAAGGATCGAGCGAACTGAGCACCACATCGTAGTCATACTGCGTACGCACGAGGGAGTCGGGCGGGCTGTTCGGATGATAGGAGCACGTGATCCCGAGATCGGCGGCCCGGGTCGAGACGTTGTTCACGTTTCGTGCGATGTTGAGACGCCGCCGCTGGAGGTTGCTGGCCCGTCCGCTCGGGAGGGTGACGGTGCCGAGCATGGATCCCGGAAAGTGCTTCAAGAGATCCATCGTGAAGTCGGCCGCCTCGCGCTCGGCGGGGGTCTCTTCTTCGTTGTCCCAGGCGCACACCAGGGCGAGCCCGGCCAGCTCCATGTTGTACTGCTGCAGGGTGTCCTTCAGTTTGACCGGATCGCAGAAGTCGCCGAGCCAGTACTTCGAGCAGCCGAGGGCACTTTCGGATATCTCGAGCACCATCGGCTCGATACCCGTGAAACCGGCCTCGGAGGCCACGCGGATCATGTGGTCGAGTTTGTTGTCGTAGCCCTTGCCCGTCCCCTGCATGAACCAGGTGTAGACTTCGGAGCCGAACTTGATATTCGCCATCTTTTTCGGTGTGGGTTGGTTTTGTCGTTTGATCAGGAAAGTCGAACGGAAGCACCGCTCAATGCGCGAGCAACCAGTCGCGCACCCGCGGGTTGAAATCGTCCATCTTCTCCCAGTGGAATGCGTGGCCGGCTCCGTCGTAGAAGTGCGCCTCGCTGTTCGGGATCGCGCCCGCCACTTCCTCCCCCATCCAGAGGGGAGTGAAGATATCATCCTTTCCACCGATCACGAGGCACGGCTGCTGGACACCCCCCAGTTCGGCGAGGGCGTCGTGGTTCACGCAGGCCGCGGCCTGCCCCTTGAGGCCGTGAAGCGGCTGGGGCACGGGATTCTCGTCGAAGTCCGCACGGCCCTGGACGAGACCCTCGAACGCCTCGTCGTTGTCCCAGAACGGCTTGGTGAAGATGAGGAGCTGAATCCACTCGAGGAACTGCGTGTTGTCGAGATGAGCCTTGCAGTCGATCATGTGCCGAAAGACCGACTTGGCGTAGCGGTCGCAGCGAGCCCACGGGCACATCAGGACGGCACTCTTGATCTTCGACGGATGACGCAGCAGCAGTTGCTGGGCAATGATGGAACCCATCGAGCACCCCACCACCCGCGCGCTCTCGATGCCGAGTGCGTCGAGCAGCCCGGCATAGTCGTCGGCCATCATCGCGCTGGAATACTCACCCGCCGGCTTGTCGGTCAGGCCGACTCCCCGGTTGTCTCCCTTGATGCAGCGAAAGTGCTGGCTCCAGTCCTCGGCGTGCGCTTCCCAGACTTCACCGCGGGCGGTGATGCCCATGATGAGGAGGAGCGGGTCGCCGGAGCCCTGCTCCTCGTAATACATCTGGATTCCGTTGGTTTCTGCGTATGGCATGATTCGTGGGATGACAGTTGGGATGAAACGAACGCGAAAACCTTCGTCACTCTCCCCACCCCATTGCAACGAAAAACGCGCCCATTTTCGCCACCCTATCCGCGTAGTCAGACCTCATCTCGGAATGACGTTTCTCCACCGTCCGCCCGCCACTGACCGAGAGAAACAGGGCCGACCGGTCCGCCGACCACCCCGCGATGCGCCACGGCGACCTTATGGTCCGGGGCGGACAGGTCAGCGTGCGGCAACTCACCTCACGACGGTGGGCCGCTCGCGCACGAGGCCCACGGCCGTCACCTCTCCGGCCCAGCGCCGGGCGGAGTCTGCGTCACCGAAGGCCCCGTAGGTCACGACCCGGTGGAGACCGTGCCGGTCGGCCGGCAGGACCTCCGCATGGATGTTCCTGGAACCGAGCTCACCGGCAAGACGTGCCGCATTGCCACGATCGCGAAAGGCTCCGAACTGCACCCGATACCCCTCCACCCGCGGACCGGGAAGAACGCTTCCGGGATTCGACGCAGCCTGCGTAGCGGTCGCCCCCTTACCTGAAACGGAGCCCGGCGTGGATCTCTCGATGCTCAACGGCTGCAACAGGGGTTCCGCCGGTGCCGCCTGAAGAGGCATGCTCTCCGGCATCGAAACATCTGCCACGACGACATCGCCGTAGCCCGGTTCATCGCCTTCGGGCTCGAGCCGCTTGGCGGGACGAACCCAGTCGGGCCGCGCGGCGACGGTGGCCCCGTCGGGATCATAGTCCGCGCTCGCGATCGCCTGGTTCGCCCCGCCGGAAACCCGCATGCGACGCTCCAGATGGTACTGGTCGACCAGGCACCTCGGACAATCGAGTGGCCGGTTCTCCGCTCCGTCTCGCTCCGCCCCGGGCGCGGACACCGCCGGGCTTCCGGATCCCATCACCGCCGCCGAGGCCCCGGTCTCCGGTGGAGCGTAGTCGATGTGCGCCGCTTCGTGTCCCGTCCCTCCCGATGAACTCGCGCTGAGGAGCACCGACAGGTCGGCCTCGTCGGCCGATTCGAGAACAACCCGGGTGCCCCCCGACGGAGCAACCCCCACCTGTCTCGCCGCCTCCTGAGACAAGACGATCACCCGGTTCGCATCGCCGGACCGGTCATTGACCCGAACGATGACCGACTGCCCGGACTCCGCATTCACCACGCGCACTCGCGCTCCAAAAGAGAGGCTCCGATGCGCCGCCGTGAGCCCTGCCTTATCGAAGACCTCGCCGCTCGCCGTCGTCCTTCCATGGAGGCGATCCGGGTAGACCCCGGCCACCCCCTCCGACGGAAGACCAGCCGGTTCGCCCCTCGATGGAATGAGCAGCAACAGGAAAAGGAGCGTCGGAGTGAAACGGTTCATCGTGGGAAAACGGGTTTCAGCACAGCGTAAACAAATGTTATTATATTTATAATGTTTATCAATTTTAAATTTATGGCTTTTAGTGACCGCGGCTCCCCGTTTCGCCTCGTTCACATCGCAACTTGCATGCTCCCACGTCCCCACTGCCGCAATCCGGACCGGGGCAGCAGCTGCTGTGCGTCTCGAAGACAGCATGCAGCGCATGCGCCTTCACGCGTTCGTTTTGACTTGAGCGATCTCCCTCCCATCGATCACCTTCATCGCATGCGTTTCCTCTGCTCCCTCATCGCTCTCGCGGCATCGGTCGCCGTCCACTCGTTCGCCGCGGACCGGCCCCACCTGCTCCTCATCACCGTCGACGACATGAGTGCGGACTCGATCGGAGCCTTCGGTTGCGCTCTTCCGGAAACCTCGCCTCACGTCGACCGGCTTGCCGCAGAGGGCATGTGCTTCCGGCGCGCCCACGTGCAGGTCGGGAACTGCTACCCCTCGCGCAACGTGATGTGGAGCGGCCTCCATTCCCACAACTCCGGTGTCGAGGGATTCTACCAGGTCAGGCCGGCGAATTTTCCCCACCTGGTCGACGTGATGCGCGGCGCCGGTTACTACGTCGCCATCCGGGGCAAGGTCAGTCACTCCAGTCCCTACCAGCCCTACGCCTGGGACGACGACCTGACCATCCGGGAAGACGGCACGAAAGAGCACATCAAGGATGTCGAATCCTACTACCGCAGCACGAAGCGGGGAATCCAGAAGGCTCGCGCCGCCGGGAAGCCGTTCTGCCTCAACATCAACATCTCCGATCCCCACAAACCGTTCTGGGAACCGGGCGACACGCACCCCGCCTCACGCGAATTCACCGCGGACGAGGTTCCCGTTCCCGGATTCCTCTTCGACGATCCCGCCGTGCGCGAGGAACTCGCGCTCTACTATACCTCCGTCCGCCGTGCCGACGACGCCGTTGGAGCCATCCTGCGGGCACTCGACGAATCCGGGGAGTCCGGCAACACCTTCGTAATGTTTCTCTCCGATCACGGGATGCCCCTGCCCTTCGCGAAGACCCAACTCTACCACCACAGCACTCATACTCCCCTGGTCGTGCGGTGGCCCGGTCGCGTCGAGCCCGGCAGCGACGACGCGGTGCACTTTGTCTCGGCCGTCGATTTTCTCCCGACACTCTGCGAGGTCGCCGGCATCGCCGCCCCGGAACGCCTCGACGGGACTTCGTTCGCCCCCCTTCTCAACGGCGACGAACAACCGGGTCGGACCGCGGTCTTCAAGGTCTACAACGAGAACTCCGGCGGAAACCGGCATCCCATCCGGGGCATCCAGACCGCCGATTATCTCTACCTCATCAATCCCTGGTCGGACGGCACGGACCGGTTTCGCACCGCCACGCAGGGCACGGCCACCTACCGCCGGATGGTGCAACTCGCGGAAACCGATGCGGAAATCGCGGAACGCCTCGCGCTCCTGGACCACCGTGTCGTTGAGGAGCTCTATCACGTCGGCGATGATCCCGACTGCCTCGTCAATCTCGCCACCGACCCCGCTCACTCCGCCGCCCTGTCCACGCTGCGAAACCGGCTGCAGGAGGCCATGAAAGAAACCGGCGACCACGCGCTCGAGGCCTTCCTCGCCCGGGACGATCCCGCCGCGATGCGCGCCTATGTCGACGCGGTTCAGGCCGAGTCGGACGAGCGCCGGAAGGCCAGGAGGAAGAATCGCTCCAAGGGGAAGGACAAGTCGGGCGGGAAGGCGAGAAACGCGAAGGCCAAGGCCACGGTCTCGGATTGAGCGGGCAGCGAACAGGGTTCGGTGGCGGAGGGACCCCTGTTTCGCGACAGGGTCGGGTCAGTAGAGGCACCCTGTCGGCGACGCCTCCGATGTCCGGTCTTTGGCGGAAAGCGCCACTTGGCAAGCGATTCGCCTTCTGCTTCACTGCGCGCATGATGCGATTGTTTCCCCGGATCGTCCGCACTCTACCACTCGTCCTCGCCGCCACCCTCGCCGCGCAGGATCAAGGGGAGGCGACCGCCGACGAGCAGGCGGAGGAGAGGGCCCGGCTCGAGAAGCTGCAGGGCCTTCCGAATCTCGTCCTCATCATCGCCGACGACATGGCGTGGGACGACCTCTCGCCCTACGGTCACGAGTCGATCATGACGCCGAACCTGCAGCGCCTCGCCGACGAGGGCATGCGCTTCGACAACGGTTTCGTCACGATCAGTTCGTGCAGTCCCAGTCGCGCCAGCATCATCACGGGCCGTTATCCCTCCTCCACCGATGCCGAGGAACTGCACTGGCCCGTTCCCGAGGAACAGGTCACCTTCGTCGAAAAGCTCAAGGAGAAAGGATACTGGACCGCCGCCGCGGGCAAGTGGCACCTGGGCGATGCGATGCGGGATCGGTTCGACGAGGTGCGGGAGGTCGACACGTCAGGGTTCCAGCTTCCCGCCGGCAAGGAGGGCGAGGCGGGGAAATTCAAGGAGACGCTGGAGGGCGAGGCGCAGAGCGGATGCGCCGATTGGATTCCCCTCCTGGAAAGTGCGCCAGAGGACCGTCCCTACTTCCTCTGGCTCGCCGCGCTCGATCCGCACCGGCCCTATCACGACGACATCATCGAGGACGGTGCCCTTCCCGACGAGATCAAGGTGGCTCCCTACCATCCCGACACGCCGGCGGTCCGGGACGACTACCGGCGCTACTACGACGAGATCACCCGCCTCGACAAGTATGTCGGACTCGTCAGGGAAACGATCGCCGGGCGGGGCGAGAGCGCGAACACCCTGATTCTCTTCATCAGCGACAACGGGCGGCCCTTCCCCCGCGACAAGACGACGCTCTACGACAGTGGTATCCGCAGTCCCTGGATCGTGCACTGGCCCGCGCGGGTGCGGCCCGGTTCGGAAACGGTCCGGCTCGTCAGCTCGGTCGACATCGCCCCCACCTTTCTCAAGCTGGCGGGGATCGACGATCCGGGCCCGACCTTCCAGGGCCGTGATTTTTCCTCTCTCCTGACCGATCCCGAGACCCCGGTCCGCGAATACATCTATGCCGAGAAGAACTGGCACGACTTCGAGGATCATGCACGGGCGGTCCGAAACGAGCGCTACAAGTATATCCGGAACTACTACGACGATCTCACGCTCACGCCTCCCGCGGATGCGGTCCGCAGTCCCACCTACGTCGAACTGCTGCGCCTGCGTGAGTCCGGCGAGCTTCTCCCGCATCAGCGTGTCACCTTCGTCGAACCGCGCCCCGCGGAAGAACTCTACGACACGAAGCTGGATCCCCACGAGTTGACCAATCTCGCCGGCGACGAGCGCTACGGTTCCCTCCTCTCCTCGATGCGGGCCGCCCTCCAGGAGTGGGAGGACCGGGTCGGAGACGAGCCGCCGAAGCTTCGAACCGCAGACGAGTTCGATCGTGTCACGGGCACACCGACCGATGCGCGCGTCCGCCCTCGTCTACCGAAGGCTGAAATGGTCGAAAAAGGCCTCGTAGCACCCTGAATTTTAATTCCTTACACATCAACAGATCGACTATGAACCGGAACATCTTCGCCGTATTGCTTCTCCCCTTCCTCCTGATTCCGTCCGCCCGGGCCGGCTGGTCCTGGACCGACACCGAGGGGCGCACCCGCGACCTCTGGCTCGACAACCGAATCGTCGCGCGCTACCACTACGAACCGGTCGATACGAGCTCGCCGGAGCGGAGGGACGAGACCTACAAGCCCTTCATGCACGTCTTCGCCTGGCACAGCAAGACCGACTACATCACGAAGGGAGCGGGCGGGAAATTTCCCCACCACCGGGGCATCTTCTACGGATTCTCGCGGTGTTCCTACACCGACAACGAGGGGAAGGAGCACGAAAAGGTCGACACCTGGCACTGCCGCAAGGCCCACCAGGTGCACCGGGAGTTCCTGGCGGAACGCACCACGTCGGACATGGCGGAAATCGCCAACCGAATCGAGTGGATCGGCGACGACGGCAAGCCGTTCGCCAGCGAGGAGCGCACCCACCGCTTCACCTACCGGGACGGCGACCTCGTTCTCTGGTTCCACTCGAAGCTGACACCCCTCGTGCCGCGGCTCACCCTCGACGGCGATCCCCAGCACGCGGGATTCCAGTTTCGCGCCACCAACGAGGTCAGTGAAAAAACCGCCAAGCAGACCTACTACATCCGGCCCGAATCCGGCAAGGGCGAGCCCGGAAAGACGATCAACTGGAGTGCCCAGAACGACACCGAAGCGACTCGGGATCTCCCGTGGAAAGCGATGAGTTTCGTGACCGGGGGAGATCGCTACACCGTCCTCTACGTCGATTCTCCGTCCAATCCCAAACCCGCTCGCCACAGCGAGCGCGACTACGGACGATTCGGCTCCTATTTCGTCGCCGAAGCCACACCCGAGGAACCGGTGGAAATCACCTACCGACTCCTGATTCGCAAGGGCGAGATCGAAGCGGAAGAAGCGGCCTCGCTCGCGGAGGAACTGGTCGATCTCGACCTCGACGGTGACGACGCCTGAATGGGGAGTCGCCCGACCGAAGTGAACGCAACCTGCCTGCCCCGTGACTCGGGAGATGCTCCCCCTTCTGCTGCTCGCCGGACTCGCGATCGCCTTCGCGATCGTGGTGGCACTTGCCGTCTACTTCGTGCTCGTGGCACGACAAGATGCCGGAGAGAAGGAAGCCACGACGGAATTGTCCGACATCCTGAAGAAAGTCCGCAAGATCGAGCTTCGCACTCGGGGCCTCGTGCGGGAGAGTTTCGGGGGCGAGTATCACAGTTGCTTCAAGGGCGAGGGAATCGACTTCGAGGATTTTCGCGAATACCAGCCGGGGGACGAAGTGCGGGCGATCGACTGGAACGTGACCGCCCGGCTGGGGGCCCCCTACGTCAAGAAGTTCACCGAGGAACGCGAACTGACCGTCTTCGTCTGCGTCGACATCAGTGCGTCGGGGAACTACGGCAGCCTCGGGCCGAGCAAGCGCGAAACGATGGCGGAAGTCGCCGCCCTGCTCACCTTCAGCGCCCTGCAGAACAAGGACAAGGTGGGGCTCATCCTCTTCACCGACACGGTAGAACTCTATCTTCCCCCCAAGAAGGGCACCGCCCATGCGCTCCGCCTGATTCGTGACATCCTTCTTCACGAGCCTCGTGGTCACCGCACCAACCTCTCCGATCCCGTCCACCTGCTCGAGAACGCCGTCCGCAAGCGGTCGCTGGTCTTCCTTCTCTCCGACTTTCTCTTCCCGGGCGATCTCGATCGTGACCTGCGCACCATCAGTCGCAAGCACGACCTCGTCGCGATCCAGGTGAGCGATCCCGCCGAGCTCGCCCTGCCTGCGGTGGGTCATGTCCGTCTCGAGGATCCCGAGACGGGCCAGCAGAACGAGATCAACACCTCGAATCCGCACCTGAGACGCGCCTACGCGGAACAGGCCCGGCGGTGGCAGGAGAGCATCGACCACGCATTCACCCGGCTCGCGATCGACAAGATCAACCTGCGCACCGACGAGGAATATCTCCCCGCCCTTCATCGCTTCTTTCGCCGCCGCGACCGCGCGGAAATCGTCTGAACGACTTGCCGATGAAGCCGCTACTCGCCCAATCCTCCCCCGCGCGGCCCGGATCCGAACCGGGCGGCGATGACATCGAGGGGCTCATCGTGCTCGCACCCGACCCGGGAATCTGGCCCCTCGTGTTGTGGGGGACACTCTTCCTCGTGCTCCTTCTCGCTCTCGGGGTCGGCGCCTGGTGGCTCGTGCGCCACTTTTCCCGGAATTCGCATCGCCTCCCTCCCGAGACGAAGGCACTCCGGACGATCCGGCGCCTCGAATCGAATGCCGCCACCCTCGCCCCCCACGATCTGAGCCTCGAGACGTCCGAGGCGTTGAAGGATTTTCTCCGGGAGCGTTACGCCGACCCGCTCCGCTACGAGTCCGCCGAGGAGTTTCTCGCCCGGATGGCCACCACCGAGGGAGCCTCCCGCCTGCCTCCCGCGCTGCACGAGGACCTCCGGTCCTTCGTCCTGATGAGCGAGGAACTGAAATTCGGACGTCCTCGCAATGCGCAAAAACGCGTTGGACCGCTCCTGCAACTTGCCTACAATATCGTGAATCTCTCCCGCACTGTCAGTGCCTCTCCGACTCCACGAAAATGAAAAAAACGTGCGCCCTCCTCTTCTTCGGCATCCTCATCCCGATGCTGCAAACCGGATGCGGCACCTTTCAACGCTCCTACCGGCAGGCTCTCGCCGAGTATGCCGCCGGGGAAACCGAGGGCCCCGAAGGCCCGTGGGAAGGGACCTGGATCACCACCACCAACGGTCATGAGGGCACCCTGAAGGCGGTCGTGACGAAGGAGCCGGGTGAATCGGATATCTACGAGTTCCACTACTTCGCGACCTGGGCACGGTTTTTCCGTGGCGGATACCGGGTCAAATACCCGGTGACCCGGACATCGTCGGGCTACCGCGTCGTGGGCACGGAAAACCTGGGCTTCTTCGGCGAATTCACTCACGACGGCACGATCGTGGGCGACCGGTTCTCCGCGACCTACGAAAAGGGAGAGGGCGAACAGGTGGGTTCGTTCGAGATGAGCCGGCCGCCCCGCTGACCCGAGGCCGGATCACATCCTCCCGCTCCGTGGCGGGCTGGCGTCACTTGCGTCCTGCGATGGCAGGGTGCACGATCCCGACACCATGGTTCGCCTCCTGTTCGCCTGTCTTGCCACGCTGCTCCCGCTCGCCCTCGGCGCCGCCGACCGTCCCCACATCGTGTTCTTCCTCGCCGACGATCTCGGCTACGCGGATATCGCCTGTTACGGCGCGACCGACGCGAAGACTCCCCACATCGATCGGCTCGCGGCGGAGGGAGTGAAGTTCACGAACGCCTACGCGATGGGCCCCGAGTGCACCCCCTCGCGAACCGCCTTCCTCACCGGACGCTACCCGCAGCGGGTCGGAGGTCTCGAATGCGCGATCGGGACGGGCAATGTGGGACGATACGACGACGCGATCCGGCTCCGGGAAACACGCGACCTCGGTCTCCCGGCAGACCTCGCCGTCCTCGCCCCCGCGCTCAAGTCCGCGGGCTACCACAACGGGGTTTTCGGAAAATGGCACCTCGGCTACGAACCGAAGTTCTCCCCGCTCGACCAGGGATTCGACTCCTTCATCGGGTTCCTGGGAGGGAACGTCGAGTATTTCCGTCACGTCGAGTTGTCCGATCTCGAGGTCTATCTCTCGGGACGCGATCCGGTGAAACGGGAAGGCTACCTCACCGACCTCATCACGACCGATGCGCTCGCCTTCCTCGACGAACGCGCCGCCGAACCCGACCAGCCGTTCTTCCTCTATGTCCCCCACGCTTCTCCGCACTTCCCCTTCCAGGGACCGGATGACGATCTCGGGCGCCTTCCCACCGAGGCAGAGTGGACCGTGGGGACGCGGGACAACTACGTCGAGATGCTCGAAAGCCTCGATGATTCGGTGGGCCAGGTCATCGCCGCGCTCGAGAAGCACGGGCTCACCGACAACACCATCGTCGTCTTCGCGAGCGATCACGGCGCGATGAAGCCCGGCGACAACGCCCCGTGGCGGGACTTCAAGGGCACCCTCTTCGATGGTGGTATTCGGGTGCCTCTCGTTGCAAAGTGGCCGGGGGCGATCGAGCCCGGCACCGTCTCGAACCAGGTCACCTCGCTCATGGATCTGACCGCGAGCTTTCTCGCTGCCGCCGGAGCCAAGCCGACCGACGACCAACCACTCGACGGGATCGACATTCTCGGTCATGTCGCAGCCGGAACGCCCGACACGGGACGCGTGCTCCACTGGAGATCGCGGCGGGGCGAACGAACCTGGTGGGCGACCCGCAGCGGAGACACGAAGTACATCCGCCGAAGCGACGAAGGAACGATCGACGAGTGGCTCTTCGATCTCGCCTCCGACCCCGCCGAGGAAAACAACCTCATCGAATCGGGTGCCCCTCTTCACGAGGCACTTCGTCTCGCGATCAGGGAATTGAACGCCCGCTGGGAAGAGGACGTGGCCCCGGAACGGTGACGCATCGGGACAATCCGCGAGGCGACCTATTCCCCGGTTGGCCCGTTGATCTCGATACCCCGCAGCTTCGCGTGGACCTGGGCCACCTTTCCCATGTAGTGGTCCATGCGGTAGCGCCCCGCGGCGAGACGGATGTGGTGGGCCATCGCCTCGTCTTCGCCATTCGCCTCGAACCATAAGGCCAGGTAGAGGTGGGCGTAGCAGAGATGGTTGCGGTCCGCCTCCGAAAGGTCGCCACCTTCCCCGTTCCCGGTCGAGGCCGCCAGGACCTCTTCGACCGAACCACGCCCTCCGAAGAGGTCATGCACTTCCTTCATCGGGATGCGGCGATCGTGTTCGATGGGGATCAGGTTGCTCTGCGCTTCCTTGAAATCGCCTCCCGGAGCCCGCACCGCGCAGAGGAAGTGCCACACCGCATTTTCCACATCCTGAGTATTCACGGTCTGGTGACGCTCAAATTGTTCCTTGCCTTTTTGATATTTGTCCGCGTAATAATAGGAAAGCCCGCGCTGCCAGTGGTGGGGGTCCCTCTCGGGGACCATGTCGAGAAAGGCGTCGAAATCCGCGATCGACCCTTCGATATCGGCGTCGAAGAACCGTTTCTCGCCGCGTCGCTGGAAGGCTGAGGCCCGAGCCGTTCGCAGATCCCTAGTCATTTCCACGCCTTCCGTCAACTCGATGACACGCCCGTAGTCCCCCTCGCGGTAGGCAGTGACGACCTGCTCGATCGAGATCTCGCGAGGCGGGTCGCCGCTCCTTTCCCCTTCCCCTTCCTGAGCACAGGGCCATCCCGGGGAAAACGCGATCAGGAGGGCCGCGACGAACCACGCTTTCCCGCTCATCGGACTTCCCTCCTTCCCAGGAAAACAGCGGCGAACAGGACCGCCAGCGTCGCCGCCCAGGTGAGATTCACGGCGACTCCGTAGACGACCATGATTCGACCGAGATCCCATTCATTCCCCACCGCCAACTGCGGAACCAGGGCGTGAAAGACACTCGAAAACAGGGTGATCCCAGCGATCAACAGCGCCCCGGCCACGGCGGGAAAGAAGGCGCCCTTCAGGCGTGACGAGCAGATGATCGCACCAACCACCCCGGAGAACGCCACCACCAGGGTGGGAATATTGATCGCGAACACGCGGAGAAACGAGGGCCAGAAGGGAGCGAGACTCTCCATACTCATTCAGGCTCTGCGGGCCGGGCCCCGGTGACAAGCCAAAAACGGCGAATTCTCCCTCTCCCTTCGCGAAAACAGGCGGGCACCCCATGGGAACCCGCCTGCCTGAATCGCGTATCCGCTTCGGAAAAACGGAGAGTGGATCAGAGGGTCAGCTCCCACCCCTTGCGGTAGTCCCGCTTCACGAGGGCGTCCGCTTCCGGGGTATTGGGCGACTTCAGGTTCTCCCCGTCCCACTTCACCTTCTTGTCGAGCCGCACCGCAAGGTTGCCGAGCAGGACCATTTCGGTGAAGGGACCGCTGTGCGCGAATCCGGACAGTGCCATCTCCGGCTTGCCCGCCTTGCACGCATCGAAGAACTCGTTGTGGGGATCCTGTCCCCTGGCCCGCGGGATCGTCTGCTCGGGTGCATCGAACCCGTCCATGAGACTGCCCGGCTTGATGTACCAGTTCTCTTTCGAACGGTTGAACCACATCTTCCCCTCGGTGCCGATGATGATGCTGCCGTAGCCGCTTCTCTCGTCGCCGCCCGCGCCCTCGAGAACATTCTGCGGAGGCAGATTCCGTTCCCGGATCTTCCCTCCATCGATCTTGCTCACCAAAGCCCACTTGTCCGGATCGAAAATCGCATCCTTGTATCCGTCGTACCACACGTATTTCACCGGCTTCTTGCCATTTCTCGCAGGAAACTCGTATTCGATCGTCGCCCAGGTCGGAGGGGAAATCTCGGTCATCGCTCCGGCTCCGTCGGCACTGACCGCTTTCACGCTCGTGGGGGATCCCAATTCCGCCGCCCAGTAGCTCATGTCCATGATGTGGCAGGCCATGTCACCGAGAGCACCCGTTCCGAAGTCCCAGAAACCACGCCACTTGAACCAGTGGATCTGCGAGCTGTAGTCGACGAACGGGGCGGGCCCGATCCAGGCATCCCAGTTGAGCCCCTCGGGCACCTCCTCTTTTTCCGGCCAGGCCGGGATCGCCTGCGGCCAGATCGGGCGATTCGTCCAGGCGTGAACCTCGACGACATCGCCGATCACCCCGGCACGAATCAGCTCGACGCAGCGCCGCATGTGGTCCTCGGCGTGAGCCTGGTTGCCCATCTGCGTGACGACACCGGTCTCAGCCGCCTTCTCAGCGAGCACCCGCGCCTCCCAGATGCCATGGGTCAGGGGCTTCTGGCAATACACGTGGCACCCCTTGTTCATCGCGGCCACCGCGGCGTGGGCGTGCGTGTGGTCGGGGGTCGAAACGGTCACCGCATCGATCTTGTCGCCCTCGGCCTCGAGCATTTCACGCCAATCGTCGAAAAACCGGGCATCCGGGTAGGTTTCCAGGGACTTCTGGGCTCGCCCCCCCTCGCGACCATCGATATCGCAGAGATGCGTTATCTGGAATCCGGCGGCTGCGGAATTGGACACGTCGCTCGTGCCTTTCCCACCGACACCGATCCCGGCGAGGGTGATGCGGTCATTGGCCCCGAAAACACGGCTCGGGACAACTTGAAAACCAAAGGCGGCAGCGGCGGCGCCGGCCCCCTTGACGAAGGATCTGCGGGTCGAGTGTTGAATATCCATGGAATCTTGGCTGCCGGAGATCTCATCCGGCACGCGACGTGAGAAGATACGCCAAGGGTGACGACTCCCGCAATCCCGATTTGGCCGGATATCGGCTCCCTCGAGCTCACACTTCGGCCTCGAGATAACGCTCGAGACTCTCCTTCAACTGGGTGCGCGCACGGAAGAGGAGACTCTTGACCGCGGGAACGGACAAGGACAGGACGCGACCGATCTCCTCGTAGGGCATTTCCTCGTAGCGGCGCAAAACGACCGCCATGCGCTGTTTCTCTGGCAGGGCGTGGATGGCGTCGTCCACCGCCCTCTCGAGTTCTCCCTGCAGGACGTCGTCGTCGGGCCTGCTGGTGTGCCGGTCCTCGACGACACGATGCGAATCCTCTTCGCGCTCCTCGACGCTGACGGTGGGCTTCCGTTGCCGCCGCCGGACTTCGTTGAAAACGAGATTCCTTGTGATGGTGAACATCCAGGTCGTGAATTTCGCCTCCGGTCGATAGCGATGGGCCGACTTCCAGATCCGCACGAAGACCTGTTGCGCGATATCCTCGGCATCGTTCGGTCCCCCCAGCATCTTCGCGACGGTGCCGATCACCGCATTCTGATGAATCTCGACGAGTTTCTCGAAGGCCACCATGTCCCCTTCCCTCACCCGCAGCATCAGATCGACGCTGCGCTGATCGTCCGGATCATCGCCCGGTCGCTTTCTCTCGTCCTTGCCGCCTGATGATGACGAAGGCGGAGCGGAATCGATCATGCGAGGGAGGAAGTTTTTCTCAATCGAGTGCGGATTTTGCTTACAAAGCGGGGAAACCCCGGTTTATTCAACCCGCAAATCACGCTCCGGTTTTTCCCTTTTTT
>Ga0180430_10002044_pt1 | contig 18828 bp, 13 predicted proteins | sample SS_ome_9_FD_132999 | JGI IMG/M metagenome (GOLD analysis project Ga0180430, IMG submission 132999) | Hypersaline lake sediment archaeal communities from the Salton Sea, California, USA - SS_1_S_2 metaG | ecosystem: Environmental > Aquatic > Non-marine Saline and Alkaline > Hypersaline >... | reverse complement strand
TATTATTATTACTGCTCGAACTAAGATCCTCTCCTATGCCGATGATATCGCTCCAGGGACCAAAGAGGACTTCCCGGTGGTCTTCGGAGTATTCATCCAGCTTCAGTTCCTTAACGGAGGTAATACTTAAGATCAGGTAAACCATTACTACAACCAGGGGCAGGAAGGTGGTCATCCCGCTGGCTACCATAAACCGATTCCTGATCTTTCCACCTTTTCGCCGGAATATTTGCTTGCGTAAATCCTCTTCAGAATAAATATGATCGATGTACCTGATGTGGACACGGTGTTTCTCCCAGTAATAGACAAAGAGGAACTCCAGTAGGGTAGCCACAATGGTCAGGTAGTGCAGCTGGATAAACATATTTCGCTCCACTTCCTTATCGAAGCTCACTTTCGTTACCAGGAAAAACAAGGAGTAGACAATCACCACTATGTTGGGCATGGTGATAATCAGACTGTTTACCAGAGGTAGCTGAAACAGACGTTTCTTACAAACCTTGTGCAGCTTTAAGCTTATCTCTTTCTTCCTTCTTTTCTTCTTAAAGAATCGCTTGAATGGCAAATTGTAAAACAGTCCGGCCAGCAGGCTGACACCCAGAAGCATAAAAAGGAGCGAAAAATAGCGTGCAAAGGGACCTTTTTTTGCAAACATTTTAAAGCGATCCTCTTCCTCTGTTGCAGGATCGGCCAGGATGATCTCATCAGCAGATTCGGAAAGTGTGTCGGCATGATGGTCTGCAATCTCAACAACGTCCTCCACCAGCTCATCAATATCCCCCTGAATGGCCATGTCCACCAGCTCATCAATATCTCCTTCATCAAATCCGGGTACGGTATCCAGGTTTGTTCCCAGGGAGTCGACAACGGCAGCGATCTCTCCTGTCCCTCCACGACTTTCTATGAATTCCGGCACACTCTGAAATATGATGAAGCCGATGAAGGGGAGCACCAGGAAGAAATAGAGCATGATGGAGGACAGGTATATCCTCAGTCCATAAAAATTTGGAATGTATTTGTTCGCCATCGGCTCTATCGCTTTGTTCCGGATTAAAGTTACTTAATCAATCTCAGACATTGTTGCCAGACCACTCCTCGGGCCAGTCGGAAAGTCCTTTGTAGAACAAGAGGTGCTCGTAGTGGGGTTTGACCTTGTCCTCAATGGCCAGCATCTCATCGGCTGTCAGGGGTTCAAACTCACTGGCAATTCTTACGTTTTCCTCCAGCTCGGCAATCTTATCAATGCCTACAATAATGGTACTGACGGGAAGGGTCATGGTATAGTTCATGGCCTCTTTCATGGTAATGATGCCTCCATGATCGAAGATGCGGTCGCGGGCCGGGATCTTCATGCCAATGATCCCTACATTTTTCTCCACAGCCGCGGGCAGTAACTTCTCTATAAATGGATTGTAATGTTTGTCGGCGGCATTCAGGGCCATCAGTACGGCATCAAAGGGATACCTGTCAAACAGTTCTTTCATGGGATCGGGATCCTGGTGACCTGAAAATCCAAGGAAGCGGACCATTCCCTCATCTTTGGCCTTCAGAAGGGCCTTCATGCAGCCTTCATCGGAAAAGACCATATCAAAATCTTCTACTCTCCCTCCCACATTGTGGATTTGCCAGAGATCGATCACATCGGTCTGCAGGTTATTCAAGGAACTTTCCAGGTGGCGCATGGCCCCGTCGTAGCTCCGGTCATGGGTTTTGGTGGCCAGAAAGACCTCACTCCTGCGGGTCTTCATCACTTCGCCCACATGCCTTTCACTGGTACCGCGCAGGTGATCTCCTTCGCTGGAGTTCCCATCCTGGCCATACCATGCTGAAGTATCGATATAATTGATACCCAGGTCAATGCATTTATTCACGATTTCAATGGCCTGCTCTTTCATGCCTACCTGCTCCACGGTGGCCTGGGCTCCCAGGCTGTAGATGCCCACCGTTTCACCGGTGGCGCCAAAGGGGCGCTGGGGAATTTTCAATACTGCTCCGGCCTCGCCTCCTGCAGTGGTACATGACTGGAGACTGCTCAGCAGGGGGGCCATTCCCATGGCCGAAGTGCCGGCGATCAATTTTCTCAGGAATTCTCTTCGGGTGTTGTCGATTTGAAGTTTCATAACTGGGTAGCTTTAGGTTTAGTTTATTCAGGGCTTATGTGCAAGATAGTATTTATTATAAAAAGGAACATTCGACCTGATGATGCTTAATCCTCTGGGTAGGGCAGCTTATATTTCTTCAGGATCTCCACATAGCCGGGATAGGATATTAAATGTTCATAACCATTCATATTGCTTGCCAGGTAGGGGACATCCAGCCAACCCCGGTCATTTAATTCTTCCAGGCATTCATAGGCTTTATCATATTCGCCTGCCTCCATATACCACATCATTTTAGTTCCGGCATGCATCCGGCAGGGCTTACCCTCTTTTACATTGTCTTCATTGACTTGCAATAATGCCTTAACTGCAGCCACATAACCCTGTTCATTCAGGGTGTTTTCGATAGTTGATATATCTTCCTCATCCCAGCAGACAACCTCTTTCCATTTCTCTATCCACACATCGTAATATCCGGCCCCGCGATAGGCAGGGAAAATATTTGTACTTGCGAAAGGATAGCCAGGTACAATGGACATGGCTTTTTCAAAGTGTTCAACTGCTGATGCATATTTACCTGCATCCAGCATAACAACTGCGTATAAACTGAGTATCAGTGGATCCAGTGGATCCAACTCCAGTCCCAGTTTAGCGTGTAAAAGAGCTTCATTATGCCTTCTCTGACAGAATAGATAATGTGCATAATGCAATCGGCAAAGCGAATTGTTTGCATTCAGTTCCAAGGATTTTTTGAAGGCCTTTTCTCCTTTTTCCCAATCCCATTCGGTCCATACGGCAGTTACCCCCTTTGCATAATAGGCAAAAGCTGAATGAGGGTCCAGATCCAGCGCCTGATCCAGATAAAGGTTGATCTTTGGAGTGGCTATATTTTGCGCTACTATTCCAAGATAGCTTGAGAACATCCAGGTCACAGACATTCCCGCATGGGGATCAGCCCAGTCCGGATCCAGGTCAATGGCTCTCTGAAAATAGTCCATGGCCATCTGGAAATCTTTCGGTGTCAGCTGGTTCAGGTGATACAGCCCTTCCAAATAGGCATCATAGGCATCCGGATCTACGGTTCGCTCCTCAGCAAGTATATCCTCCTCATCGCTGGATAATTCCACCAGCACCTCATTTGCTATCTCTTTGGTAATGCGGTTGTAGAGGTTGAGGGCCTGGCTTTTTTCCTCCCTGTAATCGGCCATCCAGAGTTGTTCCTCGTCTCCGCTGGTCCTCACCAGGCGGAGCTGTATGCATATGGTATCGCCCAGGCAGGTTACAGCTGTTTCCAGGGCAGCATCGGCCTGCAGCTCCGATGCAATTTCAGGAATGGTCATGTTCTTTCCTTTAAAAGCATTGGACGAAGTCCTGGATTTAACCTGCAGGCTACCCACCCGGCCCATATCTGTAATCAATGAGGAATGCATGCCCGAGACCATGTTTTCCAGCGCATCGTCGCCGGTGAAGTTATCAAAAGGGAGTATGACCAGGGATTGGATATCTCCTGCCTTCAGCTCTTTTGGATTTCCAAGAATATTCAACAATATAAGTCCCGCTATGACCACAATGCTGATGTAGGTGGCGGCTTTCCATCCTCTGGAATCAGAAGTCCTTTCCCCGGGGGGAAGCTCTTCCACTGGCTTGGTTTTCTGGACCCCGTCCGCAGTAAAATCATAAAACCAGGCCACAAAGATGTTTATAACAGCTCCCAGCACCAGGAGCCAGAGCACCAGGTCGATGGTCCAGTCGGGGAAACCCCAGCGGGGGAAGATGATGGTAGAGGCTTCCAGGATGATAAAGGCGGTGCCGGCGTAGATGGCCAAAGAACGTAGCACCTTGCGTCTTTTCAATTCTATGCAGAAACGGGAGAACCTTTTAGAATTATCGGGCATGCAAAATGAATCTTGATTATGTACAAGTTACAATGCGATTGAATATATGTCAAATGAACTTATAATTTTAGTCCGGCCTCCTCCAGCATCTGCAATACCTCATCCGCGGTTTTTACTCAGGGGAATCGATGTGTACCCGAGGGATGTCTTCTTTTTCATTAATTAAAACTAAGGAATACGGCTGAAATTTTCAGTCAGGATTTGCAGTGAATTGTTAATAACCCCGGTGGTTATTAACAAAAAATTGTTAATATAAGTCAAAGAAAACCAAGGTGTTAAGAATTGATTATGTTTCTAATAAATCCTTGATTTTTGTGGGGTGGGCAGTTATCTTGCTCTCTTTAGGTACTAAACCCATAGACCGATGGAAACACAAGTTCAAGAGATTATGGAGGCCCTTGAATCCTTTTACAAGGATGACTCTGAGAAGTTGGTAGAATACATGGAGTCCATGTTATATGACTGGTATCAGCACTATGCCCAGAATAATTACCGGATTGAACACATAAACGAGGTAGTGAATGGCGCTTTCAAGGTAAACGATCTATTATTGAAACTCCATGACATCATGCTTGCCATGAAAGAAGAACAGGGCATGAAATTTGAGAATCCGAAGCAGGACCTCATTGATTATAGCATTGCCGGTTAATCTGACTTCAGCAGCTGACCCGCCTCTTCCAGAGCTCTGATGTCCTCCTCCGGGAAGGAGCCATCCCCTTTGGGCCCCACATTCAGCAATAAATTGGCATCTATCGAAGCCGCATCTTCAAGCATTTCCAGAATCTCCGCCGCAGTCTTATGATTCCCATCGTGTTGTTTGTTATATCCCCAGGCATGGGGCTGCAGGGTATTGCAGATTTCCCGGGGTTTGTCCCTGTTCAGCTCGTACACCTTTCGGGCCACCTCAAATTGCTGGCCCACTCTGGCTCCTCCTCCTCGTTCCGGTGCCATGAAATCTTCATCCCCATTGGCCCCCTGCTTGAATGAAATCAGTGCATGGGGGGAAAGCGATCGCACCAGGGCGTAGGTGGAATCGATGGGGAATAGATCGGGCCGGTTGTAATAGCCCATGATGGGATCGAACCAGATGCCCGCTATGTTGGGGTACTGGGTTAGGAGTTCAGTGAGTTGTTGATGGACAAAGTCCACATAGATCTGGAAATCAGCCTCCTTCTCGTATTTATACTCCGGTTGAGCTTCTTTATATGCGGGCCGTGCAGCGGACCAGCCTGCTTCCCTGGGATAGAAGTAGGGGTGCTTCCAGTCGGCTCCATAGGAGTAGTAGAGAAAGAGGCCCAGACCTTTCTGCTCACAGGCTTCATATAACTCTTTGATCAGATCGCGCCCGCAGGGAGAATTCAGCACATTAAAATCCGTGGCCCCGGTTTCGAACAGGCAGAAACCATCGTGGTGTTTGGAAGTGATGGTAATGTACTTCATTCCTGCCTTAAGGGCCAGGCCGGTGATCATCTCTGCATCGAAATGCCCGGCGGTAAAGGTATCTTTCAGTTTGGCATATTCTGCTACCGGGATGGTGTCGCGGAGTTGCACCCATTCGCCCTTTTCGAGCTGACTGTAGAGGCCGTAGTGGATAAACATGCCGTATTTTGCCTCCTGGAACCATTCCAGGTTTGCCGACCGTGGATTCTCACGGAATGTTACTTCATGTCCGGTCAGGTAGGAAGGAACTTCATGAGCTGTATTGCAGGCATATAGTCCCAGAATTAAAATGATAAAAATCAAGGTTCGCATGGCATTTTCTATTTTAGTTTATTTATTCATAACGTAGTGCTTCCACCGGATTTCTCCGGGCCGCCCTCCAGCTCTGCCAGCTCACAGTCAGAATAGCCACCAGAATAGCGATCAGGGCTGCCAGAGCAAATACCCACCAGTCGAGCCGGGTCCGGTAGGCAAAACCGCCCAGCCACTTCTGCATAAAATACCATCCCAGGGGGATCCCGGCTGCAATTCCGGGCAGTATCCACTTCAGAAAACCCAGGTTCAGCATCCAGAGGATCTGAGCTTCTTCTGCTCCGTTTACCTTCCGGATACCGATTTCCCGTATCCGCCTTCTCGCGGCATACTGGGCCATTCCGAAGAGGCCCATGCAAGACAAGAGGATGGCAATCAGGGAAAGCAGCCTGATGCTCTGGGCTCGTTTTTCTTCCTGTGCGTACTTGGCCTGCATCCAATCATCATAAAATTCATAGTTAAAAGCAAATCCGGGTGCATGCTTTTTAAAAATCTCCTCCACCCTGGATAGCGCCTCGCCAATATCTCCCGGGTAGAAGCGAATGCACAGGTGGGCCACATCCGGCTCATTGCGGATTTGCAGGTTGCCCATTGGGGTATACAGGTCCTCGAAATGAAAATCTTTGAACGCACCCACCACCTCCTGTCCAAATAACTGCCGGTTTTCGACCGAGTCCCATCCCCCCAGATCATTGAGTAAGGATTCATTAACCAGGCATACCTGGGTGGATTCGGCGGGATAAAAGTTTCGGCCGTACATGAGCTCCAGTTCAAAGGTCTCCAGAAAACGAAAATCGGCATGAATATGGGAGGTGGCAATGTTGTCATTACTTGAGTTACTCCAGATGGCCCCAGGGGTCCCCATGGAGGCGCAGCAGCTTTTTACAACGGCCAGAGAGCTGATATCTTCCATCATGGCAGGTACCTTATCTTCGATGTGGTAATGGACCATCAGACGGACCAGTAACTCGGTGCTGTACCCCAGATCTTTGTCCTGCACATATCTGAGTTGTTTGACCAGGGTAATCACTGAGATTATAAGGGCCACCAGCACGGTGAACTGAAGAATGGTCAGCAGTCTGCGGATGTCCATTCGACTGCGATTCAGGCCGGCCTGCCGGAGCAACATTTCACGGGGCTGCAACCTGAGAATGGCCAGGGCCGGGTATATTCCCGAAACAAGAGCCACAAAGGGCAAACCGGCAAGCACCAGCAGGATGGCAAGGGGATCTTTCAGGATCAACAACAAATCAATTTCCTTCCCCAGGATGCCTCCAAGAACAGGCCTCAGGAATATGGCCAGGACAAAAGCCAGGGCCAGGGCCAGCACCACCTGGAAGAAGGCTTCCCGGATAAACTGCCGGATCAGCCAGGGGCGATCCGCGCCAAAAACCTGCTTGACTCCAAGTTCATGGAGCCGGCCCGTGCTCTGTGCAATGGTCAGATTGATGTAATTAAATACGGCAAGGTTCAGGATGATCAGGCTGAGCCAGCCCAGGAGGTTCAGGAGTTTTACATTGGCATGTGAAAGACCATCCCATTCACTGTCTATGTCAAAGTAAGCTTCCTTAAAAGCCTGAAGAGAATATTCCCGCCCTTCATACCAGTCCAGGAATGGATGAATAAGGGCCGTAAGGGAATCCTGGAAAACCTCCGGTCCGTAAGCAGGATGAAATTTCAGGAAGATGTTATACAGGTAGGCCTGTTTATCCCCGGTGGAGGTCAGGCTGTACTGAATCCGCAGATCGGCGCTGCAGAACAATTCTCCCTGAAGGGAGCTCTTCTCCGGGAAGTCCTCTACCACAGCCACCACCTCCAAATCGTGTTCGTGGGAGACTTTCAGGATCTCCCCGATGGGATTGGCTTCTCCGAAAATTTTCCTTGCACCGCTTTGGGTGAGCACCGCCTGGTAAGGATCCCGGAACAGGGCCTCTCTCTGGCCGGAAACAACTTGCAGGGAGAATACCTGGAAGAAGCCGGAGTCGGTATGCAACACACGCAGATCATAGTTTTGCTCTTTGTACAGTATGGGACTGTTTCCAAAAACCACTTTTGTGGCTGAACTTAGCTGGGGGAATTCGTTAAGCAATTTATCCCTGGATTGTTCAGGTATATAGGTCGAATGATCGTTGCTCAGGATCCGGAAAATGTGTTCCACACCGGGAATGGACCTGTCGTATTGTTTTTCAGAGCGGATAAAGGAGAGCAGCAGCACAACCACGGCCAGACTCAGTGAAAATCCTCCAATGGAAATCAGGGAAAAGACCTTATTCCGGCTCAGGGTACGGTAATAGAAACGGAGCGTTTTCATTTAAATCTGTTGCTATTTGCAGACCAGCTCCAGGTAACCCAGGACAAATACTGCAGGGGCATTCCAGTTGAGACACACCTCGTTGGATGCAAAACTGGGTTCCACATCTTCAAAAGATTTTGCAGGAAAACCGGAAGTATACTCCACAAAATCGCTGTCCTGCTTGTCCTTATTGGGACCACCCAGGATGAATCCGGGAACGGGTTCCTCAATGCCGTCGGCACCACTGGGGCGGTGATGTGGGAACATCCCCTGTTTGGTTCCGGTTCCGGTAAGGAAGCAGTATCCGGTGGCATTTTTACCGAAGATGTAGTCGGTGTTCCGGATGGCTCCATCCAGATACTTCTGCTCCCCGCTCAGGTGATGAGCGATGCAAAGAATCTGGGCCTGGTTCAGCACATCGCTGTTGGATCCCCATTCAAAGTGATCAATGCTTATCCCATAGGGAATCGTTTCCATTTTTGCGAGGATCTCATCGGCAAGGCCAAGATGCTGTTCATTCAGACCTTCTATCAGCTCCGGCTTATTGATCAGGAGGGTATGGAATCCCATATTCCTGATGAAAAACATCCAGCTGTTGGTGAGCTGATGCTTATAAGGCTGAGGATTCTCTAAGAGGTAGTTAAGGTATACATCCTTCCCGGTGGAAATATGGAGTTCTGCGGCTGCCCAGTAAAAATCATCGCTGGAATCGCTGTCGCCATACTGTCCGGTCACCACATCTTCAGGGTTAATGTAATAGAGCTCGGGATTAGCCACAGCCCATTCCCAGGCACCCTCAGCTGCACTGAGAGCTGAAGAAGAAAAGTCAGGATCAAACTCTGCATAGACTCTGGAAGCCTGTGCCATCACAGCTGCAAAGGTCAGGCTGGAAAAGGTGCCTTTGCCAATGATGTAGCGATCCAGGTCATATTCATCAGGCATGATGAATCCGCCAAAAGTGAGAGCGGTCAGCTTATGAAAAACACCACCGTCTTCGTCCTGCATGGTCATGACCCAGTCCAGCTCATAGCGAATTTCATCCAGGAGGTCGGGAATGCCATTGCCACTTTCAGGAATATTCAGCTTGTCACCAGCCATGGCTTCGGGATTCATTTCAACCAGGTTCAGCATCTGACCTGCCGAAATGGCTGCATTGACTACATATTTGCCGTAGTCGCCGGCATCGTACCATCCACCCGGGGAGTTGAGTGTCCCTTCTGTCCTGCCCGTAGAGGGATGAAAAATGCACTGATCATCGGGATGACCCGACGCTCTTTGATATTTCCCGGCATATGTTTCCTCAATAGCCATGGAGGCCCTTTGGAAATAGAAACTTTTAATGGCGGCATTTAAGGGAAGACTGTACAGCTTCGATTTAATCTCAAAAGGAGCTGATTTTAAACCGGTATTCAGTTGTATATAGTAGGTGCTGTAATGCTTCAGTTCTGAGAAATCTCCTACTGATACAGTTTCTCCGGAAGCCTCCCATGTTCCTTTACTCCTGAGATTTCCTTCATATACCTTTTTTCCCTGTGCATCCATGATCATAAAAGAAGAGGCCTCATGATCGGCCACCACAAACTCTTTCAATGCGCCGGGATAGTAGCCCGCCTGGTTAAACCGGATGTGTTGATGCAGGTCGGCCTGTCCGGATGGGACCGGGGAATTACAGCTCGATATGATGATGGCAAAGAAAGCCGCTAGTACAGCCAGGTTTCTCATGGTCGGATAATTTTTTGAAGATGTGTATTCTAAATGTAGCTATTTCGCAGGTAAATCTGGCACAAAGGGATCAAAGGGATAGGTATCAGGAGTAACCAGGGTCCCGGTTGTCAGTTTGAGTGGGAATTGGGAATCGGGCTTAAAGACAACTTCCACCAGGGCTCCTTTGAAGCCTTTGTCCGGGGAAGCTATGGGGATGGTATAACGACCGCTTTCATTTATATCAATGGCTTTCATCTTCCAGGCCTCTCTTCCTATCACGTAGGATTTGAAATCCCGCCCCTCCGGATTCACCGCTTCCCAGAGCCGGATCTGGTAATCACTGGCCGGCTCCACCTCTGCAATTATGGTATTATCCTGAATGCTCCAGTCGAAGCCGGGTATCCTGGCATCCGTAATGGTGGAATGATAGAAGGAAATCAGGTTCTCTGGAAGATATGAACCATGAAGTCCGTGTCCCACATTGGGAACGTATTGAAGGTAGCTCTCCCCCTGCAGGTCGTCCCAGTAAAACTTCCAGGAGTCGGTGACAAAAAACTCATCACAGGTGGCATTGATCAGCAGTTTGGGCATGGTGAGCCGGTCCAGGAACTGGTAGGGCTCTACCAGTTTAAGCATGGTGAGGAATTCATCGGTTTCGATCCAGTTCATGATGCCCTGGTCCACGTAATCATCAATGGCCGGGGCCCACTCACCGTAACATTGCCAATGATGCTGAAAGGAGGGTACCACATTAAGCAGATCAATGACCACGGGAGCCATTCCCATCACCCGGTCATCAACAGCAGCAACTGCCCAGGTGGTCCAGCCCCGCTTGGAGGCTCCGCATACAAAGAATTCCTCCACGGGCTGATGCTTTGTATTACAGATATCCTGAACCACATCCATGGCCCGGACCACCGCCCTGGTCATGGGGAAACGTGCCAGCCAGGGCTGTAAATCTTCGGAGGCGCCTCCCTCCAAAAACTGCAACCAGCCAAAAGCGATTAAGGCGTCTTCATAGACAGCTTCTTTTTCGTCCTTTTTATAATCTGTGGGTTGAAAGGGAATATTGCTGATATGCGATATCACAGAACCCGTGGCCAGAGCTGCATCGATCATGCCTTTTTTAGCAGGTTTGGCTATGGTATCACCTCTCGATCCGCCTCCAATATGCATCAGGGCTTCGGTCTCACGCAGATCGTCGGGCACCACCATAGTAAGCCAGTGCCACCACTCCGGTTCATCCACTTCCTCTTCCGTGAGCCAGGTGCCGGAGACCAGGTAAACCCGGTATTCGGTCCAGGATTCGCCACGAACCGTCTCCCTGATTTCATATCTGAATGCCTCATCGGGGGTTTCCACATAGAGCTTCAGCGGGAAGGGCTCCGCTGCAAGGTTTGTTTTCGGATCCGGGCTGCTGCAGGCAGCCAGAATGAATAGTGCAGAAATGGCAAAATAGATCGGTCTCATGCTTGGGGTATTTGAGTTTATACAGCAAGTTATGAAATATTAGCCTTTGATCGGCAGCGGATTATTTCTTAGTTTTATGTGCAAACTAAAAATTACAGCAATGGGTGTTCTTTTCGGTAGTGGCATACTAATTACAATTCTGGTTATCCTCTTTATTTTCCTGCTTCCTCTCTTAGCTCTCATCAGTGCATTGATGAATACTTTTCGGGGAAATGACAAGATTATGTGGGTCCTGGTTATTATTTTACTTCCCTTCCTGGGATCTGTGCTCTACTTTTTGATTGGCAGGAACCAGCGTACCAACAGTTAAGCTGTTGTCAGCTGAGTCTTCATATGGCCTGAAAAAAACTCTTGGCTATTTTTCCCTGACCAATATTGTGGTGGGGGACATGATCGGGGCAGGTATTTTCACCACCTCGGGATTGCTGCTGGCCCAACTTCATGAACCCGGACTTCTCTTGCTTCTCTGGGCCATTGGCGGAGTCATTGCTCTTTGCGGTGCATTGAGCTACAGTGAGCTTGGGGCCAGGTTTCCCAAAGCCGGGGGTGAATATGCATTTCTAACGGAACTTTTCTCTCCCCTGACCGGATTCTTAAGCGGCTGGGTCTCTTTTTTCGTTGGCTTTTCTGCTCCTGTGGCAGCCTCCTCCCTGGCTTTCAGTGAATACCTGGTCCGGGCCATGCCCGAGGGTGGTGGCATGGAGCAGGTAGTTCTCATTAAGAAGGCCATCGCCATTGGTATCATCCTGGTCTTTACCCTCATCCACTACAAGGGCTTGAAGTCGGGATCGAAGGTTCAGAATCTGCTGACCATGTTGAAAGTTGGACTGATCATCGTACTTGTAGGCGCAGGCTTCGCTTTTGGAGCGGGTAGCTTTACGCATTTACAAGTTCAGATTAAGATGGAAGATGGATGGGCCGGACTGAAGACCATGGGCCTGGCGCTCATGTGGATCATGTGGGCTTACAGTGGTTGGAACGCTTCAACCTATGTGGGTTCCGAAGTCAGGAACCCGGTAAAGAATATTCCCCGTTCACTGATTAGCGGGACCCTTTTGGTCACCCTGATTTATCTTTTGCTGAATGCCCTGTATGTCTATGCCGTTCCCGCAGTGGAAATGAAGGGAGTGATTTCGGTGGGAGGGCTGGCTGCCAATAATTTGTTTGGACGCACCCTGGACCAGTTCTTTTCCCTCTTTATTGCAGTGATCCTGCTTTCGGCCATTTCGGTCCTTACAATCATTGGTCCGCGGGTTTACTATGCCATGGCAGAGTCGGGACACTTTTTTGGAATTGCAAAGCGGATCAATCGCTCCAATGTTCCGGGCATTTCCATTTTGATGCAAAGCGGACTGGCCATCGTGTTCATCCTTTCCGGCACCTTTGATCAGATCATCACCCTGCTGAGTTTTTCCCTGGGTATTTTTCCCATACTGGCTGTGGCCGGGGTATTTAAGATCAGAATGAGCGGACAATCAAAGATGAAGACGCTCTGGTACCCTGTTCCCCAGCTCCTGTTTATTTTCTTTTCCATGGCGATCCTGGTTCTGGCCTTCCTGGAACGACCGCTTGAATCGTCCGTAGCCCTCGGGATCCTTCTGGCAGGAATTCCGGCTTTCTATATTCTCAGGAAAAGGAATGCAAAAAGTGAAAATGGTAGCTAGCGCCCCAGAAATTTCCGTTTGCTTCCCCTGGTGGCCTCACTGGCCTTGATGTTTCCTCCACCCCAGGTCAGCCCCGCTTTTTTATCCCTCAGGGCAAATGAGCCCTCAGACCTGGGGATTTTTGCTGCCTCTGCACCCGGAACGGATTGGGAACTGGATTTCTTTTCCTTTCTTTTTTTCTCCTCCTGTCTGTGATCATAAATATTCATTACCAGGAAGGTGGCCAGGGTGGCGGAAATCAAAGCCAGAATCAGGATCATGTAGTCCCGGTCCCGGTATTGTCCTGTGATCCATCCCAGCACGGCCACGGCCAGGGTGATCAGGATCATAAATAGTTTAAAGGTCGATTTCATCATTCGTATCTTAAGGTATCAACTGGATTTCTGGAGGAGGCCCGCAGGGTCATCGCGGCCGTGGTTATCAGGGCACTCAGCAGAATGATCAAGCCTCCCAGCAATACAAGAGTCCAGGAGTAGGAGATCCGGGTTGCAAAGCTTTGAAGCCAGAGGCTGCTTAGGTACCAGGTAAGGGGAATGGCAATGGCAATGGCAATGACAACCCAGATGACCAGCTGTTTTCCAAGTAAGAGCACAATCTGCCACTTTAGTGCCCCGTTTACCTTACGGATCCCGATCTCCCGGATCCGTTTACGGTTCAGCAGCGACACCAGTCCAAATAAGCCGATATTAGCAATCACAATGCTCAGGATGGTGAACATACCCAATAGTTTACTCTGGTTGATATCATTTTTGTACATTTCTTCAACGGTCTGGTCAAGAAAGCTGTATTCAAAAGGCATATGCTCAAAGAATAGTTCGTAGGTATCCTGGATCTGTTTCAGTGCCCCGGAAAGATCCGCTGTATTCAGTTTCACATTCATATAACCCCGGTTTCCGGTCTCAAAATAGAGAGCAACGGGCCTGGATTCATCATGTAAGGAGTTGTACTTGCCATTTTTAAGTACGCCAAGGATCTCTATCTGGTTTTGAATGTACTCCCCTGCCAGCGAGTCGCCCATTCCCAGAAAATCAATGCAGGCTTCATTGAGGATCACACCGCTCTGGGGATCTGTGGGTCGCGATGGATCGAAGTTCCGACCCTCCCTGAACTCCATTTGCATCAGGGGAATGTAATCCGCATCGATGGCCAGCAGGGAAACAATTTTGGAGGCCTCCAGGCCGTCTACATCTACTTTGAAGTGAGCCGTTGCAAAGGCCTCTCCAGGCACATTGCTTGAGTAAGCCACCTCCTGTACCCTGGAACTCTTTTTTAGCTCCTGCTTAAAGGAAAACACCTTCTCCAGCGGAACTCCTTCGGCATGGAGCTTCACCTGAACCACATTGTCGGTTTCATATCCTGTTTCGGCTTTGAGGAGGTATTTCACCTGCCGGGTTACAAGAAGTGAGGAGATGATCAGAATCACCGAAAAGGTAAATTGCAGGATAATGCTACCCTTTCCAAAACCGTAGCGCTTTATCCCAGTACCCAGGCTGGAGCCGCCTTTTAGCAGGTGGATGGGCTGGCGATAGATCCGGGATATCACAGCAAGCATGAAAGCCAGCGATATGGCTGCAATGACCAGGAGCACCAGGACCAGGAAAGATCCGGTCTGGAAGCCGGATTGCATCAGTGTACCACCCGGTCGGTCCGCAAACCATGCCTCCACTGCAGTGAGAATAAATATGGCCACTGCCACGGACAGGATGATAAGCAGCAGCGACTCAGTAATTAATAATTTGTAGATATGAGATCGTTCTGCTCCATTGATTTTAAAGATCCCCAGGCTATGGGTCCGGGAAGCCATGGATGCGGAGAGCAGGTTGGAATAATTAAGCAGGGCGATCAACAGGAGAAATAGTCCGGCAGCCACCAGGAGGTAGCTGTAACTCCTGTTTCCCTTGGGAAGGTCATAAGTGAAATTGGGTGTGAAATGAATATCGGGCAGAGCGGTCATGATTAGTTTGAAATCGGCTTTTAGAAAGTTACCAAACTCGGCCATATGTTTTTGGTAAAAGGCGGGAAAAGCTTGTTCCACTTCGGCAATGGAGTTGTTTTTGCCCAGCATGATAAAGTTGTAGGCAAAAGGGCGCCAGTAATTTTCAGATTCGTCCCTGTCCAGCACCTGCAGAACGGGAGGTCTGAGTGATTTCATGGACAGAAGCAGATGCATCTTGTGGTGTACGTTTTCAGGAAGGTCGCGGGTTACCCCGGTGACTTCAAATGTCCTGTCGTTATTGATCTTTAGCTGCTGACCGATGGCATCGGCTGTCCCAAAATATTTCTTCGCAATGCTTTCCGAAATAACTGCCTGGCCCTGGGTAAGCAGGGCATCCCTGGAAGTGCCATACAGGAAGTGCAGGGGGAAGAGATCGAATACGGTGGTGTCTGCAAAATAGACCTGCTCCTCGAAAAAGACCTGTTCGCCAGCGGTGACAATGCACTTTTCTTCAAATGCAACCAGGCGTGTCCACTGCACAATAGCCGGTATCTCCTCTTTCATCACGGGTGCCAGGCGGGGACCGAGCTGGGCATGTATATTCTCATTATCGGGCAGATTGATCTCACCACTGAGCCTGTAAACCCGGTCCCAGTTGTCGAGGTGCTTGTCGAAGCTGTTCTGGTAACTCACATGGGAGTATATAAAGAACAGACTTGCAAAGGCAAGGCAAAATCCCAGTATGCTCAGAACAGAATATGCAGGTTGCCTGACCAGGTATTTAAATGCGATGGTGATATAGGTGCGTATCATTGTTGTAGCGTTTTTGTTTATCAGACCAATTCATTTACGATGGCTCCGTCATGAAGATGGATGATGCGATGGGCATAGCTGGCATCCTTTGAGGAATGAGTAACCATCACCACAGTTGCCCCATTGCGATTGTGCTCCGTGAGCAGATCCATGATTGCCGACCCGTTTTTTGAATCCAGGTTCCCGGTGGGCTCATCGGCCAGTAGCAATTGAGGACTGTTTACTATGGCCCGGGCAAAGGCCACGCGTTGCTGTTGTCCCCCTGAGAGTTGCTGAGGATAGTGCTTCCCCCGGTGGCCCAGCTTCAGCTCATCCAGGATAGCTGCAACCCTTTCCTTCCGCTCTTTTCGTTTTATTCCCATGAAGAACAAGGGAAGCTCCACATTTTCGAATACATTCAGTTCGTCCACCAGGTTGAAGTGCTGAAAGACAAAGCCGATATAGCCCCGCCTGATCCGGGTCATCCTGGTTTCGCTAAGTGAATCGGATTGGTATCCGTTGAGTGAAAGGTTTCCCGAGCTGGGCCGGTCAATGAGTCCAAGAAGGTTCAGCAGGGTCGATTTTCCGCAGCCGGACGGCCCCATGATGGCTACAAATTCACCCTTTTCAATGCGAAGATCAATATTCCGGATGGCGATGGTCTCTATCTCCTCGGAAATAAAAGTCTTCGTGAGCATATTGGTTTGTATAATTACTTCTTCCATTGAGACATTTGTTTTATGCTATTATTTTCAGCAGCATTGGTGCCAATGCTGTGCCAAGAGGCTAAGTTCCTATATATATGAAACATATGACTAAGTGCAACTTCGCAAATGTCCACGATTTGGACAAGAGGGTGTCAAAAAATTGGACAATTAATTGCTTTTGCCCGGGACAGGCCTTAGTTTTATGTCATGACCGATGCAAGGATTCTTGTGGTGGATGACAATCGGAACGTGCTGACCGCTCTGGATCTTCTCCTTTCAAGAGCGTTTTCCGGAGTAAAGTGTATCAGCAAGCCGGGCCAGATACTTTCAGAGTTACGTGCCGGGTCATACAGTGCCGTATTGCTTGATATGAATTATACGGCCGGACAGAACACCGGGAACGAAGGCCTGTTCTGGCTCAGGGAAATCAGGAAGCTGGACCGGGACCTTTCGGTGGTCATGATTACCGCCTTTGGTGATATCGAGCTGGCCGTGACAGCTCTGAAGGAAGGAGCCGTGGATTTTGTCCTGAAACCCTGGGACAACCAGAAGCTAGTGGCAACCATGCGTACGGCGGTCAGCTTATGTGATTCACGGCGTAAAATCCTTGCTTTGCAGAAAGACAAAGCTTCCCTGAAGGCAGAGCTAAAAGGAAAACCTGCCCGCCTGATCGGAAAGTCCGGTCCCATGCGAAAGGTGATGGCTCTGGTTGAAAAGGTGGCGGCAACTCCGGCCAATGTATTGATCACCGGGGAGAATGGGACGGGTAAAGAGTTAATTGCCAGGGAGATTCATGAGCATTCCGACCGTTCATCTGAAATTATGGTAAGCCTTGACCTGGGTGCTGTGCCTGCTACCCTTTTTGAGAGTGAATTGTTCGGTCATGTTAAAGGGGCCTTTACAGATGCGCATTCCGACCGGACGGGGAAAATTGAAACGGCGCACAGGGGCACCCTGTTTTTTGATGAGATCGGGAACCTGTCCCTGCCCCTTCAGGCCAAGTTGCTCAGTGTGCTGCAGAATCGTACCATTACCAGGTTGGGAAGTACGGAAGTGATCCCTGTGGATGTCCGCCTGATTTGTGCCACTAACATGGACCTGGAGGCTCTGGTGAAGGAAGGTAATTTCCGGATGGATCTGCTCTACCGGATCAATACCATAGGGGTGGAGCTTCCACCCCTGCGGGATCGGGGAGATGATGTGTTGCTATTGGCGGCCTGGTTCCTTCGCGAGTTTGCGAATCGCTATAACAAGCCCGGGCTTAAAATGGACGGGACAGCCGAGGAAGCTTTAAAAAAGTGGTCTTGGCCCGGGAATGTCCGGGAACTCAGGCACAGCATGGAGCGAGCTGTGATTCTGGCAGAAAATAAGATGATTGGCAGGGATAGTTTTCAGTTTAATAATGCCATGGCTTCTTCAATGGCCTCATTTGACGGAAGTCTGGATGAGGTGGAGGCCCGTTTAATTAAATATGCCCTGGGGAAACATGGCGGAAATATGAGTGCCGTGGCCCTGCAACTGGGAGTCTCCCGCCAGACGCTATACAATAAGATGAAGAAATATGGGCTTTAAGAATTATCATATCACGGTGATTATCCTGATTGCCCTCCTGGTGGTCAGTGCCATTTTACTGGGCTGGGCCCTTTCCTCAGCAAGGATGCACCTGGCCATTATCTTAGCCATCGGCATTGGGATAGAAGGCGTCTATCTATTTCATGAAATCACCAGGTATAACAGGAAGGTCCTCTTCTTTTTCAGGGCGCTGGAAAATGACGACACCTCCATAAAATATAGTACCACCCAACGCACTGATTTTATAGATGAGCTGCACCAGCATCTGAACAGAGTAAATGAGAATTTCAAGGACCTGAAACTGGAGAACGAGAAGCGTGAACAGTACTTCAGCAAGATCCTTGAACATTTATCGAGCGGACTTCTGCTGATCTCTAAGACGGGGCACATCAACCAGATCAATGAGGAGGCACTCAGGCTCCTGGGCCTGCCGCAGCTAACCCATATCAAAGCTCTTTCTGCCCTGTATCCCGGATTGTATTCCAGTATCCGGGAAATGAAGTCCCTGGATCGTTCGGAGTTGACATTGGTGGACAGGGAGACCGGAGTGAAGAGAATCCTGGGGCTGCAGCTTGTGGATATCAACCTGAAAGGGGAAGATGTGAGGCTTGTAAGCCTGCATGATCTTTCAGCTGGAATGGAACGCAAGGAAATTGACGACTGGATCAGGCTGATCCGTGTGATGAGTCACGAAATCATGAATTCCCTGGCCCCCATCACCTCCATATCCACAACGCTGAGGGAGGTGTGGGCCGACCATGAATCCGGACTAAATGGCAAAATTGATACGGAGTCAGCCATTCAACAGACCATGAAAGGCCTGGATGCCATTGCGGAGCAGAGTGAAGGGCTAAGCACTTTTTTCGAATCGTATCGGGTGCTGTCGAGGATCCCCGACCCGGTGAAAAAAGAGTTTGCAGTTTGTAAGTTGTTTGAAAAACTGG